>JAABUL010005908.1_pt1 | contig 14662 bp, 16 predicted proteins | sample 5559151 | NCBI WGS metagenome assembly JAABUL01 (sample SAMN10711876, study PRJNA513368) | rock metagenome | isolation source: Antarctica rocks | place: Antarctica: Victoria Land, Pudding Butte sud | reverse complement strand
ATTCAGCGTTTCTGAGATTAAAGACAGAGAATATCAATTCTTGATTGTGATAGTGTTCAGATCTCAATAATTCATGCAGAAGCAAAGTTCTTCTTCGAATTTCTTGATGAAGAGAACAGAGATGATCATCTGAAAGTGACTGACTTGAATGAAATCTTTGCTCAGATTCTCATTCAAATAACAATGAAGTTCTAGAATTTTATCACGACTCATGTTGTACAAAGCAAAGACTGAAGATTGAGCATCTTCTTTAAGATGTATGACATGATCATGAGCTTGATGCAAAGATAAGATATCAACATTCTTTTTAAAGAAGACATTTAAAAACTTGAAATATCTGAATGATAAAATTGTGATTGAATCGACATTTTTACTTTGTCGATAGACTTCAAGATTTTCTTGTGTCGTGAATACAGTTAAATGAAATTTCTTTTTCATTTGATGAAGATTCAGACGATAATTCTTATCATACATACTGTCTTGAGAGCGAGATGAAAACTGAGCAAGAGTTGAACTGTTCTTTAAATGAACAGTCAAAGTCATGTGACGTGATTTTGACTCATCAGAATCTAGATTAAAAGATGAGATTGATTTAAGATTCAAGAAGACATCGATTTTCTTTAAAATGATGCTAAACACTTCAATGTCTTTGACATGAGCAGCATAATCAAAGCTTTTAGCTTTCAACTTGACTATGTCAAGTTGTATAAAAGATCGATTGAATTGATCTGCTTGAAAGATAACAAAAGTTCTAAAGAAGAAAGAATTTTGACACTTGATTCTTAATGAGTATTCTTTTTGAATGACTTGAAGAATACAACTAAAAGCTTCTTGTTTCAGATGAGAAACAAGACTGAGCGAGATTTGTTTCTTGTGAATGAACTGAATATTAGTTGACTTCTCATGAGCAAACAAGAAATTATATTACTTCTTGTAAGCAAATGAGAAACTGAGTTGCTTCTTGCAAGTGAATTGAGAACTGAATTGCTTCTTGCAAGCGAACTGAAAACTGAATTGCTTCTTTCGAGCAAATGAAGAACTAGATTGCTTCTTGCAAGCAAACTGAAAACTGAATTGCTTCTTTCAAATGAATGAGAAACTAGATTGCTTTTTGCAAGCAAACTGAAAACTGAGTTGCTTCTTTCAAGTGAATGAGAAACTAGATTGAGAGAAAGCTACTTTGTTAACTTTGAACGAGAAATTTTCTTCTTGTTGATTAAAATCATAGATCTTGACGAGAAATGAACAATAATGATTAAGACAAAAGAAGAAAGACAAGATGAGAATATTGTGTTCAAAATTGACATCAATGACGTGATGATGAAGTCATGACAGATTCATGATGATGAGATATTGACTTAATTCAATGACATACAAGAATAGTTTTTCAATGTGTTCATCGAGAATCATTGTGATTTCGACGACATGAGTAATGTCATTGATTAAAGCGACTTGATCATCAAATTCTTGAAGTCTGTGAGAGTGAGTTTATTAATGTAAGAAAAGATGATGTTGTTGCATGAAGAATTTATTCATAAAGACATAAGCAAAGACTTCATTATTAATCAGAGCGAGAGTAAGAACTCTAGATTAAGCTTGACGTAGAATACAAAATACTATCATGTGACTATCTTTAAATGTCAAATTGAATTCAAAGAGTTTCAAGATAGATTTAGCAGAAAACTTTCTATAGAATTAAAGTGAGAGTGAAAAGATTGAGACTAGTAGACAAGATGATATGTATACAAATCTCTGAGCGCAACTTAGCTCAAAGACTAAACTTTTCTTGTGAACAGCGAAACTTCTTCATCTATATTGATGATATCACTGTCGTAGATGTTTATGATATGCAGAGTGAAGAACTTCTTATTTGAGCATTTTTTAGTGATTTTGCTTGAATGTTGCAACTTGCAATAGTAACACAGCTTTCACTTGTTGCAAATTTTCTTGATTTCAGAAATGATCAGAATCTTATCTTGAATGATGATAATGACGAAGCTTAAATTCATTGACTCATCAAGAAACAAGAGAGAAAGAAACGAAAATACTGTTAAAACAACAGTCACAAAAGTAATGATCTTTGAACTCAAAGAGTTATTAATTGATGCAGAGATGTTCTTGACTTTGACGAATGAAATGATGATGAAGATGAAACGAGATTGATGATGTTTAAGCTGCTGAAACTCTTCATCAATGTCAGAGAATGCTTGAATTCATTGATGAAAGATGAATGATTGAGTTTCATTGAAATTTCGTCAGAAGAAAGCAATAACTTGAGTGAAATAATTAACATTGCGCTTCAGATAGTTAATCAATGAAAAATCTTTCATCAAAAAACATTCTTTCTTTTGATAGAAGAGATTGTAATAGTCAGCAAAGCTATTCATGTCTTGCTTCAGAATTTCGCGAAAATATAAATGAGCATCTTTCATCTTGAAAGAATTATCACAGCAATGATGCAACTTATGTTGTTAATCTGCAAAGATGAAAATGATACAAAGATCATTAATTCAATATTGACTCATTAGATTGTGAATCTTCTTATTTATGATGAATCATGACTCGACATAAATGATCTTGACATGATGAAAGAAATAATGATCATCGTTCATGTTCATGCGCTGTATCAGACTCTGCTCTCATGCATTCAATCAATCTTTGTTCTTCTCATACTCAGATATGTCAAAAAGCTTCTCAAATCTAGAAGTAATGATGACAGCGACAGAATTTGCAAAGAGATGAATGATGAAAGAAGATTAATTGTTCAAGATTTGTGCAATGATCTGAGCTATCATTGCAAGAAACTGAGAATTCAACTTTATATAAATTGAAGAACTGAGAATGATGAACAAGAATGAAGTGATGACATCATGTTGTTGAACTTGATTTTGAAGCTCTTGCATTGCGCGAAAAGTTTTGACTGAATTTTCAATCACACTTTGAGTGAACTGTTCAACAGCACACTCATTGTTGATCAAGAAATTATAAGATGACTTTATTTAAGTGAAAGAATAATTAAACAAGATTTCAATGTATGAAAATGTTGCAGAAAGTGTAAATCTTTCATAATGTCAAAGACTAGACTGAATTAAAGATTCTATCAATATAGAGAATTGATTATTATATTACTTGAACTAGATACAGAACAATACATCAGATAATGTACAAGATGAAAGACAAAAAATGAAAGAACAGAATGAAAATTCAACTTTTATATACATAAATTGAGTAATGTCAAAACTGAGCAGCAGTTTTATGACTTAAGATTGCAAAGACACAAAACAGATTTTGATATGATTAAATTAAGATGATGATGATTAAATTAATGATTTAATTCAATAAATCAAGACTTTCTAAAATATTGATGATATTAAATTGAGTTGACAACATATTTTATGCTTTGAGCTGAAATGATGATCTGACATCAAGACATGAACTCTTCTTGTATAATTAATTTTCAAGAAACAAATTTATTTTCAACTGTTGATTCTGCTGAGCATAGTTTAAAGCATGTTGCATGTCAATGTATTTCATCAATTCTCAACAGAACATCTTGCTTCATTAAGTGAAAGTTAATATAATTAGCTTGATCTTGTTTAAAGAGAGTAACTCACTCAGAAATCTGAACAATAGCACTTTCTTAAACTTCATGATCTTAACACAATTTTGAAAATGTGTCTTGTTGAGTTTCAGAAAGAACAACATGCATGTTTGATCGCTTCTTTTTATAATGATATTTCATAGATTATTCATTCAATTTTGAAGTGACTTCACATCAAGCAAGCATTGCTGAAGAGTTTCAAGAAACTTCGCTCATATGATTCTACAATTTTTCATCTCGACAGTTTTCTTAATCTGTTGAAGATAATACATTGCTGTAATCTTTACATATTTTGTGATGTAATTAAGCTTATCATCATCTTTGATGTAATTCATCTTGATGAAGTTCAACTTTAGTTTTCTGAGAAACAATTTCAGATTTTCGTCAATAATGAATTTAAACTTCTTCTCTTTTGAGAACTTATTTGAAAAAATGATCTTAAAGATGATTGCTTTCTTTTTAAAGAAATCATCATTGATGAAAGAATTTTTTATAATTGTAGTGATGATTCTTTTGCAAAACTTTGATTCAAAATGATCAGATGCACGACTTCGTCATGTTAAAAAGTAATCAAAGTTCAATGTGCAAGACACTCAATTCAGATTTTCTAGCAGAATGATGTTTTCAACAAACAACGTCTTGCATTAAGCATACATCTTCAAATAATTCTGTTGTCTTTGCAAAATCTTCACGTTGTTGATAATGCTTTAAATTTCATCAAGAATGATAAACAAGAATTCATGCTCAACAACTTTCATTCTTGTTTAAAGCAGCATGCATTGTTTCTCTTTTCTTTCTACATCGACGTGAGTGCTTCTGATGTTTTCATTCAACGCTGCATAATGATGAATCTCTAATAGATTCTTCAAACTAACGCTTGCAAAATCAGAAAATGATTAAATCAATGAAATGATGATGTTGATGATGATTGCTTGATGCTGTGCAAGACTTTTCATCAAGTTCAATTGAAACTTTTCTTTATTGTTGCAAAAGATCTGATCAAGCAGAGCGAATGCAAACTCTGTAAAGATGATGAAAGTAAACGAAGTAATGCTTTTGAAAGACATGCAGATATTGCTTTCAAGAAATGAGATTGCAACATCAAGAAAAATTGTATCTTGATCATGATGCTTGAAGAATATATTTATGATGTTAGTGATGATAATCATTTGAATCAAAGATGTAGAAGTCTTGAGAATGAGAAGAAATTAAAATTTATTATGAAGATTGAATGTCATATTCGAAGAATTGCTGTTCAAGTCAACGATTTTTTTTGTTTAATTATATGAACTATTGTTTCTGCAATAAAGTAAAGTGTTAAAATTGTGAGTAGCTCAAGAAATGTGCAGTCACACTAGAGAATATGCGCATAAATAATATGATCAAATTTGATAGTAGCTTAGTAATATTTATTTGTATAGAAAGTTAACACTAAACTATGAAATACAGAAGTGAATCTTTCTTTATATATTCAAAAGACTAAGCTCAAGCATCGTTAATGAAATCAGCAAAATTACATGCAATCTCTGCAAGATTTCTTGAAGATCATATGTGACTTGAATTCTTATCATCGATGAAATGTCAAGATTTGTATGTGACTTGAATTCTTGTAGATTCAGAGTCTTTGAGAATCAGCGATAGAAATTCTCATAGATTCAATGCTTCTGAGAATCGACAGTAAAATTTCTTGTAAACTCAGATTCTCATTTGAGAGTTCAATGATAACGTTGAAGAATAATTCTCATATCTGTTCTCTATTCTTTGAAGAACTTTGACTTTCATAAATCTGAGTTTTGACATAATCTTAGATTAATCTGAATTATTATTATTATGTTTTCAATAAATTTTTAAAAGAAAAGTTGATTTAATAATCATTTATTAATAACTTATTGATTAATAATTAATTTAAATCTATCGTTTATTGCAACAATACATGCTTCAGAAAAAAATCGATCATTAGTCAATCTATACATTCATTAAATCTCTTAACTAGAGACAGAGCACATCATTGACATGATGCTTGCGCTTCATTCTGATTGTCAAGAACAGATAAGAAGCATTGTCAATGCAATGTCGATGAATGAACAAGAAATGATTATCATTATCTTGCAGAAGAATTCAGTCAAGGCGAAAGATATACAGAAGAAATTACACAAACTGTGAGTATTCTATGAGTTCAATGAACGTAGAAACAACGAACTGATGCTCTGAAGAGAGATGAAAAGTTTGACAGAGATGATAGAAAAGCTGACGTGTCAACGCGTCGTTGCGTCAACTGTCAATCAGCATATGAAGAATCAGCTGAAGAGACTGAAAAAGATAACGAGCAGAGTCAAAAAAGAGTTCATGAAGAAGAGAAAACATGTCGACAGTTGAGCGAAGAGAGTGAGCGTGAAGTCAATGACATCATTTGAGAATTATTTTGTGTTCAACGTCAACATATCATCGTTAGTGCAAAATCATTGTGAGAAATTTGAAGTAAAAATCTTCATCAAAGAAAAAGAAGAAGTAAAGAGAATCATGATGATAACAACGAAGAACATAGTGAGATGAGCAAGAGAGATTGACGTCGACGAGACATTGTTGACACGCAAGAACATAGAAACGATGAAGAGATGATTGAGACTGCTGATATTTTGAATCAAGACGAAGAGCAGTAAGAGAACACTGAAGAAAAATGATTTTTGAATCAAAGAGATATCATTGAATGCATGTCTGCACAAGATCAGTTTTGAAGTAGTGATACATGAAATTAGAGTTGAAGAAATGTCTAAGAACATAGAGAAGAAAGAAGCGAGAACGCTCATCAAGATCAACAAAGACATACATTCAAAGATGATGATCGAGAAGATTGAGTGACTCACAAAAAAGAGTGAACAGAAGAGATATGTTTCGCTGATGATACACGTAGTCAGCGCTGAAATGATGAACAAGCTGATTGATGAGAAAGTATGTCATGAGATCAACATAAAGATCACACGCACAGATGATTCAGAAAGTTATACACATTCATGAAGCATACAATTCATCATTCAGAGATCATAAGATCATTCATGAAAAAGAAAATCTTTCAGAAATCAAAAAGATGCTGCACATGTCAAAAGAAAGCATTTTTGTAGAAGACTTCAATCTACATCACTTCACATGAAAAGAATCATTCTACTCAAGACAACATTTACTGTTGAATGAGTTAATTAAAATAATCACAAACATTGATGCATCGCTAGCATTATTTCAAAACACAATTACGAGAAATTATCAAGAATCTCAAATGACAATAAATTTGATCTTCACAACAGATGACATTATGAATCAATTAATACGATGTGAAATCAACGAAGAAATGAAAAACTTTTCAGATCATCTGTCAATACAGACAATTATAAATCTCAAAGTTTGCGAAAAGTCAGCGCGAAAATCGCGTCGTAACTGAAAGACAATGAATGAAGAGAAGTTTATCAATATTCTGAAAAAACAAATGTCAAAATCACTGTTGAATCATGAGATGAAACGTTGATGCATAGATGAGTACATCAAGCAACTGCTAAATGCACTGAAGAAGATCATTGAGATTTTCACTTTCTGAGCGAGATTGCATGAAATGATCAAAGCAAAATGAATGAAGAAGTGTATGAAGATTGTCAAGAGCATGCAATGAATGAGAAGAAGTTTTTGAATCATCAACGATTGAACAAAGTACATTCAAGCATGTGATAAGAAGAGCAAGATCATCAGAAAACAAAAACGCAGTGAGTATTGAAAGATTATGCAGAACGTTGAACAATTCTTGAGAGAACTGTTCAAAACTGCAAAATGAGCAAGAAATGTAGTTGCAGACACATTGACTCAAGCGACAATTTCTTCTCTGATCAAGTCAGAGTGCTTTGACATCATCACAACAGCACAAAATAAAGCGAAGATGATGTTTCAGACTCACTTTTCATCATCTTCAGAGATTCTCATGTTGAACACAATAGACTTCAAGTACTCACTCTTGATTGAAGATGATGCTTCACTGATGCATCGTAAGATTAAAAGAGTCATCTAAAAAGCGATATCTGACAAGACATCAAGACACACAAGATATACAAATAAAATAATGTGCAGACTCATTGACAACACGTCAGAATAAATACGCTTTCTCTTTGAAAGATGTTTACAGAAGAAAATACAATCAACTCAGTTCAAGAGCGCAGTCACAATAGTGATGTAAAAGTCAGACAAGAAAGATTACTTCAATGCAAAGATATATAAATTAATTGTGCTACTCAACATACTGAGCAAAATACTGAAGTTCATCATATTCAAACGTTTGTGAAATGTCGTAGAAGCTTGCAACTCAATATTGAACATTCAGATGAGAGTTTGCAAGCACAGATCAACAGATATGACTCTGCAACTAATTACGGAAAAAATACATACTGTGTAAAGTGACATGAGAAGAAGAGTAGTCTCACTGCTGAGTCTGAATAAGAAGAATGCATTTAACAATGTGATGCACAGCAAACTTTTACATGACATAAAGAAAAGAAAAGTTTCTAGACTGCTTCTTGAATTTGTGAAGAACTTTCTGAGAGATTGACGCATCATGATCACAATTAATGACTACACGACGATGAAACGCAGCGTGAACATTGATATATCACAAGACTCTTCACTATCATCGATATTATATCTGTTTTACAATGCAAACTTGTTAGAAGCATGTGATGATATCAAGCTGAAAACTAACTTCACAGACTTCGTGAATGATGTCAATATCTTGATATACAAAGAGTTTATAAAACGCAACTGCAGAGTTCTTAGCGAGATCTATAAGAGATGCAAACAGTGATCAAAAATGCATGACATCAAATTCTCAATGACAAAGCATGAGTTAATTCACTTTATGAAAACTTCTAAATGATTCAATATGAAAGTTGATGTAGAGCTGATGAAACATCAGATTGACTCAAAATCAGATATCAGAGTCTTGAAAGTTTAACTGAACTTCAAGCTGAAATGAGCGACTCACATGCATCATATCAAAGCAAAACTAGTGATTAAACAAAAAATCGTGCAGACAATCATTGAATCTACTTGAGACTCATCAATGACGACAAGTAAGCAAATATACTTCGCAATGACACGCTCTCTGCTTAGTCACGAAGTTGTCATATGATATACATCACAGAAGATGAAAGATCATCGAAAGAATCTGAATGTCAAACTAAGATTAATGCAAGAAAGAGCATTGTGACAGATCATTGATGTTTATCATGTGATATCAACAGAGACTTTACAGATGAAAATAAACACGACATTGATAAATATTCACTTATGAAAGCTGATACAAAGATCAATAACAAACATGAACTCTTGAAAATCAGATGAAGTTATTGAGATGACAATGCATTGAATTTGCAACAACTTGACATTCAAAAGAGATTGAAAATCAAAGCTGTGCAAGACATCTCTACAGTTGAAGCAAAAGTGAATGAAAGAAATATTCAAGCAGACGAAGATGAATTGAAGTCATCTTTACACAGCGATTCTCTGATCAGAATCATCGAAGATAGTTATAGTTGCAAACAAGAAAATGTCAGTAAAACAACATAATCTAAACATGTTCACATTGAAGCAAAGAATTTACTTAAATAATAGTGACAACAGAGACGATGTTACAGCGATTGCGATGAAAATAAATTGAGAGTTAGACAAAAGACTGAAAAGATCAACTTTAATCATCACTCATCATGATGAGTTAAAAGAATTAGTTGCAAGAATGAAACATCTTGCAGATGTAGTGACAGCGAATCAAGAGTGTCATGAAAAGATATACAAAGTATACAGTGATAGTCAGACTTCTCTGAAAACAGTGAAAGCTATGATATCAACAAAAGATCAGACACGTCTGCAACGAGTTCAGATTGCACATGAGAGCATTCAATCTTAAGAGATCACGCTGAAGCTACATTGAGTGACGAGATATGCAGAAGTACTTGAAAATGAAGTGATGAACAAGATAATTGACGATGCACATGATTTGTCTCTATTGCTGACTGAGAATCAGCGCATTGAAGTGATGATGAGACTGACGCTCATACAGAAATAGATCAGACAAACATGAAGAATAGTCTGAAAAGAGAGATTCAACGCAGCTTATTTTCAATATCTGACATCAGAGATGATACATCAACATCTGCAACTGCACAAGAATCATGCAAAGTCTCACAGCGCATTATTGACGCAGCTACGCACAAGAAAAATTGATTTCAATCAATTTCTACATGAGAGACGAGTACTTGATGTTGCTACAACGACGTGCAAGTGTGACAGAGATTGAATGTTGATTAAGCACATTCTATTAACATGTTCTAAATGAAAGATAGAATGAAAGATGATGCAATGCAAAGAGAACATCACGAACTTGAGAAAGCTTCTAGAAATCATGAGCGCGATGACAGCAATCATTCAAATAATACTTTCAACAAGCATACTGAATCAATTTCAGACTGTGACGTCATTAAAGAGTTAGATGAAAAAGAGAGAAAGTAAAAAAGAAACAAGTTCATAAAATTCTTGCATTGAGAACAGTTACAGTATAGAATGCAGAGAAAAGCGATAGTAAATACGAAAAGAGCGCTACGCTAGCACAACGCTCGCTACAATATATAGAATCTTGCATAGACTTATAATGAGTGTTGAATCGAGTAAAAATCAAAAAATATATATAATTAATTTAATCATTGAGATAAAAGTTAATCAAATGACAAATGTAGTAGAAAAAATTAATTAATGATTAAATGATTAATAATGTATTATTTATTGATTAATATTAAATTAATAGAATAAAAAGATCATAATAATGTTAAGAAGAGAAAACAATCACAATGCATGCAAAGCAAATTTTTGAAAAGAGCAATACAATCAAGACAGAATAAATCTAGAAGATGAATAAATAATGATGAATTGCATGAACTGTAGCAATGCTGATTCAGAGACGATTGCAAGCGACGTTGACTTGTCACGAAGAAACAGCAACACAAGATTGAAAAGTTTACACAACAACAAGAAGTATGTTGCTAACATTATTGATCTTCTAATACAGACATCAACGTTAAAGAAAGAGAAGAGCAAAGATCATTCATGAAAAGAGATAGCAGTGAAGCTGATGCATCATCTTCAACTTGAATCAGAAGAAAAACATCATGCAACTTAGAATGCATTCATCGCGAAGAATGTATAGAAACTGAAGACATCAGTTCAACTACTAAGTAAGCAGTTACAAATGCAGAGAAATACGCGTTCTTCATTGAAAATCATGTCATAAGCAAACATGACAAGAGAAGAATTATCAACAAAGAAGCAACGTCTCAGAGAGAAATCATCGTCGCTTCGCAAAAAATGCGAAGTCATGATAAAGATAGCAGACTGTCACGATTCTAGCCTTGTCAGACTCAGTCTTCTAGTCTTGTCAGATTTATTCTCGCTTCATCATCTTGACTAGTTTCTATTGAGTCTAGCGTCGACTGAGAAACACACATATGTAGTCAGCTTCTTTTCTGTAGCTATCTTTCTTTCTTAGCATTTATCTTCTAGTTAAAAAAAACTCATATTGACTCGCTCTATGCTGATCTCTAACATTAGATAAATGCTCATCAACTACTCTGCTATCAACGAATAAATGATACGAAACAATCTATTCAGTAAGAAAAATTTGCAAGAGATTCTTCAAATTTGCATCATCATCATTTTAGATCGCAAGAAATTCTTCGATTCTACACTCATTTTCATCATTCTATTTGCAAGAAATTCTTCAAATAAAGCACTCAATTATTATCTGAAATTTACAAAAGATTCTTTGAATTTTCACTCATCAAAAAACATCTACTTTTATCTCAACAACTTCTATCTTTTCTCATCATGACACACGACGTCAAGTCAGTTGAGTCTCAAACAACTCATCTGCTTAAAAGCACTGTCAATAGAAGAGTTTCACTTCTACTCATCAATGCTTCAGTCGAAGTTGAGAAAGCGATCATTGCATGAAACATAAACATCAAAGAACAACTGTTTCATTGAGTCAGCAATCAACTCAACAAAGTCATCAATATGCTGAACGAGCTTCGAAGTCAGCAAGACTTGACTTTACAACTCAATGAACACTGACTTCTTGTACAAGAAGATCACAAAAAGAGAGCGAAACAACTAGAAGTCGCTTTTGATAAGAACGATGAGCTAGAGAAAAAGATCAATCAGCTACAAGACGAGCGATTGAACTTCAGAGCAAAATCACGTCAAGTTGATTGATCTATGTCTCATCAAGATACTCAGTCAGCTGAGCAACGAGTCAATCAGAAAGTTGAACGAAGCTCGACTTTCAAAGCTCACTTTCAACGAGAGTTTTCTACTCTATCTGAAAACGAAAATGATCATCACAAGTTCATCAAGCTTTCGAATTCACTCATCTTCATCAAAACAGATGATTTTATCTGAGAGACATGAAACATCAAAATAGCTGACAAGCTCGATGTTAACGCAAATCATTATTCTACTGAAAAGATTCGTATTGTCTATGTGATTTTCAGACTAGAAGACGATGCTGATCAGCAAATCTATGCAAAGCATCGTGTTGATGCTTTCTCATTCTATCAATCACTATCAGAGCTACTGAAACATCTAAAAGAAATTTACGAAGATCAGAATCTGATTCAAAAGTGTCGTTGCAAATACGTCATTCTAAAGCAGCTCAACAAGCTCTTCAGCTTCTTCTATTCAGAATTCACTAAAATATTCAGCTTTCTGAACTACGATGATATCATTCTGATGAACGACATTCAGAATAAAATCAACAATCGTCTTCAGAACGTGTTGTCAGTTTGCCTCATAGAGTTTAGCTTGCTTGACAAGCTCAAGATCTTTCTTCAAAATGTAAATAACAAACAACGAGTCAATTATCAGCTACGTGACGAGCAATGAACAGTCAAATCGATAGCAGCTTCGAAAAAACGTTTTGTTTCTTCGTCAACATCAACTTCAGTCTTGACTGCTAGCTATGTTCAACTCGTTATTTTTTCCATTCTTGAATCTGAACGATCAAGAATATCAATCATCTGCTTCAACTGCAAAGTATCAAATCATCTTTCAAAGAACTGCTCTCAGCTGAAGACTAGTACTTCGACATCTCATGCATTCATCTCTTGTCTCAATGAGATCATCATGTCAAAAGAAGAGAAGAAATTATTTACAGAGAAATCGAAGAATGAGACAAAAAACTAGTGACTTTCATCAAAGACGTGATGAAAGATGTGTTAATTTCTTCAACAACGAGCAGCTCAAATGATCTCTTTGTCTTGAAATCTTTGACTACTGAATGTGTACTATCTAGCAATGAAATTAGTTACTCATTAAAGTCATTTATTGACATTGAAGCAGCTGACTATTCGTTCATTGATGAATTAATCGCGCAGAATGTTTGTGATCATTTGCAAATTGAATCATTATCTTTAATCAAGCTCAAGTCAATAAGAGAATTCGATGATCATTATGCAAAAAAGCTCATTACTCATGCAATTTATTCGAATTTGACTGTTCAAGATCATATGAAACGTTTCATCTCTATGCTGATTACTCGATTGAATCAACATCAGATGATTCTTGAAAAAACATGAATGAACAAGATCAAAGTGACTATTGATATGAAAGATGATTGTCTTCAATTTTCTAGTTTCGAAGCTCATATCAAAGCTTCTATCAAAGCTCATTCGATTTTCCTTTCTGTCATCAAGAAAATCGCGATAGAACAGAAGAGTTCAACTCTCACTCAAATACTAAAGAGATTTATCTCTTCTGTTGTCACTCGACTCAGCGAGAAGTCATTCTCATTCAATAAAATCGTGAAATCATCTAATTCAGTCAACTTCGCTTCGTCTTTCGATTCAATGAACATAGCAATGATAGAGACTGCAGCATATAGATCACTAGTCAAACGATTGAATGTGACTACTTTCGCGATCATCATCACGAAAATCGATCGACTTCTAAAAACAGCTAGAAATAAATCAGAAGACGTAAATCTACAAGAGCTTTCACATGAAGAGATCTTGAAAGAAGTCAAAGCTAAGCTTTCTTCGAAATATCATGACTATCTAGACATGTTTGATCGAGCGATGACTAATCAGCTATTCTCTCATCGTCTCTACGATCATAAAATAAAGTTGATCGACGAGAGAACATCTTCTCGAAGTCGTCTCTATCATATGTTTGACTACAAGCTTCAAAAGATGAAGAATTATCTGATTGAACATCTGAATAAGAACTTTATATCTTTTAGCTCAATCTCATACGCTTCGCTCATACTATTCATCGAAAAGAAAGACGATAGTCTGCGTTTCTGCGTCAATTATAGAAAGCTCAATGCTTTGATCAAACGAGATTGCTATCTTCTACTCTTAATAGACGAAACTCTCGCTCGTATTCAAGATAGCAAGTATCTGACTCGATTGAACATCATTGTCGTCTTCAACAAACTGCGTATGCATTCAAGCAGCGAAGATTTGACTATCTTTATCACCTCTTTTGATTTCTACAAATATCACGTGATGTCTTTTGAATTAATCAACGATTCAACTTTCTATCAACACTATATGAACGACGTGCTATTTGACTATCTTCATCAGTTTTGCCAGATTTATCTAGATGACATTATCATCTACAGCAAAACACTGAAGAAACATAAGCAACATGTACGATTGATTCTACATAGACTACGAGAGACTGATCTTCAGATGAATATAAACAAGTGCAAGTTTCATGTTCAGAAGATCTTCTTTCTGAAACTATTGCTATTTATCGAAGAACTAAAGATGAACTTCAGAAAAGTACAAGCAGTAGTCGAATGATCTACTTCTACAAACCTCACTCAGATGCAGTTCTTCGTCGATTTCTGCAACTTCTATCGACGTTTTATAAAGAACTTTTCGAAGATTGTTCATTCTCTGATTCAACTAACTCAAAAAGAGATGATATTTGAATGAAATCAAGCTTGTCAAATGATCTTTGATCATATGAAGAAACGAA
>JAABUL010005903.1_pt1 | contig 14689 bp, 10 predicted proteins | sample 5559151 | NCBI WGS metagenome assembly JAABUL01 (sample SAMN10711876, study PRJNA513368) | rock metagenome | isolation source: Antarctica rocks | place: Antarctica: Victoria Land, Pudding Butte sud | reverse complement strand
GTGCTACCGCGAACGCTCAAGCGACCGGCGGAACCCATCAAGTCACGCTGTCCTGGTCCGCCAGTCCCTCTGATTTCCCTTACGCTCCCCCGCTCGTATATTTGCCTGACGGGAGCTACTCGGTCTATCACTACTATTACATCTATCGGGGGACGTCTGCCGGAGGTGAGGGCCGTACATCCCTATTCCAAGTTCCCCCTTCAAGCGACACAGGAACCGTCACTTACACCGATACCAGCGTTGCCAATGGAGTGACTTACTACTACCAGGTGACGGCGGCCACGGTCGTGATTGCCAGCGGCACCGATTCCAATACGGGGCAGCCCTTCAGCTATACCGCTGCACAGGTTGAGAGCGGCCGCTCCAACGAGGCGAGCGCTATGCCTCTGGTGCGCATTAACTCTGGCGGCGCAGACTACACAGATGGAGCAGGCAAGGTGTGGAACGCCGACCAGGACTTCACAGGCGGCGCTCCCATTACCACCACTGCCGCAATCACCGGCACGGCAGACCCCGCGCTGTATCAGGCGCAGCGTTCCGGCGCGCAGTTTAGCTATGCCGAGCCGGTCGCCAACGGCATCTATGTCCTGAGCCTGCTGTTTGCGGAGGGTGAGGGAAAGACCGGGGGCCAGCGCGTCTTCAATGTCACCGCTAACGGCACACCACTCCTGACGAACTACGACATCTATGCCGACGCAGGCGGGGCCAACAAAGCCGTCGTCAAAACGTTCCCCGTTACAATCACCAACGGCCAGTTCAGCCTGACGCTCACCGGCGTCACAGGCAATGCCGCCCTTGCTGCCTTTTCCCTGCTGCCGATGCGTCCCGTTGCCGACATCCCGCCGCCAGGCTGGGCGAGGGATGTCATCCCGACGGACAGCGGCTCGGAGGCAGGCGGGGCGGGGCCGGGGTCTTCCATGCAGGTCAGCCTGCCGTCGGGCGTGGAGGAAAACACGCCCGGCCCCGACCTGGGCGCGTACAACTCCGTCGGCCCCAGCGTCAGCTACGAGCGGATGTGCCGCAGCACATTGGCGGCGCAAGGCTACGGCTCCCCCGGCCTGTCGCCGGGTTGGGTGGACAACTACGACCTGCGCGTGGTGCCCGGCAGCAGGTCGTACCGGCTCCTTTACCCGAACGGGGCGGCGGACACCTGGCTTGGCACGACCGGCAGTCTGAGCACGCCCCCCAGAGCGCCTTACCTGGCGAACGCTCCTCTGGCGGGCACGCTGACCATGACGATGAAAGACCGCTCGGTCTACACGTTCACGCAGATTGCCGACGCGTCGGCCAACTACCCGGCGGGCGCGTACCTGCTTTCCAAGATGACCAACTTGGTGGGACATTCCATCACGCTCAACCGGGACATGGCGGCCAATAACTACCGCGTTCTGTCCATCACCAACGATGCCGCTAGTTCAGTAACGCTGCTTCAGTTCACCTACAGCGGCGCAAACCTTTCGTCCGTAGAAGACCTGGCCTCAGTCAATGCTGGTGAGCATCGGCAGGTGGGCTATGCGTTCACCGGCGGCAGTCTTGCCAGCGTCACGCAAATTGCTCCCGACGGGGGGACGGCCAATGACCTCTGGCGCTATGGCTACCAAACGCTTAACAGTGAGCCGTTCCTGAACTCCGTGTCTACGCCCGACCCAAGCGACGCGACCGGCGCGACCTACACCCGCGCGACGGTCACTTATGACCCGACCGGGTTTGTTACGGCGCACACGGACGCCAACAACCGCCAGCGCACCTTTGGCTTCGGGCCGGGCGGGGTGCAGCTCCAGGCCTTCAACCATGCCGGGGACACAAGCCCGGTGCAGCAGTGGATACAGAACTTTGGGCTGAACAATGTGGACACGGGCTTTGTGGATGCGGCCACCCATGCGGCAAGCGTTTCTTACGCAGGGACGCCCAGTCCTTACCTGCCCGGCATGGTCACCAACCGCAACAACCAGAAGACCAGCATCACCTACGATCCCGCCAACAATTACGGCAACGTCGCAACCGTGACCAATAATCGCGGTACGCAGATGCTCTCTCAGTACCAGTATCCGGCAGACTTTGCATTGGGCCAGGTTTCCTCCATGCAGGAAAGCCACGTTCTGACGAACGGCACGACAGACAGCACAAAGCAGGCAACGACGCTGGACTACTACGGCACGACGGACGGCGTCATCAATGGCCTGCTGCATGATGTCTACTCGCCCGCCCCGGATACAATCAATGCCGCGAATACCGTCACGACAACTTACAATTACCTGGTTGTGAACGGCGGGAGCTTGGGCAATGTCGCGAGCATGGTCATGCCCGGCAACAGCGCTGTCGCCGCCATGACGACAACGTTCAACTACACAACGGATGGAACCTACAGCCAGCCGGAGGCGCTGGGAGAACCGCTGACGGCGACCGACCAATTGGGCGAGGTGACCCACTTCCGCTACGACGGACGCGGCAACCGCACAGCCATGATTGATGCGCAGGGGAATGAGACGGACTTCGTCTACAACCTTGCCGACCAGCTTGTCAGCACAATCTACCCGGCCACGGGCAACACAGGCAGCGGGCGTGCCCATGCGGACAACGTTTATCAGTACGTCGGCGGCTCGCTTAGGAGCGCTGTGCTGTACGATGAAAGCGGCGCTGCCTACCGGGAGGAAGATACCGCCTACGGCCATGAGGGCGAGGTGCTGTCGGTGACGGGCAGCACCGAGCCTGTTTCCTACACGTATGACGGGCGCTACCGGGTTGTCGCGCAAGCCGATGGAAACAACAACACGACCTTCTTTGACTTTGACCCTATCGGCAGCCTGAGCGCCGAGCGCTACCCGAACAACGTGAGCGGCGGGACATTTGACAAAACTACCTTTACCTATGACGCCGACCAGAACATGATGACGCGCACCGACGGGCGGGGCGTCACAACGACTTTGACGCGCAGCGACCCGGAGAGCCAGGTCACGCAGATGGCCTACAGCAACCTGCCCGCCATTGTCACGCCTATTGCCCCCGTCAGCTTTGCTTACGACAACTATGGGCGTCGCCAAGTCATGTCCGATGGAACCGGCTCCAAGCAGTACGCCTACGACGACCTGGACGAGATGCTGTCGGTGACGACTTCGTTCATCAACGGCCCACAGAACCAGGTCATCGGCTACACGCACTTTCTGGACGGCAGCCGCCAGAGCATGACAACGCCGCAAAGCGTTACCAATCCTCTCGGCTCCTTCCAGTATCAGTACGACGGCGTGGGCCGACTGTCGCAGGCAACATTTCCCTGGTCACGAGGCACCAACGGCGGAGCCTGGAAGTATGCCTACCTCAACAATGGCTGGCTCAAGTCCACGGCAAGCCCGGCAGTGCTGGGGTCGGTTTTCCCGATGGTCAGGACGCAATACCTTTATAACTCGCGCGGCTTTCTGTCTCTGATCTCCAACTACGGCGCGCACCAAGACCCTTACGAGCAGCAAAACAGCGGCAACGGCGACACGCTGGACAACACGTCCACGTTCTCGATGTCAGGCATGGGAGCCTACGATGCGGCGGGCAACCGCCTGAAGGAAACGGCGGTCATCTCGCCCATCACGTACAACGACTACAGCACCGACCCGAACGGCTTCCTCTACCCCATCCCGCGCACCAAGGCGCGGCAGGCCAACCACAACATCGCCTTTGGCTATGACACCACCGGCCTGGGCCATGATGAACTGACGGGGGAACAGAGCGTCCGCACCGACAACACCATCAACGAATACAACGATGCTTACTCCAACATCTTTGCCTATGACGCCGCCTACAATCCGACGATGTTCCGGGGGGCAAGCGTCGCCTTCAACCCCGACAACCAGTTCGGCATGGGGGCATTTGCCTATGACGGCGCAGGCAACCCGACCACCTACCAGAACGCAACTTTCTCGTTTGACCCGGAAGGGCGTCTGACCGGCATCAGCAGCTCGTCGTTTGCTGCCACCTATGATGGCGACGGCCTGCGGGCAAGCAAGACGGCGACAGGCGTGACCACATACTTCCTGTACGACGGCAGCACGCCCGTGATGGAGGAAACGTACAGCGGCACATCGGCCACGGTGTCCGCCCTGAGCGGGTGGGGCGCGGACGGCCTGCGCTCGCGTTTCTACCCCGGCAACCCGACGGCGAGCCAGGGGACGCAGTACGCCTTCTCGTATGACGCCCAGGGCAGCGTGGTGCAGCGGCACACGCCCAGTACCTATGCCAATGCGCTTGGCCCCTCGCCTGCCTACGACACGCAGTTCTACGAGGCTTACGGGGCTTTGCGCCAGGACTACGGCATCCTGACCAGCAACCACGCCGCGCCCTCGCACAAAGACCCCGTTGGCTTCGGGGGTCAGTGGGGCAACTACACGGACAACGAGACGGGCCTGCTGTGCCTGACGCACCGCTACTACGACCCTAATACAGGCAGGTTCATCACCCGTGACCCGATTGACTATGCGGGCGGCGTGAACTTGTACGGGTATGCAGGCAACAACCCGGTCAACGAGATGAACCCCAGCGGGCTGAGTCCCGCAGGTGATGCGGCAGGCATTGTCGGCTTGATCCCTGGACCTGTCGGAGAGGCCGCCAACCTTGCCAGCGGTTTGGACTCCCTGCATGAAGGGGATTATGTCGGCGCGGCTCTTTCGCTGGGTGGTGAAGTTCCCGGCTTAGGTGAGTTTGCCACCGGTGCCAAGATACTCCGAGCAGCCAACAGGTTGCGGAAGGCAGGGCTTGCTGCTAAAGATGCCGAAGAAGCGGCTAGGGGAGCCGATGAAATTCTTCGGTTGAGGCACTATACAACCACGAGCGGATCACGCGGAATTGAGAAAGATGGCATAATAATTGCCAAAGATCAAAACAAGGTTTTCACAGAATCGGCACGGCGCAAGGCATTAAGTCCTACCGATGCCGAAAGAAAATATCTGCTGAAGAGGGGACATGGAAACGCGCACGTTGAGTTCAACGCCCGACGAAGCGAAGTTGAAGTCAGACACAACTCTCTTTCTGGGGCCACAGAGCATGTGCTTAATGGCGATGTAAGACTAGAAGGCAGAAACCCGGTTTTCACGGGAAGATAAACAATTGAGCCAGAAAATACAAGTCGATGTTGACGAAGTTATGAAATTGTATATATTAATGGAAGACTTGGTCGCCTTCTTCCATCAGCCTATGCATTACAAGACGATTGAGGACTTGCACAAGTTCTTAGGAAATCGTGACGAAGGTGCCATTAAAGAAATGGCAGAAGCGTACTACGATGTTATTTGGAATTGGCTTCCAGAAGACAAGCGGAAAGAAATAGAGGAACGCTGACCTAAAAGTCATGGATTCGCATGCCGACACTGTTGGCTTCGGGGGTCAGTTTGGCTACTACACGGACGTGGAGACGGGTCTTGACCTGCTGACGCAGCGCTACTACGACACCACGGCAGGACGCTTTGTCACCCGTGACCCCATTGGCTACAAAGGAGGTGTCAACCTCTACGGCTTCACCGGCAACAATCCCGTTAATGACATAGACCCTAGCGGGCTTGACCCGCAGACCGACGACGGCTCAAACATCCTGCCGGTGTCGGCTGGCGGGAGCATGAGGTCCGGTCACTCCGGTATGCATCGGGGTACAGGACAAAGCAACGCGGCGCGGGCGATGACGCGCGGCCTGTTGGACACAATCAAGTGGGCTATCCTTGGAGTGGCGACCGATAGGTTAAGCCTGCTCGGACGTGGGGGAGAGGAGGCTGCCGAAGGGGCACAGGCGGCCAGAGGAGCAAAGCGTGGGCCACGTCTCTGGCCTAATGGTGCACACAACCTGACAATCCGGCACCGCATCGGAGAGTTAGAAAAACAAGGCATGACACACGAGGCAGGCGGATCAAGAACAGAGGAGTCTATTGTCACAGGCGGTGGTTTTAAGTCCAGACGGCGGGTAGATATCACAATGGCACGGCCTGATGGGTCGCTTTACCGGGAGCAGGTGGAGCGCACCATGCGCGACGGCTCTCCGGTGTCACGAGAAAAGAAAGCGCTGGACGATATTGAAAAGGCTACAGGCCACAGGCCGGGGTTTACGCCCTATGACCGATAGAGAGTTTCTATGTCCATACTTCAAGTTTTCGTGACAGAACAGGAGTTGGAGCAAATCTTGCACGAGTTCGCTTTGCGGCGTAGCTTGATGGGTGCTCTCAGCGTTAACAACCTATTCGAGCTTCACGACCCATCGCAGGAACGGTTTGACTTCCTGCAACGGGCGGATGTTGTCAAGTTCTATCTGTTCCCAAGAACACAGACCTTACCTAACCCGCCCTCTGATGGTGCAATTGCCCCTCGGTATTTGGGCTGGGTAGATGTTTGGGCAGGACATCTTGTCAACAGTCCTGACCGCACCGTTCTAACTATGACTACTATCCAGGCCGAGAACGAACTGGGGCTGGACTTCAAACCCGCCTACTGGCTACGTGAGTTGAAAAAGCATCTATACAAAACGCTTACTTTTGGCGTTGATGCTATCAACCATGTATACGAGAATGCGAATAGCAGCTTGTACAAAGACATCGGGTATTCATTAGCAGCATTGCAGTTGTACAAAACAGGTGTTGAATGGAAGCAGTTTGACACAAGCAATGTAGAGTTCTCGCCTGCCAAGGACACAGAATAGCCAAGAAAGCATCTCTTCCTATCGGGAACCCAGCGGGGCGAGGTAGACGCCGCTCCCAACCGCCTGTCTTACCGGCACCTTCTGGATATAGACCCAGATGGAACGAACTCGCTGTGGCAACGCATGGGGAGAGCGTTGGGTCGTACAGTTTTTGGTACGACGCGCAGCGATGTTCCCAAAATTGGTCATGCCCGTGGTGATGAGGGACTTGATGCCGATGAGATGGCAGAGGGTGGTGTCAAACCATTGGATGCGGGCAACTACACAGAAAACGAGACGGGCTTGCTGTGCTTGACGCACCGCTACTACGACACAGGCACAGGACGGTTCCTCACCCGTGACTCAAAGGCTACGGCGGGTGGGTTGAACCTGTACGGGGGCTTTACCCAATCAGTTTGATAGCGTTGCATATTGCGAAGCAGACGGAGACAAATTAAGGAAAACAAATGCAATAGATTTTGCAGATAATTGATGTTCTTCCCGGTAGGTTTACAAAGTGTAAGATGCTTATCTGAGACAAACGATATTTGCGTATTGACAAACAAGACTTGCGCCGGGTACACTGCATCCCATACGAACCTGGAAAAATACTGTGAGGAGGCAGCAGGCACATGGCTCTGCTCAGAGACGCAAAGGACGCCGTGATCGGCGACCACAAGACGCACGACTCGGATACGGGGTCGCCGGAGGTGCAGATTGCACTGCTCAGCGCATCCATCGGTTCATTGACCGATCACCTCAAAATCCACAAGCACGACAACCACTCGCGGCGCGGGCTGCTAGTGCAGGTCGGACAGCGGCGACGACTGCTCAATTATCTGGCGGCCAAAGACATCAACCGCTACCGCCTGCTGGTGAGCAAACTCGGCATCCGCAGCCGGCTGTAAGTTTTTACCGGACGTGCCCCGTATTTGTCTGCGCCGTGCGCGGCGCGGGAGCGCGTTTGGGACTGTCACACAAGCCTTCCGGCATTCATCGCGGGAGGCTTTTTCTTTTGGAGAACACCTAAGTACCAACATGGAACAATTTGTAGAAACTGAATGGTGCGGCGCGACGCTGCGCCTCAGCACCGGCAAGCTGGCAAAACAAGCTGGCGGCGCCGTCATGCTGCAAAACGGCGACACCCATATCCTCGCCACGGCAACTATGTCCAAGAACCCCAAGCCCGGCCTGGACTTCTTCCCGCTGACCTGCGATTACGAAGAGAAAAAGTACGCCACGGGCAAGATCCCGGGCGGCTTTATCAAGCGTGGCGGACGGCCCGGCGAGAAGGCGACCCTGACATCGCGCCTGATCGACCGCCCCCTGCGCCCGCTCTTTCCGGGCGGTATCCGCAACGAAGTGCAGGTCATCGCCATGCCGATGTCCTATCAGCCGGAGTTCTCGCCGGACGTGCTGGCTGTCACTGCAGCCTCGGCGGCGCTCACCGTATCCAATATCCCGTTTGCGGGGCCGCTTGGGTGCGTGCGGGTCGGGCTGAATGAAGATGGCGATTTTATCCTGAACCCCACATTCGACCAGCAGCAGTCCAGCCCGCTGGACCTGATCGTGGCCGCCACCGATGACGCCATTGCGATGGTGGAAGCAGGCGCCTCCGAAGTCAGCGAAGAAGTGATGCTGTCGGCGATGGACTTTGGGCATGAAGCGTGTAAAAAGCTGTGCGCTTTGCAAAACGAGCTGGCGGCAAAGCTCAACGTCGTCAAGACGGAAGTGCCGCTGCACCATGCCAACGCCGAGATTTTGGAAGTGGTGCGCCAGCGGTTCTCCGCCATGCTCCGCTCGGGCCTGCAAGACCCGGACAAAGCCTCCCGCGAAGCAGGACTTAATTTGCTGATTGACGATGTCGCCGCGCAGCTTAAAGACGAATACCCCGACAACACGGGCGACGTCAAAGAAGCCGCCGACAAAGTGGTCAAAGAGCAATTGCGCGACTTGATCCTTTCCGAAGGCCGCCGTCCCGATGGACGTGGCACGACCGACATTCGCCAGATTGACTGCGAAGTCGGCCTGCTGCCGCGCGTTCACGGCACGGGGTTATTTACGCGGGGCCAGACCCAGGTCATGACCACATTGGTGCTCGGCTCCGGCAGCGACTCGCAGATGGTGGATACATTGGAGGAAGACACCGAGAAGTACTATATGCACTTCTACAACTTCCCCCCGTATTCGGTCGGCGAAGCGCGCCCCATGCGCGGGCCGGGGCGACGCGAGATCGGGCACGGCGCACTCGCAGAGCGTGCCCTCAAGGCCGTGATCCCCTCGCGCGAAGAGTTTCCCTATACCATGCTGCTCACCAGCGAAGTGCTGGAGTCCAACGGCTCAACCTCTATGGCGTCTACGTGTGGGTCAACCCTTGCGTTAATGGATGCGGGCGTGCCGATCAAAGCCCCCGTGGCGGGCATCGCGATGGGCCTGATTGAAGGGCCGGAAGGCAGCGGCGAAAACGGCCAGGGCCGCAAGTATGCCGTGCTGACCGATATTCAGGGCATGGAAGACTTTTCGGGCGATATGGACTTCAAGGTCGCCGGAACCACCGAGGGTATCACCGCCCTGCAATTGGACACCAAAGTCGGCGGCGTGCCGCGCGAAGTATTCGTGCGGGCATTCCAGCAAGCGCGCGATGCCCGCTTGTTCATCTTAGGCAGGATGACCGACGCGATTGCCGCGCCGCGCGAAGAGCTGTCGCAGTATGCGCCGCGCATCTTCACGCTGCACATTGAACCGGAGCAAATCGGCACGGTGATCGGGCCGGGCGGCAAGACCATCAAGAAGATTACCGCCGACACCGGGGCCAAGATCGACATTGAGCAGGACGGCACTGTCTATATCGCTGCCGTGGACGGCGTGGGCGGCGACGCGGCCCGCAAGATGATTGAAGATATGACCCGGACGCTGAGGCCCGGCGATATCTACGAAGGCACGGTCGTGCGCTTCCTGCAGTTCGGCGCGTTCGTCGAGATACTTCCCGGCAAAGATGGCCTGGTCCATGTGTCGCAGCTGGTAGACAGCGACGAGCGCATCAACAAGCCCGAAGACGTGGTCAAGATGGGCGACAAGATTCGTGTGCGTGTCACCGAAGTGGACGCGCAGGGACGGGTCAACCTGACCGCGCGCGGCCTGGATCAGCCCTTTGATCCCGCCAATCCCGAGCCGGGGCGTCCGCCGCGTCCGGGCGGCGGGGGCGACCGTGGCCCACGCAGCAACGACCGCGGCGGCGACCGTGGCCCGCGTGGCGGCGGCGACCGTGGCCCGCGCCCAAGTTTCGGCAATGGCGACCGTGGCCCCGCGCCAATGGAAGGCGCCCGCGAGCCGCAGCCGGTCGTGGAAGACACGCCCCCCGCGCCCGTCGCGCAGGCGGACGACGAAGCGCCCCGCGCCCGCTTCCGCCCGCGCCGCTGACTTCAGCGCTCGCGCATAAGCAAGCAGGGAATCATGACGGCAGCAGTGAACTATTCACTGCTGCCGTTTTTTGTGCATCTGTCCCGGAAAGGAACCTGCGCTTGCTATGGAAGTCACGTATACACTGACGAAGGATGACATGAGGGCGTCCTGGCGCTTCCACGCACAGCCTTCGCTGACCGCGCGGCGGCAGAAGCTTTGATGCAAACTCTGTACCTATTTTGGCAGCGAGGCAAAGATGCACCTTCGGGGCAGGCTCCTGCGCCTGCCAAGTGATCTCAGGCAAAGAATTAGCTTATGCACTGGCTGGAGCGGCTTAATCGCAGTCCGGGCCGACTGGCACTCGGGCAGGGAACAGTGGAGATCTTCTCCTGGGCGCACGTGGAACACCTGCCGGACAACCTCCCGCACCGCCATACCCACTTTGAGGTGTGCCTCCTGGGTGCGCAAGGGGCGGGCACGTTCACGGCGCAAGGGCGCGACTATGCACTCGCCCCCGGCACAGTATTTTTCGCGCGGCCTGGGGTGGTTCACCGGATCATCAACACGCGGCTGCCGTTGATGGAGCTATACTGGGTCTCGTTTCAGTGGACGCCGCATCAGAGCACGCAAAAGAGCGGCGAGATTGATGCGCTGCTGCGGGCCTTTGCCGAGTCGTCTGTTGTCGTCGCTCCCGATGCCCAGCAGCGGCTGGGTGTGTGCTGGCAGGCATTGCGGACACTGTCGGGCGGCGACGCTCTGGCTGGACACGATGTGCAGATCACCGGGCTGATAACGGCTTTGCTGCTGACCATCGCCCAGATTGGGGCAGGGGCGGACGCCCCGCAGATTGCCGAAGTGCCGGCCGCACTCCCCTCTGACCTTCCCGTGCGGCTGGCGATGCGCTACATCCACGACAATCTGGGCAAGCCTCTTGCTGTAGCGGAAATTGCACAGCAAAGCCACACGTCGTCACGCAATCTGTCGCGCGTATTCGCCCAGTTTGCGGGAACGTCCCCGATGGCCTATATCACGCAGGCGCGGCGGGACCGGGCGCAGGGGCTTTTGCGCCATACAAATATGCCCATCAAAGAAGTGGCGGCGCTGGTCGGCTATGGGGATGTCCACCATTTCACGCGTGTGTTTGCACGCGTGACGGGGTGTCCGCCCGGAGAATATCGCCTGGGCAAAGACGGCGCTGTCCCGAATATCCACAAGGATGGCGCATTGGTCTAAAGACGCTTGCTGCTTCATTGGCTATACTCATTCTCAGAAAGGGAACCTATAATGCTGACGGAACAACAAAAAGCGTTTTATCAAGAAAACGGCTACGTCCATGTGCCGGGACTATTTACGCGCGAGGAGGCGGCTCTGCTGCGTACAGAGGCCCACGCTCTCGCCGAGCGTCTGGCCCAGGTGCGTTCTATTGATGCCACCTGGGGAAGCGCGCGAACGGCGACGACCCAGCAGACAAAACTGCTGCATTGCCATGACGTGCAGTTCCAAAGCGCGGCGTTTGCCCGCATGATTATGGACGACCGATTGACAGGGGCAGCCGCGGATATTATCGGCCCCAATGTCCAATTGCACCACACCAAAATGTTTATCAAGCCGCCGGAAAAAGGCTCGCCGTTTCCCATGCATCAGGACGTGCCATTCTTCCCACATGAGAACCATTCCATGATTGCGGCCATTGTGCATTTTGACGATGCGCCCTTGGAGAAGGGCTGTCTGCGGGTGGTGCCCGGCTCCCATAAATTGGGCATGCTGCCCCATATCGCGGAAGGCTCGTGGCATCTGCCGCCCGACCAGTATCCCATTGAAGACGCGACGGCTCTGCCTGCCCAGGCGGGCGATGTGCTCTTCTTTTCGTATCTTACCATTCACGGGTCGGGCCTGAACACGAGCGATGAAGCGCGCACGACTGTTCTGGTGCAGATGCGCGATCCGCAGGATGCGCCGTCGTTTCGCGCCCACGAATCATCCGGCCAGGGCATGATGCTCCACGGCATTGACCCAAGTTGCGGCAATACTCCGCCCCTGGAACGGGCGCAGAACCCGGACGGCACGCTGGCCGACGCTTCGGCACAGGCTGCCTCTGCTCCTGTGCCAGCCTCGGCGGGCGCAATGGGCGCAATGATGGGCGGAAGCATGGGCGGAAGCATGGGCGGAAGCATGGGCGGATAAGCTCTGCCTGCGATTGTCACAGCCACCCATAATCGATGCAAAGCCCGGTCGCGCCGCGACCGGGCTTTGTTTTGCATGTGCGGCGGGTATAATACGCCAAACTCCACACCATTTCCCCGTAAACTCTCAGTGAAAGCTCCCCAACTATGATACAACGCGAAGTTCTGCCCAACGGCGTGCGGATTGTGACCGAAAACATCACTTATGTCCAGTCGGTCGCTCTCGGCGTCTGGGTCGGCGTCGGCGCGCGCGACGAGTCCGATCCGCACCGGGGCATCTCCCACGTGATTGAACACATGCTCTTTAAGGGCACCGAAAAGCGGACCGCCCAGCAGATTGCCGATGACATTGACAGCGTTGGGGGCGACATCAATGCGTTCACGTCCAAAGAAATGACGTGCTATTATGTGCGCGTTCTGTCCGAACATGTGCCGCTGGCCGTGGACGTGCTGTCCGATATGTTCCACCATTCCACGATAGAGCCGGAGGAATTGGCCCGCGAAGAGAACGTCATCCTGGAGGAAATTAAGCGCCGCGACGATGAACCCGACGACCTGGTGCATGACGTGTTCGCCGAGACTCTGTGGCCCGCGCATGTCTTGGGCAAAAGCGTGATTGGGACACCGGAGACCGTGTCCTCGTTCCGCCAGGATGACCTTAAAGGCTACATGGAAAAACGCTACACGCCGGACACTGTCGTTATCGCGGCGGCGGGCAACCTCAACCATGACGAAATCGTCGCGATGGTGCGCGAGCGTTTCAGCCACCTCACAGGCACCAAAGCCGACTGGCGCGCCCCCGACACCAATCCGCAGGCCATTCCGGGCACAGCCTATATTGAAAAATCCATTGAACAGGTCAACCTGGTCGTCGGCACGCAGGGCTTTCCGCAGGTCAGCGACGACAAATACCCTTTGTCCCTGCTGGACACGGTGCTGGGCGGCTCCATGAGCAGCCGTTTGTTCCAGGAAATCCGCGAAAAGCGCGGCCTCGCCTACTCGGTTGGGTCGTACTCGCAGTCGTTCCGCGAGGGCGGCTACTTTGCCGTGTATTCGGGCACCAGCCCGACAACCTCCGAGCAGGTGATTGATTTGATCAAAGCCGAGTTCGCCAATATCTGCAAGAATAACATCACCGCCAAAGAATTGGAACGGGCGAAGAACCAGTTCCGTGGCAGCATTGTCATGGGACAAGAGAGTATGAACTCCCGCATGATGCGCATGGGCCGCAGCGAGCTGACCTATGACCGGGTCATTCCCATCGACGAAATCCAGCAGAAGATTACCGCAGTCACTTTAGACGATATTGACCGGGTCGCCCAGCATCTCTTCGGCGCAGACCAGTTCGCGATGGCGACTGTGGGGCCGAAAAAACCGTGACACATGACCCGCAGCAACTGATTTCCGTGGTCGTCGCCGGAGCGCAGGGCCGCATGGGGCGCGAGGTGGTGCAGGCCGTTAATGGTGCGCCTGATCTGCATTTGGCAGGGCAGGCAGACATGGGCGACGATCTTGCCGCGTTGCTTACCGAGACGCGCCCTGCCGCGCTCGTAGACTTCACCGTTCCCGAAGCCGTCATGGGCAACATCCAGACGGCGCTTGTCCACCATGTCGTCCCGATTGTCGGCACCACCGGCCTCGGCCCGGATGACATTACTCAGGTGCGCGACTGGTGCCGTGCGCACAAAACCGGGGCCATTATCGCCCCAAACTTCGCGATTGGGGCCATTCTCATGATGCGCTTTGCGGAGCAGGCCGCCCGCTATCTCCCGGATGCCGAGATTATTGAAATGCACCACGAGCGCAAGCTGGACGCCCCCTCCGGCACCGCCGCCAAGACCGCCGAGATGATCGCGCAGGGCCGTGCCGACGCCGTCCCTACCGCCCTTCCGCCCGATGCTTTTGAGAAGATCGCGGGTTCGCGCGGCGGTAAAGGCGCGGGCGACGTGCCAGTTCACAGTGTCCGGCTCCCTGGTTTTGTGGCCTCGCAGATGGTTATCTTCGGCGGCCTGGGCCAGACCCTCACCTTGCGCCACGACTCCCTGGACCGCAAATCATTCATGCCCGGCGTCCTGCTCGCCGTGCGCCACGCCCCCGCGCTCGCGTCCGGCGAGGGCGAATTGATTTACGGCCTGGAGCATCTGCTCTAAGCGCGGATTTTAAGCGCTCCTTCCCCGCGGTTTAGGCGTCACTCCCCTAAAGTGGAGGGACGCCTACACCCGGCAGCAGATTCTGAGTGCCGTCCCTTGCAAGCTCCTTGCCAACTCTTTCCATAGGCGTTGTATAGGGTGATTAAGCATGTGGTAAGCGCGTACCGACGACGGAACAAATCCTTCCGTCGTCGGTACGCGCTCAATCAGCCCTAGCAAAGCGTATACAACGCCGATGTAACACCTAAGAGACTGTGTAGAAAGGTCATTCTGGTGCTAACCGCCTGAGCATCAGCGCGGATAGGGCGATC
>JAABUL010005898.1_pt1 | contig 14695 bp, 14 predicted proteins | sample 5559151 | NCBI WGS metagenome assembly JAABUL01 (sample SAMN10711876, study PRJNA513368) | rock metagenome | isolation source: Antarctica rocks | place: Antarctica: Victoria Land, Pudding Butte sud | reverse complement strand
GTGTCCGGCGCGGCGCCGGTGAGCGACAGCGCGGCGGGAAGCAGAAAGACGCGCGTCGCGGGGGCGCTCATGCGGCCGCCAGTCCCGGTTCCACCGTCGAGTTGGAGGGGGCGGCGTGGGGCGCCATATTGCTGTGCGAAGCGGTCCAGATAGGAGTTGGGCAGCGTCATGACCAGTATGCGCTCATCCGCCCGCAGTCCCGCGCGCTCCACCAGCTCAGCGAACCACTCCAGGTGGGTGATCGGCTCTTCCGACGTCATACCCATCGACACTCCAACCATCAGCACATCATGGAGCAGTGCGTGCAGCATGGCCGCGGTCGCCGGATCCCGCGCGTCATCTGGCGGCAGCGCCACATTCTTGGCGTGGGCGACGCGCCGGATAATGCTATTCAGGGCCGCTGGGTCCGTGCTGTCCAGCGGATAGATGGTCACGGTGTCCTCACCCTTATCTCCCCCGCACAGTCCCAGGTCGACCAGCACGTGGACCGTGATGACGGAGCCGCCCATGCCTGCCCAGATGACGTGGCGGACACCCTGACGCCAGATATCGCGCGCTTCGGCCTCGACCTGTGCGAGGGCGTTATCATCCGCGAGCAAGCGCGCCATGCCCTCGACCCAGTCGAGCTTCAGGGCGCCGTCCTCGCTCCCGAGCTGGGCCATGCGGCCCTCACGCCATCGCAGCTGACCGACCGCGTCCTCGGCGATTAGGCGGCGCAGGGCCGGCGCGACGTCTTTGTCGTCTGTGCCATGCGTGTGCGAAGGGTTGTCGCGAACCGGCATCGTCGTATGCTCCTTGTTATTGTCATCGTTGCCCAACGCGTGCAATTGAATAGCCTCTCAACACATGCAATCAAGGGGAAGGGTAAGAGTCAGGACCCGCTGCTGTCCGCCCACTGTGCGCGTAACGTGGTCATGGCAGGGCCAACTTCGGCGGCAAAATCCCGCCAGTTACACTCCACCGAGATGCGGCGGTCATAGTGGGCGCGCCGCAGCGCCGCGAAGTACGGACGAAAATCCTCGCCATAGCGCCCCGGCGCCGCGCGGTCTCGCTGCTCGGCGACATGAACGTGGGCGAGCAGCGGTCCATAGGGCTCCAGGCTGTCGGGCGCTTCGCCGTTGCAGGCCATGTGATACACGTCGGCCAGCAACATCGCGCCCGACGCCGCGATAGATGTGACCAGGGCGCCGCCCTCGGCCACGGTATTCAGTGTATTCGTCTCTTCGTAGCGCAGTGGTTCAAGGGCTATCTGGATGTCATAGTCCCGCGCCCAGGCGCTCCAGGTCGCGAGGTGCGCGCCAATCTTCCGCACAGCGTCGTCACGCGCGACGCCCATAGGGCACGCGCGGGCGTCGCCGCTGCCAAAGACGATAACACGGATACCGGCCTGCGCGGCGCGCTCCAGGGCCGTGCGCATGTAGGCTTCGATGCGCGCGTGGTCGACTTGTCGCGTTGGCGAGGCCACGAGGGTCATATCCGGCGGCAGCAAGCTGTTCGCGGCCTCAATCGGCAGCGTCAGCGTGGCGGCGCGCGCGAGATGCACGGCGAACTCCTCTCGTGGCCGCTCAGGACACAAGAACCGCTGCACGCTCTCCTCGATGTAATCGACGGACATACCATGCAGTTCGCTTGCCCTATCGTACGAGGTACACACACCGAACCTCATCACGCCCCCTCTCCTCACTCTCAGTGACCACTATCGTTATTGGCGCTCAAGCCCCTCTAGCGCTGCCAGCGGCAGGCCCGCTCATCCGCGAAGCCGATCATTATTGAAAACGCTTACAGGCTCATTACCATGTAGTGTAACGCATGCGCCAGCGCGGCGACAAAAGAAGCGTTGTCGTGGGGTGCGCCCGTTTGTCACGCTGACGCCGGCGCTCCCAGTAGATACGACGCATGCCGCGATGACCCGCGCGAAAATGTGTTAGCGCGCGGAAGTCGTGGGGCGGCGCGCTGGTCATGACTAATCCAGGCTAGCGGACGTGTGTGGGGGGGAGGCTCCCGGTGTAGGGGAGGTAATGCGTGGCGTGCTGCGGTCGTAGCTGGAGTTGACGCTGTGACGCGCCCAACCCTCCACGGATGTATAGCGGCGGGTTGGACGTGTCGGTGAACGGTGCCTATTTGCTGGCTTTCTTCTTCGGCTTGGCGGCCGGCGTGTCCGACGCTGTTGGCGCGGACGCTGCGGCTGCGGCGTCGCTGGGCAGGAATTTGAAGAGCTTGAGGGTTTTGCCGTCGCGCTCGATGGTGGCGCGGGCGGCGGGGCGGCCGTTGGCCATGGTCGTGCGCTCGACCTGGTCGTCGGGGACTTCGATGTTTTCCTTGGCCTGGACGCTGTAGAATTGCATGCCATTGCTCCTTCCATGGTCGATGGTGATGCTCTAGCATAACACGTCTGGGGCATGACGTGCGCCAAGGGGCGCGCCTAGGGTGCGCGCCACTTTTTCGCGGAGAGGAAAAGGGGTAGACGAGCAGACAACAAGAGGAGAAGAGACGGGGAGGATAGTCATGGGCACGGAGCAGGGGGTAGAGCAGTGGCCGATGACGGCGGCGGATGTGTTCACGGGGCTGGCGGACTGGCGGGCGGCACATCCACGGGCGACGTTACAGGAGATTGAACAGACGCTGGACGAGCGGTTGGCCCTGCTGCGGGCGCGCATGCTGGAGGACGTGGCGTTGGCGAGCAGGCAGGCCGACGTGCAGGCGCTGCCGGTGGAGGAGCGGCCGGTGTGCCCCGCGTGCGGGGGGCGCGTGGAGGCGCACGGGGCCAAGACACGGCGGCTGACGACGACGTACGAGCGTCAGATCACGCTCACGCGCAGCTATGCAGTCTGTCCCGCCTGCGGGACAGGCCTTTCCCCCCCTGGATGAGGAATTGGCGCTGGCACCGGGCTACCTGACGCCCTATGTGCGCGAGCGCGTGGTGCGGCTGGCGACGTGGATGAGTGTCGTGCGGGCCGGGCGCGAGATGGCGCATTTCACCGGCATAACGGTCGGGGGGACGACGGTGCGGCGGCTGACCGAGCGGGCGGGGGCGGCCTACGTGGCGGTGCAGACGGCGGCGGTCACGCTGCTGGAGCGGGAGCTGCCGGCGCCACCGGAGGGGCCGGCGGTGCAGTACCTGAGCGTGGACGGGGCGATGGTCCCGCTGGTGGGCGGGGTGTGGGCCGAAGTGCGCACGCTCGCGCTCGGTGAGGTGGTGGTGCGGGAGGTGCAAACGCACCGTGACCGGGAGCGTACCGTCCACGCGCAGGATCTCTCGTCCTTCTCCCGTCTGACCGACCATGACACGTTCGCGCGGCTGGCGACGGTGGAAACGCAGCGGCGGGGCACGGCGACGGCGGGGGTGGTCTGTGCGGTCGTCGATGGCGCGCCGTGGATTCAGGACGTCGTCAGCACGCATCGCCCGGACGCGGTGCGTATCCTGGACTGGCCGCATGCGCTGGGCTATGTGGCCGGCGTGGCTCGCCCGGCAACGCCGCATGCTCCTGGAGGAGGAGGACGGCCCCGCCCTGGTGCGGGCTGACCTACGGCGTCTACAGACGGACCTCGCGGCCGTGGCCGGGGGCGCCCGGGCCTTTTAAGGGTAGGTTTAGCACAAACATAAACAAAGAGCTCCCGTCAGGCAACGCGGGGGACGGTCTGACGGAGGGCCGGAGGAACAGCGGTGGGCCAGGGGTCGGGCAGGAAGCGGCCACGGGGCAGGCGGCGACCGCGCACCACGGCGACGAGCACGCGGAGCACGCCGTGGCGGAAGCAACTGAGCAGGCGGGGACGGGTGCGGCGAGGCCGCACGGGGGCCAGGTCGGGCACGCCGTCCCAGGTCACGGCTTCTAGCCCGCTCTCGGCGGCCCCGCCCGCGCGCACCACCGCGAAGGTGGCGACGGCTAGGACCAGCCACAGCCGGCTGGCCCGCGCCGGATCGGTCATCTTGGTCTGATGCCAGCCCCAGCCACCCCGCTTGCAATCTTTAAAGCCGCACTCGATCCAGGCGCGCAGGCCATACCAGGCGACCTGGGCCACCTCGGGCGGTAGATCGGTCAGGACCAGCCAGGGATCGGTGTGCGGCTCCGTCCATTGGGCGACGAGCGTGCAGGCCAAGCGGCAGGACGAGGAGGCGAAGCAGTCCACGGCCCCACTCCAGCCCGTTTCGCCCCGGCGCACCACCGTCGCCAGCGGCCGGAAGCGCGCGCTGCCCGTCGGGCGGTACGGCCCCTGCTGGTTGATGCGCAGGAAGGGATGCCAGCCCGGCCGCTGGATGGCCTGGTAGAGCCAGCGGGCGTAGAGCCCCCGATCCGCCCGCACGATCACCAGCCAGTCCTCCGGCACCACCCCATCAAGGTGGCCGAGCAACGCTTCCCCGTGCGGCCGCCACTTCCCTTTGGTCGTGGCGGGCACAACCGCCCACGTGACAGGGATGGCACAGCCCCGGTAGACCACGCTGATCGCCAAGACCGTGAAGCGCTGCCCCCGCGTCGTCGCATCCAGCGCCAGCGCCAGCCGTTTCTCCCCACGCGGCCATGACGCCAGCACCCAGCGCAGCAACGGCGCGAAGCACGCCGCCACGTCCACCTCCCGTCGCTTACGGCCGCGCTTGTCGGCGGCATCATAGCACCATGCGCGCAACTGCTGCCGTTGCGCCCCATAACCGCGCCCCCGCAGGCGCGCCAGGAACACCGCCACCGTCGTCAGCCCGCACGACTGCGTCACCATCATCCCAAAACTCCACGCCGCCAACACCCGCGCCTGGGCCGGCGTCAACACGGACAACGCCGTTGACACCTCCCGCTCCCACGGCGATACTCCGTCTGGACAAGACATGCGCCGCTCCTTCTCTGATGGTTTTGTTGCAAGCTCCATCCTAGCAGAGCGCCGCGTCTTGTCCTTTTGTCCCCTCTTTGCGCCAAACCTACCCTTAAAAGGGCGCCCGGGCGCCCCTGGTCTGGACGGTGGTCCCGGCGGAGGGGACAGCGGCCGGCCCACTGACCGGGGTACGGGGGCAGGAGGCCGCGCAGCGGGCGCTCGACGTGGTGGGCGATAGCCTGACCTACCTGGAGCCACGCACGGCGCAGCTCTGCTACGCGGCGTTCCGCGCGGCGGGCTACCCCATCGGCAGCGGGAGCGTGGAGAGCGCGCACAAGCTACTCGTGGAGGCGCGCCTGAAGGGGGCGGGGATGCATGGGGAACGCGCGCATGTGAACCCGCTGGTGGCGCTACGCACGGTGGCCTACGGCGACTGCTGGGCCGAAGCGTGGCCCCATATTACGACCCAGCAGCGGCACGCGGCCCGCGTGGCCAGCGCCGACCGGCGGGCTACCCGTGTACAGGTGGCCCAAGCGCAAGCCCAAGCGAGCCAGCCAGAGACGCCGCCCGTGTCAGCGCGCGTGACGACCCCGCCCGCCGTCCGGGTCCCGTCACGTCGCGCGTCGGCTGCGTCCGGGGGCTGCACGCACCGTCCGCACAAGCCAGCGGCCGATCATCCCTGGCGCCGGGGATCAGTGAGCCGCCCTCGCTGCGCCTAGCGCGAAAATGTGGCGCGCACCCGCGCGCCTACATGTACCGGGGCCGTCGCCCTCACGCTGGCGCGGCTGCGCCTGGCGGTGCAACTCGCCCCAGGCGTGGCGCTGGCGGCGGGCCGGCGGGCCGCCAGCGCGGCGACGGCGGTTGGAGTGCTGTCGTTGCTGGCGGCGCCGGCGACGTGGGCCGCCGTCACGGTGGGGCACAACAACGGCGGCGCCACGCTCCCGCAAGCCGGCCCGAGCGCGTCCTTCTTCGGCGGCCCCGGTACTGGTGGCCCCCGCCCCGGTGGTCCCGGCAACGGCGGTCCCGGTGGTCAGCGCCCATCCTTCGGCGCGGGTCAAGCTGGTGGCGCGGGTCAATCCGGAGTCCAACCCATGACAGGGCGGCAGCCCGGCGCCGCTGGGGCCAGCGCTGGGCCGGGCGGCGGCGGCCCTGGTGGTTGGGGGGGTGGGGGCCGGGTGGGTGACCCGAACGCGGCAAAGAGCTTTCCACCGTTACTGGGGCAGCGCGAAGACATAGACTTCACCGAGCGGCAATTCTAATTGTCGCTGAACAAAGCCCACCATGTCACGGTAGAAAGCGACCGAGCGCGCCACGTCGCTCACCGGCAAGCTCACGCCCTCGAAGCGTAGCGTCTGTGTCATCTCTCTCTATCTCCCCTCACCCCCGACGGGCGCGTCGACTGTGCGCGGCACAGCGCGAAGTCGGCGAGGTCGATGGTGTAGGAGGTCGCCAGGTCCGTGGCGTCCCGCCGCACCGTGATCTTGGTCCCCGCAGGATAGGTGTGGTCCAAGCGTGTGTGAAGTTCGTCAAAGACGTGGTGGCCCTGACCGTCGCTCGGATTATTCGTGAACGGATACGCTCCATAGTACCAGCTGTACTTGTTGGTCAACGTGAGAAGAAAGCAGCCGCATAATTCACTTCTCAGAAGGGCTGTTCTGTCTAGTGAAACGGCAGCCAAATGGGGCCAGTGATCAAGCAAGAAATAGGGCCAGAAACCGAGCAAGAAATAGGGCCAGAAACCGAGCAAGAAATAGGGCCAGAAACCGAGCAAGAAATAGGGCCAGAAACCGAGCAAGAAATAGGGCCAGAAACCGAGCAAGATGACGGCATCAAACCGACACGCCGTCCACGCGCAGCAGCGCCCGCTGCCCGTGGTTCGCCTGCACCAACGCCCCGACGGTCCACGCCGCGCCGCTGGGCGCGGGTATGACGCGCGACGCCGTGCCGATCCCGCCCTTGAACCCGTGGCAGATCATGCCCGTCCCGCCCCCGACATTACCCTCGGCCACACGACCGTCTGACGCCGCGTCGAGGGTGGTCGCCACATGCTCCGCGCGCACATGCTGCCCATTGATGTCGGAGAGGACCCCATCCCAGGTCTCAGCAACGACGGGGAGGCTCCACGCTTGGGCCGGACGGCCGCCGGTTCGCGCCACGTCGTAGGCGATGAGCGCGTCGCGCACGACACCGACGCTGTGCGTATTGGTCAGCGCGACCGGCGTGGTGAGCATCCCCGACTCCACGAGCCAGGGCAGGCCGGTCATCTCGCCGTTGCCATTGAGCACATGCGCGCCGGCGAAGACGGGATCGGCCCCGACGTTCTCCGCGTGCGGCAGGATCACCGTTACCCCCGTGCGCACCGGCCCACGCCCAACGACGAGCGGCCCTTCGCCGACGATCAGCGTGCTGTGCCCGACCCGCACACCCGGGACATCCGTGATCGCGTTCAGCGCGCCTGCTGCGAGCCGCCCAATCGTGATCCCCAGGTCGCGGGCGCGCGCACGACCGTTCGCCGCGCCTCCCAGCGCGCCGAGACTATTATCGCTCATTCGGTCATCATGAAACAGGCCCATGACACGTCCTTTGTCTCTCTACTCCTCCGTGGGTTCGAGGAGCGCGGCGATCTTGGCGGCAAGGGGGTCAGCGACGGACTCCGTGGCGCGGAGGTAGATCTGGGTGGTAGCCACGGAGGTGTGGTCGAGGAAGCGCTGGATGTCCTCCATCTGAGCGCCGGCCTGACGGCGTAGCTTGGCGCCGGTATGGCGCAGGCCATGCAGCGAGAGCGTCCGCGTGTCGAGCCCCGCCAGATGCGCGTAGCGCTTGAGCCGCCGCCACACGGCGTTGCTCGTGAGCGCCCCGTCGGCGCGCTTGACACCGCCTTCACCGTGCGGGAGCCAAAGCGGATCGTCGGGGCGGATGGCGCCCCGACGGCCGGTGGTGTCGAGGTAGGCGAGCAGCGCCCGCGCGGCTGGAAACGGCAACTCGCGCAGCCCGCTCTTGCCGCCCTTGCCGCGGTAGCGGAAAAGCCAGCCGCCATCGTCGCCCTCCTCGATGTCGCCCCAGCGCAGGCGCGCCACCTCCTCGCGGCGCCGCCCTGTATATAAGTAGAAGCTGAGCAGGGCGTGATCGCGCAGTCCGAGCGGCGTGTCGCGGGGGATGGCGGCCAGGAGGCGGCGCGCGCCATCGGCGGAGAGGCCACGAGCCTGGCGGTATGGGTCGACGCGCGGGCGCTCGACAGCGGCGGCGGGATTATAGGCGCACAGGGGGATGGGGCGCCCCTGGACGTCGTGGCCGGTGACCTGCCTACAGGCGAACGTGTAGAAACTGGAAAGGACGGCGAGGCGCCGGGCCACGGTGGCGGGGGTGGCCGCCCGCTCGCGGACGACGCCGTGCCGGTCGCGCACGCGGGCGGGGCCGCCGGCGAAGGCCTCGACCTCGGCGGGGATGACGCGCGCGGGGTGTGTCGAGCAGGCGGCAGCGAAGCGGCGCAACGTGGCCGCGTAGTGCAGCCGTGTCTGAGCGCTGCCGGTGCGCCGCGCCTTGGCCTCCAGGAAGTCGGCGACGCAGCGCGCCCACGGGTCGTCGGCCGCCAGCCGGAGCGCCTGGCCCGTCGCGCCTGGTCCCAGCACCTCGCCCTCCAGCGCGCCCGCCGCGTCCGTTTCGTCCATCATCTCCGGCATGCTCATACCCTTCGTTCTCGCCGGCAGGGGCCGCCCGCGGTCGCATGGCAAACCACGGACCGACTGTGGTCGATTGTTCGTCGCCCTTGCTGCCCCTCTAGCACGCACGGAAAGGTGGATTACTGTGCGTGCTCTACTACAATGAAAGTGTATCAGATCAGAGGCGGGGCTGGCGCCGCTGGCGCCGCTGATCCCTTTCCTACGACAGCAAGCGCGCATAACGACCGAATAGGGGCATGCGCCCCAGGATTTCTTGCTCCTCTGGGCCCACCACAAGGACGCAAGTCGCCGCGTATGGCGCGACGGCCCCAGGAAAAACTCGTTCACAGGTTAGAGTAACGGGGCCTACCCATTCTTGACCCGGCGAAGCAGGCAATAGACCACTTCGCGCGCGGCGAGGGCGCGATAGCGCGGACTCGCCGGCATGCGCTGCAACTGCTCAATCGTGTCGTCGACGCGCCGCTCGCGCGCATAGAGCGCGGCATACGCGAGTTGCACGTCGGCGTCGGGGCGGCGGCGCAACGGCGCTTCCAGCCGCGGCCCTTCCGGCGCGAACACTGTGTCCAGGATCGTGCCGACGCGATGGTCGTAGGTGTGATGCGCACGGACGTGAGCGTACCCCTGCGCGGCGATACGCTCACGTGTCGCGTCGTCGCGCAGCATCCGATCCGCCTGTTCGACGAGTTGGTCGTCGTCGTACATGACTACATGCTCGTCATCCGCAAGGAGTTCGGAGAGACCGTTGCCGATACGGTCGGTGAGGGTCAGTGTGCCGGTCGCCGGCCCCTCGAATACCCGCATGTTGACCTCCCCGCGCAAGGAGCAGTTGAATACCAGGCGCGACTCGCTGTAGAGGCGCGCCATCTCGGCCGGCGTATACGAGCGCCGGTAGTCGCTCACCGTGTAGCGGCGCGCCAGCCGCTTGATCAGGACACGCCGCCGCTCGTACCCGCGGCCCGTCGCCCCGACGAACCCGATGTCGAAGCGCTTGGGGACGTCATAGCGCCGGTGGACCTCCGGGTCGCAGGCCAGCGGCAGCCAGTGCGCCTGGGGATGCCCTGCTTGCCGCAATACCTCCACGAAATCGCGCTGCGCTGAGAAGGCGTAGTCGAAGAACATGGCCTGCCTGAGACGCTTCTGGGGGTGGACATGTACGTCGATGAGATAGCAGGCCGTCGGGCAATCCAGCGCGGTCAGGCCGCGCGGGAAATACCACGGCAATACCGCGTCGACATGCAGATACAGGTCCGGCGCTTGCGGCAAGTCCTGCACGATTAACCCGACATCTCCTGTGGCCAAGAACCCTGGGCGCGCGCCATACGGCGTGCCAACGAATGTGGTCTCGGCGCGCCGCTCCAGCGCGCGCTGCATGTACGTCGCCGTCGTCACGGGGTGATAGCCGTAGCCGATCAGGATGTGGATGAGGGCCGCCTTTCTACACTGACACGATACGCGCCGGAATCTGACTGAGAGGAGTCTACCCAGCCAGTGGCTTAGGCGCAAGAACGGTGTCATGGGGAATGTCCCCACGATTGCGAGACGCGGCCTGACCTTAAAAGGTCCTGGCAGGGATCGGCCTTCCGTCTATCGGGCGACCATTGCGGTGGTCGCCCGATAGACGGAAGGCCGATCCCTGCCAGGAGGAGCGCCTGGTTGTCCTACAATCGCGGGTCAACCGGCTCGCTCTCTAGCGCCAGGACGCCGAAGGCGCATTCGTGCACACGCCGCAGCGGCTCGCGGCGGACGAAGCGCTCCAGCCCCTCGACGCCCAGCGCGAACTCGCGCAACGCCAGCGAACGCTTCGCCCCCAACCCCCGTGCGCGCAGCCGCTCCAGGTTCCCAGGAATTGTATACTCAGGCCCATAGATGATGCGCAGGTAGTCGCGCCCACGGCACTTCACCGCCGGCTGCGTGGGCCTGCGCCGGCCCCGCGCGATGAACGCGCGCGGCTTGACCACCATGCCCTCGCCGCCCCGGCCCGTCAACTCCTCCCACCAGGCGATACCCCGCTCCTGGCTCGCCGCGTCGGTTACGTCAACGACGAGATACGGCGTGGCGAGCAGCAGGCCGGGGTCGGCGCGGCAGGCGCGCGCCAGCGTCTCCATGTGCCAGATGTGATCGTGGTCCGTGTGGACTGTCCCCTCGGTCGCCAGTAGGTGGAACGGCACCAGCTTGAAGTCGTCGAGCGACGACACCGGCCAGCAATAGCTCCGGTAGGCGTCGACGTAGCGCGCGGCCAGCGTCGCGCGTTCGCGGTAGCGCTCCAGCAACGCCGCCGTCTCGATACCCCGTTCTGTCGCTGCCTCTAAAGCCACGACGGCCGCCGGGAGCGCCGTGCGCGCCGCCGCGCCCACGGCGGCGTACTGCTGCCGCAGCAGGTCGCGCGCCTTGGCCGACCACGGCATCAACTCGCAGTCCAGCGCCGCCCAGTCGGTCTCTAACTCGTCCCACAGACCAGACACGTCGAGCGCCTGTCGCACCCGCGTGAGCAGGGCGTCTTCGAGGCCCTTATCCTCGAAGAAACGCCGCCCCGTGCGCGTGTAGACGATGCCGCCGCCCTGCCCGACCACGCCGAAGCGCGTCCGCGCCGTATCCTCGTCCCGGCACACGATCACGACGGCGCGTGAGCCCATGTGCTTCTCTTCGCAGACGACCTCCGCCACGCCCTCCTTGCGATAGTAGGCGAACGCCTCCTCGGGGTGTTCGAGCAGGTCGTCCCTCTTACTCGTCTCGCTTGGCGACATCGTGGGCGGCAGGTAGACCAGCCACTTGGGGTCGGCGGCGAAGCGACTCATCACTTCGAGGGCCGCGCTCGCGTTCTCCTCACGGATCGTCACGTTGCCCTGCAGGCGCGTCTCCACGATGCGTTTGCCGCGTACGTCGTCAATGTCCAGCACGTCGTCGTGTTGCTGCTGCGCCGTCAACGCGGTCGCGTCGTCGGGCGGCGCCTGGAACGGTCGCGCCGGCTCGGCATAGACGCGGCGCGCGGACACGGACACGAACGCACGCTCGGGGTAGCGCAGGGCGGTCAGCCTGCCGCCGTAGACGCAGCCGGTGTCGATGTTGACCGTGTTGTTCAACCACTCCGGCCGCGGGACCGGCGTGTGGCCGTAGACGACCGCCGCCGCACCGTGGTACTCGGCGGCCCAGTTGTAGCGTACGGGCAGGCCGAAGTCGTCGGTCTCGCCGGTGGTCTCGCCGTACAACGTGAACTCACGCACCGCGCGCGAACCGCGCCCCTGCATCGACTCTTTCAAGCCGGCGTGGGCGACGACGAGCTTGCCGTCATCAAAAACGTAGTGGCTGACCAGGCCGTCGAGGAAGTCGGCAATATCGCGCTGCACGCGGGGCCGCGCCTCGGCTGGCAGCGCCGCCAGTTCGACCAGGCTCGACTCCAGCCCATGCGTGACCTGCACGTCACGCCCGCGCAGCTTGCGCAGCTTGCGCACCAGCTTCATGTCGTGATTGCCCGGTACACAGAGCGCCGACCCGGCGTCGACCATAGCGCGTACCAGGCATACGGTGTCAAGGATACGCGGGCCACGGTCGACCAGGTCGCCCAGGAAGACGGCTTTGCGCCCCCCAGGATGCGCGTAGACGGGCGCCACGCCGCCGAACGTCTCCATGGTAGTAGTGACCGTGTAGCCCAATCGCGCCAGCAACTCTTCCAGTTCGTCGGCGCAGCCATGCGCGTCGCCAATAATGTCGAACGGGCCATGGTCGCTCGTGCGGTTGTTCCAGAGCGGCTGGCGCTCGATCATGGCCGCGGCCACCTCGTCCGGCGAGGAGAGGGTGAAGACGTGACGGAAGCCCTCGCGCTGCAGGCCGCACAGTGAACGACGTAGGTCGGCGCTCTGGCGGCGCACGACGTGCGGACCGAAGTCGCGGTCGGGACGCGCGCGGTTGCGCTCCTGGCAGACGCCCTCGGGCAGGTCGAACACAATGGCGACCGGCAGGCAGTGGTATTGTCGCGCCAGGGCCACCAGCGGGCGGCGCGCCTCGGCCTGCACGTTGGTGGCGTCGACGACGGTTAACCGCCCGGCGGCCAGGCGCTTCGCGGCGATAAAGTGCAGCACGTCGAAGGCGTCTTTGGTCGCCGCCTGGTTGTTCTCATCGTCAGAAACGAGGGCGCGGCAGGCGTCGGACGAAATCGTCTCCGTCGGCAGGAAATGCTGTCGCGCGAAGGTACTCTTACCGGACCCGGACGCCCCGATCAGCACCACGAGAGAGAGGTCCGGGAAAGTCAGCTTCACTTTTGTCCTTGTCGCTGGCAGTCGAACGAGAAATCATCGCCCATATGGTACATCAGTGTAAACGTCAGGCGGTCGTCGCCGTGCGGCGTGATAGTCCCTGCCCCGTTGACGTCGTCCATCTCGTCCATGCCCTCGAAGCTGAATAGCGCGCTGGCCGTCCTCGATGCGGCCATCGATGCCCCCGTTCTGCAAGCCGATGTGATACTCTCCGCTCAGGCTGCCGCCCTCCTGCTGGAGGCGCACGTACGGCGTGCCATCCATCCCCATGTAGTCATCGTCGAAGTCAAGGCTCGACACGACGACCCACGTCCCAGTAAGGTCCATCCGGTAAAACTCCTCAATGCCTGTCATGACGCCAACGCGTGCGATAAGGGCATCCAACTCGGCGGTGTCCGCGTTAGCGATGCGCTGCTCGACGGCCTGGGACAGAGAGCCGAAACGCGCTCGAAGTATCGAGCGCATCGTTTCGCGCTTGCCCCGCTCCTGGCCCTCTGCCACGCTCCGTGCAAAGCATTGCTCGACGCGGTGCCGTGGCAGGTTCGGCAGGTCCACCTCCCTTATGATCGACATGAGTACGCGCACGTCAACGAAATAAGACGCCAACCCGACCATGGCCCCGATGATCGACGCACGCTGCCCCTCGGGCAAGGCCCATGCCGTGCGCGCCACCTCAGGTAACACCTCATCAAGGGGGCGGCTGTATTCTAACAGTGATGACATGGTCAAGGCGATGCGGTCGGCCTTGGTAAACGCCTCGCCGTGCGCGGCTTTCTCTTGCAAAAGGCTCAACAAAATGTCGCCGTCTTCTTGCTCCACCACGATGCTCTGGACCTCTGCTTATCACTACGCGCGTCGTGCGCCGCCCGTTTCAATGATCCACTGTTGGATAGCGTCTTTGATGCGCGGCAAGTCTTGTTCTACAAAACTTGCCCACTGGCTCTGGGCTTCCTGCACAAGCGCATCGGTACTAAGCTCCTCATATCGCTTGGGCAACAGCAAATCGCGGTGATAGAGCTCGTGGTATTTACTTAGTACAGTCCCATCAACAGTAAATACGCCTTCAGTCTTTTGCTTGTCGCGGGCCAGATCGAAGAGGCTTTGGCGCGTACTCTTGTCGCCCGGACCGATTTGCAGGTTCACATAGACGTGTTGAGGATCAACAGCTACAGCGAATTCCAAGATGGATTTGAGAATAGGCGACCATTTCTCGGTATTTAGCAATGGCTCGCTTCTCCATTCTGGTAATACAAACCGAATAATCTTCCTATCATTCGGCTCCCAAATGTCAATGTTTCGCTGACCTACCATTCGTTGCACTCGACGCTCCAAAGTAGCGCCAATGTCCTTCTGCCGCGCGGAGACTCTTTCCCGCACGAGCTTGATCGCCTGCTTATGCTGTCTATAAATGCGCTGACAAGCCGCGTCAATGTCCAGTTCATTCACGATGTGTCTCCTCACCATATCAGCATAGTGCGTCAGTAGGGTGCGTACGTCGTCGGCAACTGCTTGATCAATCAAAATCTCGTCGATAACGGCGTAAACCACCGCATAGCCTATCGGCACGTACTTTGAGTGCGATGGAATGAGCCCGTGTCGAGTTAGATACACTCCACTCGTCGTCCAACCACGACCTGTAAGGACGCGATCGTACAAACAGAGTTGATCGGAATGTTCGTCGCTATCGATTTTGTTCTCGATGATAACCGCCAGACCTTGTTCCTCGTGGAGCAACAAAATGTCCACACGGCCTTGTTCACCCGTTTTGTCGTCGATCAGGGAATACTCCCTGTGTACCGTCCACCCGTTTGGGTTGTTGAACGTTGGGGCAAAGTTGTCTAGTAGTCCGTCACCTATCTTTTTGACAGTTGACCGTTGAATAGGGCATCCTTTCAACAAGAGTCGTGTGTGGACCCAGGCGAGGAGGATACGTCGTGAATAAGAAGTATATCGTGACCCTGACCG
>JAABUL010005895.1_pt1 | contig 14706 bp, 23 predicted proteins | sample 5559151 | NCBI WGS metagenome assembly JAABUL01 (sample SAMN10711876, study PRJNA513368) | rock metagenome | isolation source: Antarctica rocks | place: Antarctica: Victoria Land, Pudding Butte sud | reverse complement strand
TGGGGGGTTTGATGCGGTTATGGGTGCTGAGGGTGGTGGGGTGGATGTGCTGGGGGAGGTTGAGATGGGGAAGGGTGGGGGGACGTGATTTGTGGCGGGAGTGGGGGGATTGGGTTTTGGGGGGTTAGGGGTTGGTGATGTCGGATCAAACAAGAATATAGCAGACAATAATTTCTAAAATCGTTCCATCGATTTGTTGTTATTCTCAGATTTCGAACCTAGACCGCCCAATGTCTCACATCTCGATATCTTACACTGCCTGCATGGCAGGAACCTCGACATTGTGCGACCGCCGGGTGTAGACTGAATGTGAAATCCGCCAACGCACAAGCCCATCACTCCCACCCCTACAATCTACCCTTCGCCTTCCCCCTCTCCCTCCACGCCCATCACAACCCCAAGCGCCCTCCGCCAAACCGCCACCCCATGCCCCAACGCGCTTAGCTTAGCCATCACAGCTATCAGGCTCGGATCCTGAGACTCCACTCTGACTTTCTCCCGGACGCGAACCTCGGAATTGTGGTAGTGGAAGGTTTGCTGGGGGTGTGGGGGGTTAGTTGGTTTATACGGGAATGGGGAACATACGGTTGTGGGGATGGTGGTCGAATGGGGGAAGAGGAAAAGGGGGAATAATACGTTACTCTCGTCGTGCTCGGGCAATTTGGGCGCGAGGCCGAGACGGTGGCGGAGGGAGAAGGCGGAAAGGGAGGAGGGGTCGTCGGTGGCGGGGGCGAGGGTGCGGAGGGTGAGGACGAGGGCGGCGGAGGAGATGGAGAGGTGGAAGGAGAGGGTGGGGGGGAGGGGATGGGAGAATGTCTGGTTTGTTCTTAGACAGTCGGTTGAGCATCTGGGATCCCGAAGTTGCACCTACATCTTCACCCAGGACCTCTTCCCACCACTTCCCCGCCACCCCCTCCTCTCCTCCTCCCATCGTCCCCTGCGCCTCCCCGATGGTCTCCGCCAAAAGCTTTAGTTGGCCCGCGATGAAGGAGCCATTGTGCGGGTCTCCGGTCCAGGTGCTGATGTCGATGATGTCGAGGGCGTGGTTGAGGAGGGTGAGGAGGGCAGCGAGTTGAGGTAAGGGGACGGGGGTGGCGAGGTGGAGGGGGTAGGAGGGATGGGAAGAGCGGGGGGGTGGAGGGAGGGTGGGGAGGCGGAGGTTTATGTCCTGGTGAGGGTATGAGGTTATATTGGGTGAGGAGGAAAGAGTGGGTTGTGGGGTGGGGAAGTCCAGAGCATAAACATGCACAAAAGAAAGGTCAAATGAGTGGTGATTGGTAGCAAGTAGAAGGGAGGGGGAACATAGATCATAGAAACCAGAACATAAGGGAGCTTTACCCCCTTGACAATCCGTGTCCCAACCCTAGTCACAAAGCCCTTGACACTCTCGGAACGCAGAGAAGAAAGAGCAAGCGTTGACCCCGGTTCTTGGGGTGCGAGCAAAGCAACGCATTCTTCCAGTCCGCTCTTCAGTGATGCTAGAGTATCTTGTAGGGTGTTTAGGAGCCATTCGAGTTCACATGCCTAGGGTATGTCTAAGTATGGGGGACTCTGTTACTGTGAGAGTTCAGAAAACGAGAGGTTAGCTACCAGGGCGTCTTCTTCTTCTTTGATCAGCTGCTCGTGGCAGATGGGTGGCCAGACTGACGCGGACATGGTGATGTTCAATTGACGACTAAGGTCATTGATGGTGAAGCCCTAAGCGTATCAGCTCACGTGGTTGGTTGGCATGCATTTGAGTCGGCTTCCTTGGCGGGAAGCCGGGAGATGTGCGTTCTCGATCATCGCAGTCATAGGGAAAGGTCGAAGGATCATGAGAACAGAGAAAAGAGAAACATCTCTTCAATTCATGCATTTGACCTATGTCTATCTAAAGTACCTACCTGTATGTCTCAGTTGAATGAACTCCTCTGTCGCTGTTGAATCGTTCATTTGTTCCCTCTCATACGGTGTACAATATCAATTGTCGTTTGCCCGTGGAATCGAATCGAATGGGCGGATTACCACGGGATGACGTAGATCGCACAGCAACTGCTGTTCCTTGGAATTTACTCAAGCTAGTCCTAAAAGAATTAGCGTTGGACCAAAACTCTCAGTCGTCACTGAGAAACCCCCGAACACCATCATATTGGATCCTCGTGCCCACCTTCCTTTTTCTCCATCTGTCCTTCTGCTGAAGTTTCTTGTTCTGGTGCTTGGTATGTTTCACCTTTATCACCTCCTTCACGACACGCAATGGCAACAATCTAACTCGTCAACAGAGAACCGGTAAACAATACACAACACTCTCGACATGAATCCACGTGAGCAATCAACCCCCCGGTTGGCGAATAAAGCCGGCAAAGCCCTTGCTAACCCAATCCAGGACCCTTCCTGGGCTTTGCGTCCCTAATTCTCATCGCGGGCGCCGTCCTCCTAATGCTCCTTACTCTCTTAGGCGGCGCTGTTGGCACCAACCCAACAAACCAATACTACTTCCTCGAAGCCGACACCTCAGGGATTCCCGGAGCTGCCCCCCTCACACGATGGACCTTCTGGAACTCTTGCAGTGTCAACAATGGCCGTGACGCGTGTCCGGCTGTGCACGCTGCGTATCCTCTCGATCCACCGAGGAATTTTGGGTCGGAGAAGAATGTACCTCCGCAGTTTATTGGGTAGGACTTACATTTCGCAGTTCAGTTGAGTGAATGTATGCTGATAGCCATGGCAGGACGCACAAATATTATTACCTCACCCGATTCATGTTCGCCTTTGTCCTCATCGGCCTCTTCTTCGCCGTCTGTGCTCTCTTCCTCGGCCTTCTAGCCCTCTGCTCCCGCATCGGCTCCTACCTGTCCGGCGCTCTCTGCCTCGTGGCTCTCTTCTTTCAGACCCTCACCGCAGCGCTGATGACAGCCGCCTACGTCATGGGCCGAAACAATTTCCGTTCTCTCGGCAAGGGTGCCTCATTGGGCCGCTACAACTTCGGCTTCATGTGGGCCGCCGTCGCCTGCCTGTTCCTCTCAACCGTGCTCTTCTGCATCGGTGGTGCTACGTCTGGTAACAGTGGACACTCCAAGTCGCGGAAGAGCGGCGGGGGAAGGAACTTTATGGGCAGGAAGAAGACGGTGCACAATAGGGGCAGTTTTATTGACAACGAGAGCCAGCGGAGAGTGGTGAAGGATGAATACATTACCGAGATCTGAGAGACCGGATGGGACCTTTCAGGGTTGGCAGTTCGCTCGGGCGATCGTTTAATGAAGTGTAGGTTGGATTGTGGAGAGAAAAGAGAAATGGAAAGAGGTATCACTATAACCCAACACTCGCTCAAAGTGCTTGTACGCGGTGTTCAGCTTTAATTAATTGCTATTATGCCCTTTCCTACGCATGATCTCGGAAGGCCCGAAAGGGGAGAAGAGGTGAGATATCACGAGGTTGTATATATGTGGTAATTTACCTGGTTGATTTATGTAGCTGATGAGGGTGGACGTCGTACGATTATTTAGGAGTATAGTTGATAATCCATCTAAGCCTTCATTACCTGATTTTGATTATGCTTGTCACTGCAGAAGAGGGATCATTGATAAAGATATGTGCGGGTTCCCCTCTACATCTTCGAGGATGAAAACCAAGCTCCTAACGCCGAGATCTATGCCCTCAATGAAGACCATGTTAAATGCCTCCCAGAAGTCCCCGGATCATATAGATGTCCTTCGGCCAACCTCACCCGCCGCCTCCGCCATAACAGTCTCCCTCTTCCCCGCCCTCTTCTTCAGCACATTCTCAATAAACGCCTCCCCAGCTTTGTAAGAACTCCTGACCAACGGCCCACTAGCGCAGTATAAGAACCCCATATCCAGCGCTCTCTGCCGCCACAGCCCAAACACCTCGGGCGTGACGTATTCGTGCACCTGCATGTGCCGTTTCGTGGGGCGCATATATTGCCCGAATGTCACGACGTCGACGTCGACGGTGCGGAGTTCACGCAGGGTTTCCCAGAGCTGGGCTTCGGTTTCGCCCAGGCCGAGCATGATGCTTGTTTTAGTGATCATGTCCTCCCTGCCCTTCTTCGCCTGCTCGAGCACGCGCAAGCTTTGCCGGAATGTCGCTCGGCGATCCCGCACCATTGGCGTCAGCGCCTCCACTGTTTCGACGTTGTGCGCGTACACGTCCAGCCCGCTCTGCGCGACCAAATCTACCATCTCGAGATCGCCAGCATAATCTCCTGTCAATGCCTCCACCAGCATCCCAGGCGCCTTGCTCTTAATCTTCCGCACCGTCTCCGCAAAATGCCACGCCCCGCCATCTGCCAAATCATCCCTGTCGACAGACGTGAGGACCACATATCCCAGCCCCCAACGCCGTAGCGCCTCTGCTGTGTGCTCCGGCTCATGTGGGTCTAGTGGCGGGGGCGCTTTGCTGGTTTTAACAGAGCAGAACCGACAACCCCTGGTGCATGTGTCGCCCATGAGCATGATCGTAGCCGTGGCGGCGGATTTGCCAGAGCTACCGCCCCAGCAGTCGGAAATGTTGGGGCAGCGGGCTTCTTCGCAGACGGTGTGCAGGTTCAGCCCGCGCAGGTCTGATTTTATTTTTTTGTAGTTCTCATTATTTGGTATTGGGGTTTGTAGCCATGTAGGAAGGCGGGTGATTGTTTTTTGACGGCCTGGAGGCCCGACAAGGGCGGTGCGTAGGGGAGGTGATGTGATTGGGGGCGTGGAGAATTCAGAGGACGGTGGAGCGGGAGGTTCGAGAGAAGGTGAACCGGTCACGAATTCGTCGAGAGAGGGACCAGAGTTGAGGCGATCGCTGAAGGTGGTTTGGCGGCGGGGGGAAGTTTGGTTGGATTCGGTGGGGGCTACGGTGGCGAAGGCGCGGGAAGAGCGGTGGGATGGTCGGGGTTGGGCGATAGGAGGTGCGTAGAGACAGCGTAGTCTTGGTGCCTTCGTGGCCATAATTAAAGTAGAATCTTTGGCGTGGAGACACAAAGAATAGATTGTGAGTAGGGTTGGAATCTGTGAGGTTTTCCGTGACAGACTGATCTTTCTGGGGACGCTAGTCTTCAATATCAGACCCGAGCGTTAGCCCGTGGCCAGCAACGTCCTTAACTCGTCTAAATTGTTTAACAAAGCCTGTTCTCTCGAGTATGTCAGCCTTCCGGCCTACACAGCAGATTTGTACTGCATGTTCATCCCAGCTCCTCTTCTTGTTCAGGAATGGCTTTTGCTCCACAGCGAAATCTTCTAGTCCGCGATACGTAGTATGGTCCCGTCCAAAAATTACATCAAGATCACAAGCAAGGCCATTTACGTCGGCAAAGGTCAGGCAATTGGCGAATGAAGCTACTGGGGAGCATGAGGATGGCCAACTTCCTAAAACGCCAGCGCAGATGGAAGCAATGGTGCGGCAGGCACGTCAAAACTTTGGGGAAACCTTGCCCCCAGATTTTCTTTCGCCTCAGGAGTATATCATCTACGAGAGACTGTATGGTTCGCCTTTGAGAGCTACGAGGCCTGAAGACGTGAAACTCCTGCAGGACTTGGAAGAAGAGGGTTTTGAAGAGGACGAGCCATCTGGGAATACACTTCTAAGGGAGAATGCAGATGGTGATCTCGAGGAGGTTGAATACAATATAGAAAGGGTAGAACCTTCTGGAGAAGCTGAACTCTCAGATACTAATGAGCCGGACACTTTTGCCGAAGTTGAAGGGGACGAATTCAAGGCTAGATACGCTCTCTTTCGGGATATCGCTGCGGCACAAAATGCAGAACTTGGTAGGGGAGATGGACAAGAAGCTTCAACTATCGAGGAAGACTATGTTGTGGACGAAGCTCAAGAAGATGTTGACCAAGAAGAGATAAGTGAAGAAGAACCCGATTTCGATGAGATTGATAGGGAGGACGGCTCGTACCAGACGGGTGACGCTTTAAGAACGCATCCTTCTACTGCCGCTGCAAGATCCAGAACATCCCCTGCCACCCTTCATTTGCCACACGATACTGTCGTCGGACCCATCACCTCATTACTCGCCGCGGCGAATAACAAACATCTTACAGAAGTAGCACAAAAAATCTTTGGGGGACCCGCTCTGCCAAATTCTACTGCTACTCCAATGTCAAAGCTCAAAAAGACACAGGCTCCGATCGCACTCGAGGCATCACAGTCCAAGATGGGTGAAATGGAAGGCAATGTATTTATGGCTGCCATTATGCCTGGGGCGTATGTTACAGTAATGAGTACTTTGGTCGAAACAAGAAAGCGTTTGGGTCCGGAATGGATTCGTGATCTCCTGGCTAAGAAAGGCGGTCCTCTTATCTTGGATGCAGGGGCAGGAGGAGCTGGTATTCAGGCGTGGCGAGAGATTCTGCGCACTGAGTGGGAACTCATGCATCCTGACGGAGTGCCGCCCGGTAAGCCTGCTCCTCTTGGGAAAGCAACAGTTGTGACGGGATCTCCCGTACTGCGAAACCGTGCTAGCAGGCTGTTGGACGATACTACCTTCTTACCCCGACTGCCTGACTACAACCCTAATAAAGATCACCCTTCACTTGGCGACAAGAACACAGCTCAGCCGCGGAAACAGTATGATATCATCGTAGCACCTAATACTTTGTGGACTTTGAAAGAAGACTATACGAGGAAGAACCAGGTCCAGAACTTTTGGTCTTTACTGAACCCAAATGGGGGTGTGCTTGTTCTTATTGAGAAAGGTGTACCTCGAGGGTTCGAGTTGATCGCTGGTGCTCGTGAAGCCTTGCTGAAGTACCATATCGCATCTCCGGAATCTCTCCAAGTCGAAAATCAGATCCAGGAACCCTTCGGAGGGCGTTACAGGCCAAAAGAGAGCGGCATGATCATTGCTCCATGTACGAATCACTTCCAATGTCCCATGTATCCCACATCTGGCGAGACCAAGGGGAGAAAGGACTACTGTCACTTCTCGCAGCGCTATGTCCGCCCCCCTTATCTACAACGCATTCTAGCTATAAAGGACAGAAATCATGAAGATATCAAGTTCAGCTATTTGGCCGTTCAACGCGGAGTAGATCAACGAAAGGTCCACAACATCGTGCAAGGACAGCCTGCCACTGATGCTGCCTTTGCTGGATATGGAGGAGACAAATTCTGGGGTCGCCACGATCAGTCAGAAGGTCTTTCAGCTGCTCCAGAAGCTGAAGAACATGAAGCTGAAATACTTGAGTCTGAAATGTTCGAACCTGAAACACCTCTCCACACGCTAAGTCTCCCGCGATCCATTCTCCCCCCGTTGAAGCGCCGTGGCCATGTTACCCTCGATCTATGTACACCAGCCGGGCGCATCGAGCGGTGGACCGTCCCCAAGTCTTTCGGGAAACAGGCCTATCGGGATGCCCGAAAATCTAATTGGGGGGACTTGTGGGCTCTTGGGGCCAAAACAAGGATCTACAGAAACATCCGACTGGGCCTAAAGAAGGCGAGCGGGAAGAATGAGTATAAGCTTGAGGCAGGAGCGGACGGGACCGAGGATGTCAAGTATAAGGGGCCCAAAGCAAGATTTGAGAAGCGGACTAAGAAGGGGAGGACGGTGAAGCCGAAGAAAGAAGTCACTGAAGACGACTTTCTGGTGTAAGAATAAACCTAGGCAGCTATGAAGCCATCCAAACATGCAATATGGGTTTCGCCAGCCTCGGTATCCTTCCGCTCATGTATATGGCCATCATCCGATGCAAATATGTATCGAGTTCTTGCAATCAACGGATTACTTCTCCCTTGCAGTTCAGTATTTGAAGACTTTCATACATCTTACTATTCTTAGACCTCCATAATTGTTCCGGCATCATTCCTTCGTCATTGGATCCTATGTTATGTCATCATAGTGAAACTTACTATATTGTCGAATCTGCCAATTGGCGCCTTAAGCTATGAGTAGATTTCATCCCTGGCTGTCAATATCCAAGCTTCTAAATGTCCATCAGTTCAACGTCCAGGATCGATCGCTCGAAAGTTCGAAGTCCTTGGATATCAGAGTCGCGGTTGTTGCTCCGGCTTATCAGTCCCTGGATCTGAAGCTCTAAGATCAAAAACTCGGACGCAATGATACCCAAATAGCTTCTAGTTTGGCTCATTCAAGTAACTACATATCAAGTCACATTATTTACATTTCAAATGCTCACAGGTGACTTCCACAACATGATTCGGGTCTTCCCATTCACTCCCATCAACTTCCCCACCTTCTCCACAGTCTCCACCTCTCCAACTCTCGCTTCCTTTCCTTTCCTTTCACTACCTCTCTCAATAGTCGACAGGTTCATCCTCATCGATATCCCCAATCCTGATCCACGATTTTCTCGCACCAATGCCTAACCACAACTGGGGACCCCGCCAACCCGTCTTCGCTTCCCTCTCTACCGGCACACCTTCCTCTCTAAACATCCCCCCATCACCGCCGTCCTTCCCCCTCCGACCCGACCAGTACGTTGATGTACGCCCGCCAGATCCGAGTGCGCCTTTGGGAACTTTCGAACATCCGTTTCCGTATGGCTATGTGCATTCAGAACAAGGAAAGAAAGCAAAAAAGCCAAAGGCGGTTCCGCCGCCATCACGGGCTTCTCCTCCACAGGCACAAGACCCAGAGATACGCTGCACCGGTTGTCCGTGTCATCAGGCACACCCTCCGTCCGCAGCGGCGGCAGCAGCGGATGAGACAGGTACCCAGCAACCAACAGACAGCGCCTCGTCTTCCACGACTTCTCTCACCTCTCCGCCGTCCCCACGTCAGCCGGCGCCAAGACGCAGAGTCCGTTTCAACGTTTCCAAGGATCATCGAACATCGGACAGATCTATCCCATCTTCTCCCCATCCGTCTCGCCTCGGGTTTGGTTCCCCATCAACAGACCATGTCAGAGGTCGAGCAGTCCCTACTGCAACTACTCGAACAATCCCTCTGCCAACATCGCAACACCATCTCCCACCATCCAATCCCCGATGCATCATCTGCGACACCACCCCAGCGATACCCTCAGCCTCCGAGACTGGCCTGGCATTCTGTGATGCATGCTGGGATGAGGCTGAGAGGGCGGAGGTGAAGTGGTCGACGGATGGGTAGATTTCATTCGCGGGAGATGGTATGGGACGGGAGGCGTGTGGTGGGGAAGGGTGATGAGAGCGATTGGCAAGGAGTGGGAAGTGGGGAAATGCATGCATGTTAATTAAGATGAAGGGGGAAGAAGGATGGGGACTTCAGTCAACTTGGAGGTAAACACTTTAGAGAAGCTTTGGCTTTTGGTAGCAGTTGTTTCATAGGCATTACCCTACCTAGCAAATACATGTGCGATATTCAGTCGAATACAGGCATGATGCCCTGCTTGCGAATCATATCTAGTTTGTTAATGAAACTGACTTTAGCTCGGTGGTTAGCCATGATGACGGCGAGAACAGAATTGCCCCGAAAAAAGGGAAGCACCCACTACTATTTATGTAGAATACAGTATACTCACTTAGGGGCTTCCCGACCAAACACTCCTCACTACCCCCGAAGCAAAAACTACCCAACCATCCCATTACTCGTCCTAATCCAGATACCAAAACATCAGCGCAGAAACTCGTCACGAATCTGGTGCACAGTATCGACCGTCTGACGTGGTTATAGTGCTGTTACTTACTAGAACGAGTCAGGGTATTTCCTCTTTCCTCTTTCCTCTTTCCGCTTTCCGCTTTCCGCTTTTTCGTGCGAGGTTCGATTCTCGTTGGAGATGGGGAGGTGTTCTTCAAGACGCCATTGGGGAGATGGGATGGGCTTGGTGTGGGGGGGAGAGGGGTTTGGATTGCTGGGGTTGGTGAGGTGGTGAGGTGGTGAACCGTGTTCGTGGAAGCTGTTTTTTACATATGCTACGAGGTTTTCATTGAGCGATAATGCGTGCTCTTTCATGAAGGACTTGAGTGCTTGTTTTGAAGGGGCGTAGTGTTTGTCTCTTGTGAATCGTGCTAGAGTTTTAGAAGATTACTGGATAGTCTTTCGTACTTTCTTACTTTGATTTTTTCATGAACGGTTGATTGATCGTGAGGAGAATTGATCGAAAAAAATCCGCAAAAAGAAAAAGAAATAAGAGAAGAGAAGAGAAGAGAAGAGCAAAACCGAACCATCGAAACTGCCAAAACCATAAAACACAACTCCACCCACCCAAATCTCGAACCACTCCAAAACCCCAACTCAACATCTCCACTAATCCAAATTTCCCCTGAAAACGCAACTCCCTACCTCCTGCTCACTACCCACTCCTCCCCTTACCTACCCAACCAAAACCAAACCATCCTACCCAAATCATCAGAAAAGTCAATTGAGATATGAAGTTGGACGTTGAATGCTGGAAGCTGGATGGTGGCTTTTTTATTTATGGACGGGTTCTAGCGAGGGAGGGAGGGAGGGAGGGGGATTGAGGAGGGAGATGGTGGAGGCGGATAGAGGAGGTTAGGAGGTAGGAGAAGAGAGGAGATTGGAGGGAACCGCGGGGGGGGGGGGGTGGTTGGGTTGGGTGATGACCGATGAGCTTTTCAAAGAGACCGAAGTCGGCAAAAGCTTGTCATTAGGTTCACGACAGAGGAGGCACGTGAACCGGGAAGTCGTAACTTGCAAAATAAGAGAGGAAGGCTAGAGTAGGTGATGTGGGACGGTGTCCGCTCTCGATACCCTGTGAATCTATTCCTTCCCGTTCTAAATGGACAGTATCATACACTACCCACATGGAAAATCTCCACTCCGGCCACCTCCCCTCCAATGCTAACTCCCCGTTCCTCATTAATTCACCCTCCCCCCTGCCCTTACCCCCTCGCCACCCGGGGCAATCCTCGCCATCATCTCCTCCTTCGTAATCAAATGATCGATCCTCTCCAGCAGCCCGAGCAAACTCTTCATGCTGCCACTCCACTCGTTCAGTACCTCGTCCGCATCTCTCGTCTTTGCAAAACTGACGACCCTGGCTGGGCGGTCAATTTTCGCGTAGACGGTTTTGGCGGTAACGAGTTGGGAAATATAGCTCTCTGTTTCTTCTTCGTCGAGGTCGAGGAGTTGGGTGAGGCGGGGCATGCGGATGCGAGTGTAGTACTTCGCGACGACGCGGACGTTGTGCTCGATGACGCGTTTCCGTAAATCGAGCCAGCGGGTGTGGGCTTTGGGATCGCCTGCCTTGTCTGAGGAAGAGGAGGAGAAGACATCGGTGGAGCAGAGGTGGGGACCGAACTTTTCGGCGACGATGGGCCAGCGCATGAGTTCGGGGACGGTGAAGAGTTTGAGAAGTTGTTGTTCGAGGGGTACGAGGGAATTGCGAGGATCAGAGTTGATGCGGTGAAGCAGGTCGGATTGTTCGTTGTCGTAGGGGGAGAGGATAATGTAATAAATTACTCTTTGGAGAACCTAAAGAACTGGTTATTAGACTGGTTTTGGGAGGAGAAAGGCCGACTCACGGCATGTAGTTGTTCGGGATTGTTTTCGACGGATTCGGTGTCGAGGACTTGGCGATAGTGCTTGCAGGCTTCTAGATATTTGTCGTCGTGCTTAGCTAGGGTGGTTTGTTGCTCGTAGTACCGCAACTTCAGATCGGTTACATCGTCCTCCTTTTCCAACGGCGGATCATCCGCGCTACGATTCCTCTCCTTCTCCTTACGCTCCTTCGTCGCCTTTTCCATCTCTTCGGGCGTCCTCTTCGGTTTTCGTTGGAAGTACTTGGTGCCGATCTTCCGACTTAGGATTCCAGCCTGTGTCCAATCCTCCTTTTCGATGCATAACGCCACCTGCTCAAGTATAAACTCGGTCTTTTCCCTCCGGTCCATTGAACCAAAAGTCTCAACCTGTAATTCGCATAGAATATCAGCTGCTGCGTTGAGATCACCTTGTTCCTTCTTGATATCTGACAGAATCCGCGTAACGCGAGCTCTTTCCACCTCGACAAAGATCTATAACCCTATGTCAGCTGTGTTCCCACGTCCTCGCCGTTGCCGCCCATACCTTGCCTTCCGTCACTGTCCGCAATGTTTCTATTACAGACAGCTTTGTCTTCACATCAGGCGCTTCGTCCAAGAATGCCATGATCACCTGCACCATCTTCGTCGTAGCCTGCTTTAACTGCCCATGCTTCTTGGACAGTAGCAGGACTTGCTCGTTTAGTAGGCCCCAGTCTCCAGAGTCCTTGCATATTGTGACGATGCCGACCAGAAGCCTAGAGGTAGAAGCGAGATCTGAGGCCTAGAAAAAAGTTTTAGGACGGGCATTGACGATTTCGGAGTTTGAGGACAGTCTTACTTGTCGTGTGTGTTTTTCGAGCGCCGAGAGCTTCTCAAGAGCTGCCTGAACATTATCCTTTGATCGTGACTGTCAGCAGAAGCCCAAAGACGTCTGACCGAGCGGGTGATTTACTTTGGCAAGCTCTTGAGCTTCGGGGATCTGTTTGTCTACGTCTTTCGTGTAATCCCTGTCAGGCTTGAGGATCCTTCCATCCGACATTGTGGGGATATAGCTGAGGAAAGAACCAAAGGTGAAGAACTGTGCAGTAAATGGGTAGCTGAGTGATGAAAGTCGTATCTACCGGGTAACCTTACAGCAGCTGCATGAAATACTCATATATATTTAGCTGCATAACACGCGGTTCGGCGTCTGACGCGTTTGTATCGATTAGTCAGCTGTGTAAATGCACAAGTCTTTCATAAAATATCATAAGGGCGACTGAGAGAGAACATCCCCCGTCATCTGTCGATTCCGCTTATAGGCAAGGTAGATAGTTACTGTACGCTCTGCTCCTTGAGCATAACTATACTATCTACCTTGTCCTTCTTACTCTGTAGTATAATGGAAGCCGTGGTTAAATTACGCTTGGACCGAGAAGGTTGAAACATGTATCAAATTGACGATGAACAATATGACTTGCCTGCATTCACCCTTTACAGGTTCCCTTGCAGCAGCAATGACAGGAGCAGGCGTCCCGGCGGCCCGTCACGAATTGTATCTCTGCTCGCCGACATGAATATGTTGCTATGCCGCGCCTACCTGACTGGACTCCATGGCATGGGTATCAATATCCGGCTGTTCATCTTCTGAATCAGCGGCACAGTCTTGTGCACCGTGTCTCCCCACCCCTCGACTCCCCAACTCATCTCCCTCCTTGCCTTCCGTTCCTCCAAGTTGGCAAATTGCCAAAGATGATGCACCGTATTCAGATCCCCAATCTGCACGAACCACGCCCCTACTCCTTCCATAACTTCTCGTCGTGCCGCGAGTCCTCGTCTCCAGTGAGTCTCCCATTCCAGTAAGTTGCCGGGGTGCAGGGTGTATGAGCGGAGTTCAAAAAGACCACCTAGTTCGCGAGGCGGAGTTGTGGGCCAGAACGAGAATTCCTGCATTAGCGAGGTTTGTTTATGGGTGATGAGCGATTTGAGCTTTTTGTCGAAGGCCGGGAAATCGGGGTGATTAGCGATTGAGTGCAGGGATGCATGGTAGCCGTGGTACCGTTGGTATTCCCAAATGTGCACTGTTCCGCCGTTTAGTAGTCATGTAACCTAGGTAACAATATCTATTGCTTACCGAATGTATCGCAATCCCCAACTTCTGTTCTCCAACTTCCTACTAGATTGACATGGTTTTCTTCGAGCTTAGCCATACGCGGATACCACCCTCCAACTAGTTCAACATATTCATCGACTTTGTCCGGCTTCACCGAATGAAAGACGATCGAGTGTACATATTTCCCCCTCGCTAGGACTTGAGAGAATGATTTCTCGATATCTTTATCCATCTGCTGACCCTCGTGCGTGCCATATATCAGGGAAGACAATGCCCCTTTTCGCTTGGTGCTTTCTTGCTTGTAAGCCGAATCGCGCGCCGCTCCTGCATCATGCGTTGACAGTAAGCCCAGGGCAATACTACCGGAAGCCTCAGTGGCGCTCGCATTGCTCGTTTCATGAGCAGTGGGAGCACCGCCTGGAGCAGAATCAGAGGAAGATTTAGAAGCAGTAACGGACTGACTATCTTGCTCTTTCTTCACTTTCTGTGCTTCTTTCACGCTGTCGCGGAACCTCTTTTGATGGGCATCGAATGTAGGAGCAGCGTCTGGAGTGATGTCTGCCAGGGAGGGTGTTCGGGCATAGGCAGCGGAGGAGGTGCTGAGAGTACGGACCAGAGAGGACGGTTGTTGAGAGCTTGAGAGAAAGCGTCGAGTGAGCATGATGCCGGTGAAAATGGCTCCAGACGGCAACGAGAAGAAAGAGTTGACAATTTGCAAGCTCATGAGAGACTGGTTAGAAGAGCTATTGTGTTCTCGCTGCGCGTGTTCAGTTTTGGAGACAGGAGGGGTATGGCAGCAATTGCGGGGGTGGCTGGTTAATAGTACGGAGTACTGTATTCCGTAGATGAGATGTTACGTGAAGGCTAGTGGTATGCTTAGGTTGTCGCGGATTGGAGCGTTGACACAGGCGTTTGAAGGCGGGGGGAGCAGTCTGACAACGAGGCCCAGTGAATTGTACCTATAATAGTTTACAACGAAAAGTCCTCTCACCAAATTCCATTCCCGTCTTTGGACTGGAGCAATGGCTGCTTTAGCCGGAGCAAGCCGGAGTAGTGCCTGAGCACTGCCTCAGCATCGATTAGCTGCATTTGCTAGGTTCGAGTGTATGGTCAACAAAGAAAAGCGGCGACAACAGGCAAGATATTTATTATCAACGTCGCTCCGCTCTTCTATCTACCTTCTCATTCTCCGCCCTCTT
>JAABUL010005894.1_pt1 | contig 14707 bp, 28 predicted proteins | sample 5559151 | NCBI WGS metagenome assembly JAABUL01 (sample SAMN10711876, study PRJNA513368) | rock metagenome | isolation source: Antarctica rocks | place: Antarctica: Victoria Land, Pudding Butte sud | reverse complement strand
AACGGCGTTCGCTTGCTGTGGCGACAAGATGGTGGCTTTTGAAAGCTTTGATACGGCAGTTGAACAGCGCCGAACAGGCTAGGGTTACCCGGTTGCAGCCAAGTGCTCCCCCTCCCTGGCCTCCACGTGCACGCCCCATATTTCTCGCGCACTTCCTACACCCTCCTGGGGGCTCACTACATTACAGCGTTCCCGAATCAGGCTGCCGCCGTATGTACCGTGGGGCTGTTGACACTGCTGATGCCCTGCCGGGGTCTTCGCGGATGCCGATCTTGGCAGCGGCCGAGCCGAACGTGGCGCCTGCCTTGGCGAGTTTGCCGCCGAGCCGTCCGAGGTACCCTACAGCAGGAACGCAAGCAGTTCAAGGAGCTGACATGAGCGACGCAAGCGCTTATATGGGCGCAGGGCCTGAGCAGCTGAGATTACCATACGCAGCCACCTCGGCCGTTGTTACCTGTAGGTTGAAAGAGGTCAAGCGGTTGGCGCGTGAACTGGTATCAGGCACCTCTGCACCGTGAGTGGTTTGTGGTCGTCAGGGCGGAGAATTGCAGAGGCCTGTTGTGACAGCCCCAGCTAATGCGGGTCCTCTCAGTATCTGTACAGCAAGATGTGGACGGCTTCAGAACATGTAAATGCGGCATTGTGGACAGGAAGCTGCAAGCTCCTGTCTGCTTCCTGCTGCCGGTACAAAAGCGCACTTTCCACTTTCCGTTTCGACAATTCGCAAGAGCTCATGATCGTCTCTGTGCAGTACTGATGCAGTAAGCCCTACCCTGAAGGCTCCTCTGGGATACGCAGCTCGAAGTTTGCAACCGATGGACCAGCCCTACATGCTGGCGACGCAGAAGCCAGCCGACGCTCCAAAGCTTTCTGCTTACGTCTTGTATCCCTCCGCCGCGATCAAAAGCGGCACTGGCCCAACCGGACAGGCCTCGGACACGTTGTCTCAGGTGAAACTCTTCAAGTCTTGCTGTAACCTGAACTCCTGTTTGGGGTATGCTGACTGTGTTCTGCAACGTGGTGCAGTCGGCGCTCTCCTCCTGCGAGTACCAGCAGGTGCACATTCAGCAGCGCTGGCTTGCAGGCAACCTGCCTGCGCATGGCTCCGCACGCGCATTGAGAGCTTTGTGGCATCATATGCTGCTGGCCTCGTCGTGTCCTGCCAGGCACTGCGGCACTCAAGACAGCCCTGGCTGGACTCTGTCGGTGATAATCGTTGCTTCCTGGCCGTAGGGCTTTAGCCTGGGGCTGCAGGCGCTGTCGTTAAGCTTCGAGACCGGCAACCCTCCGGAGGGCTCGCACTTCCAGGAGGTGCTGCACCCCGAATAAAGCCTTAAAGCGAATTTCACCAACATTTCTGAACTGCATGATGCGCGTACCTGCGCTCCTAGTGTTTCCTCGAGAATGCTTCAGCGGAGCTAGCCTTATAGCAAGCCGAGTCCAGCTTTGTCCCGCCATTCACGGGTGCTATCACGCGCTGTGCAGGTGAAGCGTATCTTCCCGCAGTTCAGCACCCGCGAGTTCCAAGCCTGGCGGCCGTATTTCCTCAGCGCCGTTGACCACGGCAATATTGCCAGGTGCCTCTCTGGCGAGATGGCTTCGCAGCTTGCATGTAGCAGAGCCGCCACCATCTGCTGGACACAATGTGTCGGCCACATGGGTGCAGTCGCTTCGAGCAAGCCCTCGAAATACATGTCCACACGAAATTTATGTGTGTCTGGAACATGCCATGCACAATACGCCGCAAGTAGTGCACAGCTGCACACATGTAGGCTTTGATCCCAGGGCTCAACTGCTGCGCAGGGCGTTTTCGAGCGCAAGGACTTCTCGTTGCTGAGCCGCAGCCAGCAGGCGGTGCTGCTGCCCGAGTTCCTGGGCCAGCACGTGCCACCGCGGCCGCCTCGACTGCCGCCGTCTGCTGTGACCGCAGGGCTCAGCTGGCCTCAGTATCTCCTTCAGATCCAGGCGAGCAGCCTCAGCAGCAGCGAGGCCAGCAGCAGCTCTTCTGCCTCCGGCTCTGACACGGAATCATGGTGCGCATCTAATGCCCATCTCGATGCCATCATGCTCAGATTGTACTGCGTTTGCCCTGGTGTGTGTGACTTGACCCTTATGCGGTGCTGTGTGGATCCAGCTACGGCAACATCACGCATGCAGACTGACTGTTGCATCAGTTTTACTGCAAGCATCGAGCAGCTCTCCCTGGGGGATCGCCCGGCCTGGCACCTGGTGCATCTTGCATGCATAGGTGATCACGGATCACAATGCGTGGGCCACCCTGGGGCGGCATGGCGGCAGAGGCGGCAGCGGCAGCGGCGGCGGCGGCGATGCCGACCTGCCCAGCGAGCCGCAAGTTCTGCCCGAAGGGCACGCGCTTCAATTTCTGGTCAGCGTGCGGCCAGGCGCCGCAAAGCTCCTGGGCCCCGAGGCCCGGACGGAGCTGTGGCTTGAGAGTGTCTCGCTGGCCGCCCTGTGCAAGCTGCCGTCCAGCTTCCCATCGTCTTGACGGATACAGCGCACGAGGCAGAGTGGAAGGCGCAGTTTGGCGTCCTCACAATTCCGCTGCCAGAGCAGCAGCAGCGCATGCGGCCGCCACGCGTGCTAGCCGCGCCGGCTGCACTTTGGCTCACGGAGCAGAATGCGCTGACGGAAGCGGCGGCAATCAGCGCAGCCATCACTGGCATGCAAGAGGCTGGCGGGCCTGACCTGGTGCGTCGCGGCAAGCGGGCCAAGCGGCGCTTTTGGCATGTGGCGGCACTGCGGTTTTCGGCTGTGTAGCATGATCGTCTGGCACGGCGGCCGCGACGCACGCATCCATGCATGGCTCGACCGGGGCCAGTACTCGCCCTGCTCGTCTTTGCGTGGTATGTGCTGGACCCTACGCCAGCCCAGGCGCGAAGGACGGGGAGGGCAGAGTTAAGAGGTCGCTGCAGACGGTTCTGTGCAGCGGCATGGGGCGTGGCCGCAGCACTACCGGCACCGGCAGGACCTGAAGGCCACCCAGGAGCTGGCGTTGCGTGGTCTGGGGCAGCTGCTGCAGGAGCTCTGAGGCTCACAATTGTTTTGGCCGGATCGATTGGGTGATACAGGGCAGTAGGGCGTGGTTTCGAAGCAGGTTAACATGTTTTTGGTGGGATCAGACCTGCGCGAATTGAGATGCGCCGCGAACATGATGCAGTCTTTCAGACGTCCCCTCTTGGACTTGTGGCACTTCCTTTTGGCTTCGGATGCCCAGTGGCAAGTCTGTGCCAGGCTTGGAAAAAGAAACACATACCAAGGGTACACATAATTATAATGGGTACACATAAATCTTCACGCAGTAGGAGATCTCCGGCGAGCTGTACATGGTATGCTTATGGTCAACCAGTCCTGCGGTGCCGGTAGCTGTATATGCCATAATCATGGATCAACTTCTGCGGCAACATGCCTTCAACACCGGGCTGCAACTACCGTGTTGTTACCTGCATTGGGGTCCAACAGCTAATTTTGTGTTTCATCAGAGTCGTCCTTCCTTTCTTTTTTTCTTCTTTTTTTTGGTACACGGCAGTCGGGAGCCGGTCCACTGGCCGATACTTGCTGCCATTTCGCCTGCCGCCATCAACGCTGAAGCTCCAGCTTCAGCGTTCGGGACGATTCGATCCCGTCATCATCCCACCGACACTAACCCTCACTGCTGGCGCGGTGCCACAGCGCCGAGGTCCCCAGGGTTTAGGGTCTAGGGCCAGCGACGCCGCCCGCGTGTCGCGGCTCACCTCCTACCGCTGTTCCCCTAAACCCTGAGACACCCGTCACTACCGCCGCGGCGGCGCGACGCCGTGGTCCTCCATCAGGTCCTCCACATACTGCGGCGGGTCGCCCTGTATTGCCAGCGCGTACGCACCTGCCGCCTTCTTGCCTGCAGACATGAGTTGAAGTCAAATTTCAGAAGTCATCAGGGCGGAACGCAGTGAACATTGAGGTCTCCACATTCCTGGCGACGGGTTGCCCGTCCTGCCTGAGTTTGTGCCCTCGCAAAGCTGTTGCCTGCAAAGCCGGACACCAGAACGGTCAGCAGCGCCATGCAGCATGAAAGAAAGCGGCGCCGTGCACGTGTCTGGTGGCAGGTGGCCCTGCGCTGCCAGCGTGTAGGGTTTAGGGTTTAGCGCATGCGCCGCCTTGTTGCCTGCGGGCGTGCAAGGTCTCTACTGTCAGCACTGATGTGCGGCAAGGAGATGGTTCGCCAACAACTGGCGTTTTACATATGCGCATGTGCATTGCTTTCCTGCTGGCGCGGTCCGCAAGTCAGCGGCAGTGGCGCAGAGCTAGGACAGAAGGCAGTAGGGTTTAGGGTTTAGGGTTTAGGGCTAAACCCTAGCCCCTGGTGGCGAGCAGCAACTGTGAGGTCTGCCGGGTACTGCACCGCCAGACTGTGAACTGTCAGCTTAAAAGTCACAGAGAAGAGCAATTTTAGGGTTTTGAATCACCCAGATGCTGCCACTTGGCGGTCCAGGAGGTGGAGGGGTCCATGACGGTGAGCAGCGACTGGAAGTTGGGCGTGGTGCAGTCGGACACCCGTTCCCGGTCGCCCTCCATGCCGAAAAAGCCGCAGTTCTCGCAGCCGCTGGTCAGAAACTGCGGCACAAAAGCCATGTGAAGCGTCTCATTGGTGGGTTTGTCTCCATGTGATGTGCATTTTAAGACGCCTTCTTGGTCGCCCTCCATGCCGAAACAGCCGCAGTTCCTTCCCGCAGCCCGTAGTCAGGAACTGCGGGTGACAAAAGCAGAGTGTAGTCTCAATGAAATTGACCAGAAACAATGCAATAATGCAAACACGCTGCCGTTCGCCCTCCATGGCAAACAAGCCGCAGACTCTGCAGCTGCTCGTCAGAACTGCATTCAGGAGCAGGGGTTCGATGAAAGAATATTGCGCTGCACGCCAAAGCAGCCACCGCAGCTCTTGCAGCCGGTGTGAGCGACTGCGGCAGTGAAAGGTGCTGCACATGCTGAGTGGTGCAAACGGCAGGGCAAGACCACAAACATTGCTGCAGGTTGCTTTGGGAGCACAAGGCAATGCAGGTTTTATGGGACGTCAACCGCTGTGTCAAGCTGCCCCTTGCCTGGTCGTAGGTCTTCACCAGGCGGCAGCACACGCACGCGCGCAGGTTCTTGCCGAACTCGCGCGGCACCTCCGCCTGCATGGCGCCCTGGAAACCCTAAAGCCCGCCGCTCCTAACGGTACCGTCGCCGCCGCTGCTCAGCTGGAAGATCTGCACGCCGCTGCCGCTGCTCCGGAACACGTGCAGGGGAAACCCTAAACCCTGATTGCGGCTGTGGCTGCCGGCGTCACTGGGCTACTGCGCCGGCGGTGCCCGGCCGGGCTCTTCGCCGACGCCGACCTGGCAGCGGCTGAGCCGAGCGCCTTGACGAGCCTGCCACAGGGCCGTCCGAGGTACCCTGCAGCAGGATGCAAGCACTTCAAGGAGCTGGCACACGCGCAAACGCTCCTATGGCCCCAGGCCTGAGCAGCTGAGAAGTGCACAGCCACTTCGGCCGTTGTCACCTGTAGATGAGCACGATTGAATTGCTTGCTTGAAACCGAACCAAGTGCCCTATCTGCCGCAAGTTTGTTGTCCACAGCTGGAATTTGAAGCTGGATGGCCTTCTGCGAATGTGTCACAAGACAGCCTGCGCTTTCGCGGAGCCTCTTAAGTAAGACTCTTCAAGATGCAGAAGGCTGCGAAACGTGCAACTGCGATTCAGCCGCGCCTCGCAGGCAATTTAGGCAGGAAGCTGCGCAAGCTCATGTGTGCTTCCTGCTGCCGCTGCATAGGCACGCCGCTGCGCTCGCCAAAGTGCACATTTGCAAGTTTGCACGGTGATCGTGAGTCTTTCTTCTACCATTTGAGCAGCTGCAGCATCCCGTGTCGCCGCCGTCTCGGACTTTTACGGTCGACGATATCGTGCAGTCGCCGCCTGCAAACCCCCTTGCGTTGTCGGAACAAGCGCTCTCGCAAGGAACTGAGACTGCTGTACATTATTCAAGCATAGTGGACGGCATCCAAGTGGACTCGCGAGTGTGCGGAGTCGGATTTGTGCGGCGCATTGCGGCCGCCAACCACGCCTTAAACGCAACAGCAGCCGAGTCCCGTTCTTGAAACACCACCAGCAGAAGCTACAGTGGGTGGCAGGATCTCAGATAGGCAGCCGCAGCCACTAACGCGCCTCGGCGCGGCACAGCCGGCGGCCGGCGGCTGACGGCCGAGCCGATTGCCTGAGCACACCGCACGCCAGGCGTCACATAGCTGGGTTGCAACAGCCTCAGAGCCTCCTCCGCAGCAGCATCCGAAACAATTAGCACCCTGCAGCGAACCAGTGGTTCGTCAGCGGCGAACGAGCCTCCGTACCACTCGGCCGGTCGCGTGGCTGCCGCGGGCCGAGAACCGGCAACCAGCACACCGCAGCCGCCATGGCGACGCTGGTGGAGCGGGTGCGGGCGCTACAGGGCGGGCTGCCGCTGGACGCTGAGGCGCTTGCGGCGCGGAAGGCGGACATCGCGTCTGGCGCCGCGGTGACAGCGGACAACCTGGCGGACCGCCTCACGCAGGTCTGGATTCCGCACGCCTTTAGAACGCATTTAAAGCTTTCGAGTTCCCACCGGACTCTGCCTGCTCAGGCGCTGCTCACTGGTCAGGTGAACCAATCAGCGGCGGCCGTGAACCTCCAGCACGCCGTGTCGGGATTTGCTGGTGCTGCGCTGCACACCCTGCCAGCAACCCCTTTGCACTTGGCACCAGCAGTTTTTGATGCTCCCAGATCTGCAGTGCTGTGGCAACGCTGTCGATGACACTGTGTCGCAGGCGGTGCAGGAGGATGATGCGGCGTCGGACGCCTCCCTCACGGCGCCCGTGGGGCGTGCCAGAAGAAACACGACACATTATATTCAAGTGTCGTTTCCTGACTTTAGTAGCCTATTGTCACACGCAGGCCGTGCAGGAAGGCGACGATGCGGCACTAGATGCATGCCTCACAGCGCCTGTCGGCCACGCTGCCATCCGCACGGCGGCGGCGGCGCTGGCGCCGGCGGCGGCCGAGGCGGCGCTGGCGGCGGCATACGCTCGATTCCGGCGGCGCCCAGGACGCGGCGCGCAGCCGGCGGTGTGGATGCGCGCGCTGCTGGCGAGCCATGCGGGGCACCTTCACAGCTCTCGGGGTGCGGGAACCTAGGATTTAGGGTTTAGCCTGTTGCCTGTTGTGTTGGTGTGTAGGCGAAATAACCGCTTCCAGCGGCGTCCCGGGCGCGGTGCGCGGCCGGCCATGTGGATGCGCTTGCCGCTGGCGGCCCTCGCGGCTCGACTGCCAGACGTGCGTGGCGAGACAATTTCCCCTTTGTCAATTGCTGTTGTAACAGCGACGAGAGGTGTGGTTCCGGCAGCGCTCGGGACGCGGCTATCTTAGGTTTTAGGGTTAGGGTTTTGGTTTGCAGCGTGGACATGTGCATGTTGGTGCTACCTAGGCCCCGCCTCCAAGTCTTGCGAAGCCAGGCTCAGAACCACCTGCTGAGTGTTCCCGCTCTGCAGTCAAGCCCCACACCTTCGGCGCTCTGGAAGCGTGTCCAGCAGACGCGCATGCTCCAATTGATCGCCTGGTCCGAGCTGTCGACCCAGCGTGTTTCGGAAAGCAGGCGCGGCGCTGCTGCTGGCCACGTCAAGGGTGGTGTGACGACAGTCTATACATTCATATATAAAGAATATAAAATAATACTTGATTTGTCTAAGGTTGCAGCATCTGTTGAAAACTTATATACTAGAATACAAAAAATAAAAATAAAATTCGCACACAGCCTGCTTCTGTCGCGGCAGTGCCCGCGGCTCTGCAGATCCTGACTACCCGTCTGAAATTTTGGTCTACCACTTTTAACACTGAGCACACTTCCTGTTGTGTTGCAGACGCGGCACCGCTGCTGGGCGCGCTGCAGGGCGGAGTCATGGCCGCCGCCGGCGCGCAGGGGCGGCTGCTGTCGCTGGCGGGGCGCCTCCAGCTCGCGCTCGCGCAGCAGCCGGGCGGCGGCGGCGGCGCGGCGCGTCCGCCGGCGCTCCAGTTCGCAGACGACGACGCGCCGCAGGTGCCGCATGTTTCGGCTTGCCCGTTCGCTCGCAATGCACGGGAAGCACTCCCCTGCCGACCGCTCAGATGCGCCAGCAACAGATGCAGCTTTTTCTGATAAGCAAAGCTTAGGAGTTGGTTTAATTCGAATAGGATTAGAATTAGAAAGTTTTCCTGTGGCTGGGACAGAAGCGTGGGAAGCCCAGGAGCGCGTGCCAGGAATCATTTCTTGTGAGGGATGACGTCGAAGGGTTTTCAAACCGGCGGGGCGGCTGCGTGTCTGGCCACCTGCAGCCGCCGGCGCAGACGGGGAGCCGCTTTCACCTCATGGCGTATGTCCCAGCGCCGATTTCACATCATGGTATATGTTCCAGCGCCAACGCCGCAGAGCACCGCCACGGTCGCAGGCTGCCTCGGCAGCCTGCCGTGCACGGCGCCATCGCTGATTCCATCGCAGTGGAAAAAGAAGACATACCAAATATTCAATAAACATGAAATTTCGTCGCAACGCTTGCCCTTCCTGTCCTGCCCAGCGGTCGACATGCCCACCCTGGAGGGGACATCAAATGCGCATCGAATGTGTGTGTGCGATCGAGCAGCCAGTGCGGACTGCCCAAGAACAGCCAGTCAGTGCTGGAGGGTGCACGCAGTCTCTTCAAGGTTCATGGCTGAGCTGTCCGCGTGTCGCAGCCCGCGCCGCCGGCGGCGGACGCCGCAATTGGACCCGGTGGATCCACGCATATTTGTTCGCATCCGGAATCCTGTTTTTGAACATTACTTTCGGAAATCTGTTTTTAAACATTTCTTTCAATATCTGCAGCCGGAGCCGGAGGCGGCGGATGCGATGATGGACCCAGCGCCGGCGGCTGCCGCTGCGGAGGAGTCTTCGGACGATGAAGACGGCGCATCGGACGGCGCCTGGGCCAGCGACGGCGAGGACGGCAGCGGCAGCGAGGAGGAGGCCATCAGCGACTGAGGCTGATGGAGCTCCGAAATGACAGAGAGCTAGGATCCTTCGTTGAGCAAACGTCAGAGCGAGGCCCCTGTCTTCTGCTGATCAGACATTGCACATCTACAGCAAGAGGGAACACGGAGGTACACAGACAATCCAGAATTTTCTGGACAAGCATCTCTAAAGTGGTAGTTACACTGGATGGTCATTGCAACATGCTGTGTGCAAATACGTCATCTCTGTGTGCCGTCCTGAAATCTGGACAGACGACAGCGCCAGTCACGCACACGGGGTCACAACTACAGGGCCGCCTCAATGCATGGCGTGGAAGCGCAGAAACAAAACCCTGCCTTGTGCACATTCCCGATGAGCCTATGGACCTGCTGCTATCTACCCTACATACTAATAACCCTACATACTAATAACCCTAAATAGCGCTGGAACTCGCAGCCACGAGTCCAAGGACGGTCTGCCCCGACGCCTGCTACAGGTGCAGGCCGCCCTTCTGCGCAAAGGCGGGCATGAAGGCGGCGCCCTCCCCCGGCGGCCGCAGCGGCGCGCCTGCTGCCGCGGCAAACTGCGCCATGCCCTGAGCATAGCAAAGGTCAATGTCAGTACGGGTCGGAACGGGACTGGTGAAGCTGTGCACATTCTCAGAGCGTACGCGGACATTGAGGCATGCACCCATCAACCCTAAACCCTAAACCCTATTGAGGCATGCACCCATCATATATCTCATATAGATATCAATATCAACGATACAATGAGAGCTTGTATCATTGATCGGAAAGCGGGACCCAGGGCGACCAGCGTCCACCGCGGCAGGCGCATGAGGTTATGACAAGCGGTGAGAAGTCTGGACGCCAAGATGTTCAGCATCCGCACCTGGTACGGCGGCAGCGTGTAGACGACCTTCAGGGCGCCTAGTTTTGCGGCGACGCGCATGTACAGCGCGTGGCGAGCGAGGCTCATGCGCCCCAGCTCCACCCCAGGGTGGGAGAACTCCCACCAGACGCACCTGTTTTTAAAAATGGAAACACCGCTACTGGACTATGGCATTGTTTAACTAAGTTGACATAAACAGAATTATCTGACTTTGCCAACTTTTCCAAATCTAAATGCGCTCAATCCGCAGCAGGTCCAGCTTCAAAGGGCTTGACAGATGCCAACAGCGTAGCTGTGACGCGCCAGTGCCGCCTCTATCTCTGCTGCCAGCTTGCGCCAGAAGAGAGCGGCCGCAACATGTCGAGGGTCACTCGGCATGCTCCAGCGTGCGTGCACGAATTTCTGCTGAGCTGCCTGGCAAACGACGTCCAGCGGGCTGAGAGTCTCTCCCGGCTGGCCGGTACTCCTCCATCGGCGCTTCAGCTGATACATCATGGCTGACATGAATTTGTTGCTTCACCTCGGCGGCATGCGCCCCGAAGGCCAGGCGTCGTCAAGAGCCGTCTTCTGATATACAATGCGGCAGTAAGGCGTGAGTGGGAGAAGCGCTTGCAGCACACCCTCGAGCGGTTCGCCAGCGAAGATGACGGTGCTTGGAACCCGCATCCAGACTCAATTGCAAATTAATTAATTAATTAATTAATTAAATAATTAAATAAGATGAGATTGAAGAAAGTTCAGGACACCCACAGCGTGAACTTGAGCGGGTCGCCGGCGAAGTTGGCGACGCACAGGAACTTGCCGCTGTACTCGCCCGCGTTGGCGGCAAAGAAAGCCTCCAGGTCGGCTTTGACGGCGTCAAACACCGCCGGCGGCGTCGATATGTCCACCGCCACCTGCACGGGATTGTTCCAGTTCCATGACGGGTGTGTCAAAAATGAGGACGCGAGAAGAATGCCATTAGGTCCATTAGGTCCACATTAGGTCCATTAGGTCCATTAGGTCCACCTTGACTGCGTCGAACACCGCTGGCGGCGTCCAGATGTCCACCGGCCCTGCACACACAATGGTCAACACTTCCAGATATTTTATGCAAGTCTCCCGGTCAGATTTCCCAAAAGAGGCAAACACAACTGAAAGCCAGCTTCTGTCTTGAGCTGCTGAAACCGGGCAGGGCAGCAGCCGCCAGCCTGGCGTCGAGTAGCCACAGCTTCGCGCAGCTTTTGCGTTCGGAGCAGAACATGCGAGAGCTTCAGATTGTCAAAAAAATTGAAGCCCTCCCAGCGGTTCTCCGAGCGGCTGACGTTGGGCAGCGGCTCCGCCGCAAGCCGCGCATTGAGGCAGCCACAGCTTTGCGCCTTCCTTGCTGAGAACGGCACATCTGACGCATTCGTCTTAACGGAGGAGAAACGAAACAACACCTTGAAGCCCTCCCAGCGCTTCTCCGAGCGGCTGACGTTGGGCAGCGGCTCCGCCGCCAGCCGCGCATTGGGCAGCCACAGCTTTGCGCTTCCGGGTGATTGAAACACATGTACACATACGACATTCATCCAGAACACACACCTTGAAGCCCTCCCAGCGCTTCTCCGAGCGGCTGACGTTGGGCAGCGGCTCCGCCGCCAGCCGCGCATTAGGTAACCACAGCTTGATGCCGTCCCTGCGGCGCACCACCGTCGTCAGCAGCCCGATGTGCTCGACCATGCACCTGGATTTTGAAATTTGAATTTTGAAAACAGCGGCACGGGCAGGCACACATCAGCGGCACCCTCGCTGCATGGCAACTGGTGGGATGGTCTCCAGGTGATGGGGACCGACCAGCGCACGACGACGGTGTTGAGCAGTCCGATCTCCTCCACGCAGCACCTGCGGATGTGACAGCATGCGGTCACCGAGGGAAGGCAGCTTCATGCGCCTCCCGAATCCCGAAAGCAGAAACACATGCATGCGCATCCTCTGCCAGCCTGCACCGGCCTGGGGGCCACAGGCGAGGCAGGGTTCGCAGAAAACGAGGCCGTTCTAGCTGGGCTGCGAGGCCGAAGGCATGGCGGAAGGCCAACGTCCTGTCACATGGGCTTTGTGCCAATGTATGTGCCCCCAGCGCTGGTCTCAGTAGGGTTTAACAAACGGGTTCTGTCGGGGGTTGGGGCGCGGCGCACCTGCCCCTGTTCTGGCGCCGCCGCTGCCGCCAAAAGGGGCGCAACGCATGGAGGTGAAGGAGATTGTCAACACGCACCAGTCTTTGTCCTGGTGCAGGATGACGTCGCCCACGTCGAAGGGGTGCACCGCGAACAGGAAGATGACCGACTCGTACACGTTGCGGATGTTGTTGCCTGCGGCAGGTGGGCCGGGTGTCTAGGTCAGTCGTGTCGTGTCAAAGGGGTGCACCGCGGACGTAAGGACGATCGCCTCGTGAAAAACGGGGAATGTTAATGTCACAAGCTTGTGAGGATGCAGCTGCGGCGGAGGCCGGCATCCCAATCCAAAACAACGGCATTCATTTCGAACACTGAGATCTGAGGCAGGACCCCAGCAGAGGGTTTAGGGTTTAGAGTTTCGTGGCGGCGCACCAAACACAAAGACGAAGGCGAGGAGGCAGGAGCTGAATGTGAGCCACACGCGTCCCACGTCAACCTGCGGCAGGCTTGCGGGGAGTCGGCAAAACGGACGACAACATCGCATGAATGAAACGGAGCAGAGAGGTTTGCAGTGCTCCTATGTAGCTCGCCGTCACACTTCTGAAATGGGAAATTTGAAGTCGATTCAGGTGGGTTCGTGCCAGCCAGCCCAATTGCAGCACTGCCATGCATGCGGTACTACAGCCGAGCTCGCCGATATCGGCGGACGGGCAGGAGCAGCATGGCCACAGCAGCGCAGCATGTACATGGTTCTCCCTTTTGGTAAACCACGAATTTCCAGAGCCAGGCATAGCAGAGTGCAAATTTGCCCAGAACACAGCAGAGTGGAGTACCCTCAGTGGACTTCTTCGAGCACTTTCTTGCATAGGCAACTCGCATAGAATCACGTAGCGAAGCCAGCGGTGATAGTATGTTTCAAAACATGAGCATCGCAGGAGCTTCCAGTAGCAGCCCAGCACCGCTGCGTTGTGCCGCCACCGCCAGTAGCGCCTCCAGCGTGGACGTTGCTTGCTTTAGATTCTCATGTGCCCTGTGCTGATGTGCACTGTGCGTCGCATATCTCACCCTGAAGATGAGGAGGTACGCCAGCGCCGCGGCCGCATGCGCCGCTACCGCAAGCAGCGCCTCCAGCCTCGCGACGACGCTTTTGGCGTCCGCCAGCGTGAACGCCAGGTGCTTGCGCTCCTTATAGATCTGCATGGCAAGGGGAGACGATGCAGAAGGGTCGATGAAACAAACAAAAAACGCGAAACCCGAGAAGCTCATGGCGTCCGTCAGCTTGACCGCCAGGTGCTTGCGCTCCTCATGGCAAAGGAAGACGGTGTGCAAGGGTCGATGAAATGAATAAAAAAAAAATACGAAACCCGAGAAGCTCATGGCGTCCGTCAGTGTGACCGCCAGGTGCTTGCGCTCCTTATAGATCTGCATGGCAAAGGGAGACGGTGTACACGGGTCGATGAAATGAATAAAATAAGTATGAAACAGCTCATGGCGTCCGTCAGCGTGAATGCCAGGTGCTTGCGCTCCTTATAGATCTGCAGTCTCCTTTGCAGCCGCACGGAGAGTGCTGGCGATGCAGTTGTGAAAAGAAACCAGGCAGACCAGGCGGAGGAGGCGAGAACAGACCTGCAGCACCGCATCGCGCATGTCGTGCAGCGAGACGGCCCCGTCGCGATCCACGTCCAGCGTCGCCAGCGCTGCCGCCGCCTTGTCGGCCGGCAGAAATGCCTGCAAGTCCTCGAGCGTCACGTGCTGCCTGCGGAGCGGGAGCCTTGACATGAGAGCTGCATGCGGCTGCGGCATCACTGTCACTCTGTCGTATTGCCTCCGGCACTCAAAAAAAAGTGTGGCACGCAAACCCTAAACCCTAAATCTTGCCGACTGCGCCATCCCGACCTGAGGCACATGCCATGCAAGACAGGGAGCTGACGTCACGTGTGTAATCACGTGGGTCCCACCTGTCGGCAGCCGGCGGGCGGACATTCCAAAACAGGTAGTACGCCAGCTGCTTGGCCTCCTTTGAGCTGGTCACCTCGTCGGCGTCGGCCTGTGATAGACTTTGAATTGTAAATGAGGCACCGGCTTTGACGGCAAGTCCTATCCAGCAGTCTGACCACCTTGCAGCCCCTCACCCCGGTGGCAGCGCCCTGCGCGAGCGCAGTGACGCGTGATGCTAGTTGAGATCTGGCATTGAGTCATATGTAGATGGGATGTCAGCCTGTGGCATCGGTCGTCTTCTCCTGGTCGTAGGCATCAACCTCTGGTGCAGACAGGGCGGCTCTTGACGCGGACAGAACATACACTGCCATGCAAGTACAGGCTGATCAACGCGTGCGTTGATTTGCTCACCCCGTCGTCGACGCGCGCGAGGCGTTCTGTGAGCGTCGCCGCCCGCAGCTTGTGCTCCCGCATGTGCTTCTCCATGCGCGCCAGCCTCGCCGCCGCGGGCAGGTTCGCTGCTTTCGTCAAGCCTGCGAGCTCCTTCGCCTGCAGAAAGGTGGAAGCAAAGCTCGTGCCGCCTTGACCTGAAAATTGTTTTTCTCCATATGCGCCCGCCGGCTTTGCGAGCCACGCAGGCTCCTCCGAGACTCTAAAGACGCGACTCATGATCCCGGATGGACCTTCGTGCGTCCACGTGTGCCAGCCGCGCCAC
>JAABUL010005891.1_pt1 | contig 14709 bp, 5 predicted proteins | sample 5559151 | NCBI WGS metagenome assembly JAABUL01 (sample SAMN10711876, study PRJNA513368) | rock metagenome | isolation source: Antarctica rocks | place: Antarctica: Victoria Land, Pudding Butte sud | reverse complement strand
GTATTACCATGTCGGTTTCGTGATGTGACGTTTGGGTTCGCAATGCCCAAGCAAGCTTTTTGTTGGCTACGTATGCATCTCGTCCACGGTATTGAATTGCGATATTACATCATCCTCTTCGCCGAAGCCCGAGACTGCTCGATATAGTCGTCCGCTGTTCCCGTCGCCTCGGAGTCCTGGTCCTCAATCATCAGCTCCAACGATTTGCGTAATGACCCAAAGCTTCAACTCTCTCCTGACGGTAACGTTCCTGCTCTTCGCCACTGCCCTTGCACTGCCTTCCCTTCCTGGACCTCTCCCTCCGACCCTGCGACTCGGTAACCCGCTGCTGGCCACAGATGGAGGCAGCGCCACGACTTTTGTTAGCAACAAGACGTCGCCTCTAGTGCTAGGGAGCATTGACCCGTCCATTAACTGCGATGGGGCGAAATATCGGACGGGGCTGAGGATAGCGAGCTGTCAGGATGCGGTCGAGCAGATCCCGCGCGATGCCGGGAGCCTGCGTTTTGCGCTGCGTCGCAGTGGGAATCATGATGTTGCGCTGCCGTATCGGTTTATCAGTTGTGAGTGTCGGAAGCGCCGGCTTCTTGTTTCCTGTTTTGCGTAGATTGACCGACCAAGCAGCTGATGGGCTATGTACCGTCGATATCGTCATCAAAGACGATGTATCCATGGGTATGGCTTCGTACCAAGAGCTCTCGCGTGCAGCGAATGGCTTGCTGGAGCATTGCGTATCGCCTAACCAAGTGGGCGGCATAGCCATGGATCTTGGTAAGCGCATAAACATGTCACGGTCATGCTGAGTGCTGAGAAGTCCGGTCTGCGTAAGGGTCCAGCAGGGTTTTGGGCCTCGTCATGACTTCCTTCACGCCCAAAGTCCAATGTCAAGTCGGCGATCCACCAATCGATGGCGGATGCAGCAATCTCCTCGACACCATGGTGAAGACGCGCGGGCAGAAGTCTTTTGGTAATACCCATGACGCGAAGACGGATGTGTGGCTTCCTAAGTATCTTTTCGACCGTGAGTTGGCTACCGTCTTTGTTAGCATACCAGATAGGCTTCCTTAGGTTTCTGACATTAAGGCCAAAAAGATCCAGCAAAACGGCGATGCGTGGCTGTTATCCGCACATCAGGCGGTTTCGGGACGGACGTTTCTTCGTGGTATGAGATGTGGGAAGCCATCCAAGCGGTAAATGGCATGTGTGTAAGGCTCGGCATGGTAGGAAGGGCGGTGCATAGAGGTAAGCGGTTGATCAACTCGCTCTTGGATTTCAGGCCGGTATTGACTAGCGTATCCAGGACGGAAGGCGCTTCTTCAAATCGACCTGAAAGCTAGCAGATAGTCCCTCCGGATCGAACATAAGAGCCAAGCTTTGCTATCCACACATTCTCACACGGAATCGTGTGATGCGAGAAACGAACCGTAGGCGAGAAAAGCGTGAATTTCGGATGTTCCGGGAGCCTGGTCCTGAGTGTGGTATGCCCGACAATACAGCCTTCCCGGTCGTTTGTACAGGGTGACCCAAAGTGTAGTATGCGAAACAGACGTTGATTAGGTTTAGGTGGACTCACTCACTATGCAATCCTGTCTATATATCGCGTCCAGGCCGTGATTGTGCACTCCGTACGTACCATGCATGAGTTTCAAACCTGAGACGTATATCATACTGTGACTAGCGAGTCCTCCTCCCGTAAAAAGGAGTATTGTAGGCGTTAAGATCAAGGACAGCCTATGGCACCGGCTCGTGTCAGCGTGCAGAGCAGATGGAGATAGCGACGCAAGCATGTACTACCGAAGGTCGTGTCTGTTGTTGGGGCGGAAAATTAAGATAGAATATCGAGGCCTGTGCTCACGTAGAAAGGGTATGAGTATGTGGGCGGGAGAGCGGGATTTGAAGTCAGAAAAATAGTGGTCAGGAATTGCTGCGGCGATTCGTGTCTTATACCATCCGAACCCAGCGAGTAGAGTGAGGGATTTGTTCTACACCAAGCCGTTTCGGTTCTTCTTGCTGCTCTTTTTCCCTCTTCTCTTGCCTCCCTTCTTCTCTACGTGGGAAGCTAGGCTTGATCCGTGAAACATGCAAAGCAGACGACTACGTTGAGACTAGCGTTGTCATCTACACTCGCTTTAGGTTTGAGCCTAGCACAGAGGAGGAGAGAAAGCTCGACAGCGAAGAGTACGATTACGAAAATAATAAAAAACATGATCGACCCTACCAACATTGACGGCACCGCAAGACTATGACTCTTTAGCCTGTCAACCCCACGTCAATAAAACATGAGCTTATCGAACCTTGAAAAAGCTGAATCTGTATTTTACATGGCAAGTACTCCGAGAGTCGATCTGGATGGAAGTTTCAACCAACAAAGAACCAACAGAATACCTTCATGAAGGACGAGAGGATGTAGTGGCTTATGAAACAAAAAACTCGTGCCTGTATGCTTTTCAAAGCTTGACCCTCAATATTGTCTGAATCCTTGGCGTTTTGAGCTTTCGACCGTATTCAGGAATGGATGGCAAATTCTTCTCCACATCGGTCTCGGCTCAAGCAAGATCGTTGATCCTCTCTCGCTAACCGATTTAGGTCGATACCGACATCAAAGCTCTCTTTTTCTGAACTCAAGCATCGGGCCATCTTTCTGACTAGTCAGGTGATCTTCAAGCTGAAACTCATTCACCCGATGTCTACCATCGTTCGCGCCTGGGTGCCCTTCGCCCACGTGACCTACAGGATCTCGGGCCCTTAAAGTTCGCATCAATTTTACCGTCGTAAGGCTGATCTCCATGAGAGCCAAACCGCGACCAATGCAGCCTCCTGGGCCTATCGAGAAAGGATTCCAAGCGCGCTGGGCCCTCTCAACTTCTTCACTACTATGCTCAGGTCCCACGATCCAGCGTTCAGGAATGAAAGTGTACGGGTCTGGATAGTAGGCTTCGTTGTAATGGATAGCGTACATGGACGTTCCGACGTCGAAGCCTGCGGGTACGTGGACGCCATCAATCAATTCGCCGCCTTTGTCGACCTCGCGCCACATCGCTCCACCCGCTGGGGGTGAAAGTCGCATGGTTTCGTAGATACAAGCACGTAGGTAATGGCAGCAGTTGAGCGTAGCGCCTGTGTGGATGTCTTTGAGGTCTGCAAAGCTCGTAGAGATCTTGTTCTCTAGTTTTGCATATATATTGGGGTAATGAGTAAGGTAGAAGAGCAAAGATGCAAGAACGGTTGATGATGTATCTGACCCTGGGTGGGAAGTCAGCCGGTGAGCAAAACGCAAAGACTAGGAATTCTTGCCAGCGACGATCAGAAATTTGCTCTCGGACCATAATTCTGGCAGAGAGAAACCCTTTCCAGTTTCGGGATCTTTAGCTTCTACGACTAAGGAGAAGAGGTCGCCTTTGTGATCTTTAGGAAGGCTCGCCCGCGATTCAGCAAGATTCCCTGTCAGATCCAAAAATCGTTGTCTCATCTTAGCTCCCTTCGGATAGAGTATCTTCTCTAATTTGAATTTTGCGAGTTCGGGGAGTTGAGCGTATACGGAAGTGCGCAGGTTGGAAGCAGCGATAGCGTCGATTATAAATCGATTATCCTCTTTCTCAAGCATGTTGAAATCATTACCAAACCCGAACTCTCCCATGACATCGAACGTAAGGTAATCGCCTGTAACATATCAGCCAAGAACGGCTAATCGCGCTGTCTGTAGAGGTCATAGATGGGAGTCACTTACACCAATGAGTCATGTTCTTCGGATCAGTCCAGCCTTCGCCAGACTTGTATGGACCTTCTGCAAGCTTTTCGCAGAATTTCATTAAACAAGCGAGCAAGGTTGACAGTACCCTCCCCAATGCAATGCCCGAAAGGCGCCTCGTAGACTCATGTGTGTGTCCCAGCGTTCTGCGGTTAATGCACCTGTCTATGATACTGATCTTAGATCTCCAGCCACGTGCATTCCCACCTTAGCCTCCTTGGCTGCTTCCGTGAGATGCGATAAACAAGAAAAGGGCCTCTCGGTCTCAGATACTACAATTTACAGGGTAATCTCACTAAATGATCAGCAACTTACCCAGAATCTCAACAGCCCGAAGCCCGCCATGTGACTTACGACGGCTGCTGATTCAAGTTAAATTAGTGATAAATCCTACGACGGTGGTGTACGGTTTCAGTCCTAGCCCATGGTTCGAAGGTCTGACCTCCAACGTTTGCCACAAAGATGGTCGCCTGAAGGTTCAGTGTCTGGATAACATCCAATGGTATGTCTGAAAGCGGCCGAACGGCTGTGGACTCAATAGTAGAAATATTTCGGAAGCTGGATCTCATTGGCCAAGCTTTCGTAGGATATTATTTCAAGTTTCCATGGTCAAATTCGACTGTAGCAACTAGATGCGTGCCTTGAGTCGAGATTGTGTCTCAAACTTGATTTGCCGTCTCCGTGCTTCCCTCGCCATCATCTGTCGCGCTTCCTCTACCGTAGGCACACTCATACTGGCGACATCCACTGCGTGTGAGGTGAGCCCCTCGAACTCAATAAAAGCGCCTTGAGTAACCAATGCGCGAGGATCTTGAACGCACTGCAGACAGAAATCTGCCCAATGCCTGAAACATAGCTTTGTCTGTGGTAACCAACTTAGATACCCAACAAAGGAATGCGGCATTGCCTCGAACTGTTCCCAGCTCACGCACGTGCCTTGCCTAGCAGCGCGACGTGCAATTATGCCACCTTCATCTGCGAGCATCTCTTCACCACAGCCAAACCGCATGGGTGGGGCTCCGGCCCAGTCAATAGCGGCTGTCGGACTGACGAGCGGATGACAAAGAGCTGAAAGATCGCAGTAAAGATCGCCGCGAGGAGGATCTGAAGGCCAGATGTCGCACGGGGGCTGACTGACACGGATTGGGGGTGGCTCATTGGGAAGCACATCATGCAAAGCATTGGCGGTCCATGAATGTTGAGAATGAGTCAGATCAGCTGAAGTACTGAGGCCAGAAAAGCCGGCAGGAAGCGGTAAAGATACGTCCTTGCCATGAAAGCGAATCTTCGGGTCGGCGTTGGGAGACTGACGCCTCAGATGTAGGATTGACTGCAGTACAGCGAGGCATAACCCGGAACCCGAACTGTCGCCGACCAGCACGATTGAAGATGCCAGTACAGGTGCATGGAAGGCTCCAGGAGGCGGATATAATAACGATAGATAAGCCACCAAGACATCCAGAATGGCGGCTGGAAATGGATACTGGGGCGCAAGTCGATACGCGACGCTATAACATCGCCCTCCAGTGAGCTTCGACAATGTCCCTGTAGTATCTCGGAATTTGGACGGGGCACCCCAACTAAGAAGACACCGAAAGGTTAGTGACCAGGCATGAGGTGGACACAGACTGAACTACGAACTAGAACGCTCCGCCATGCACAAACAGCATGGTCGTTGTCGTCTGTACCTCCCTCATTAGGGCTCCAAATTTCTCGGATTCGGTGTTCTTAGGCTCGGCAGTTTTGTTGTCGACATTTCTGCGATGCCCGACCCATTCTCCTTTGACTGGCGCTAAGTTGGGTATAGCAAAGGTCTCGTCACCAACACCCAAGTCCTTTATGGCCCGAAGAAGGCATTGAAGGATGTCCGACTCAGTAGGAGGAGGAAATCTCACTCGACTGACCCAAACGGGGCCTCGTGCGGTAGTATCCCCAGAGAGAGCTTTCTGCTGGGCAGAGATTGTCGCAAATTTGGGGTCATCAACACTATCCCTCATCTTCTTGAGAACCCGCTCCGTCATTGGGTCCTTTCTAGACGCCATCGCGTTGCTGTCGACTTCAAGAGTCGCAACCGTGCAAACCGTGCGTTTTCGGCCTCAAACCAAACTGAACTGCCTGCCCTCGCTCCAAACCGTGCGTTTTAGACCTCAAACCAAACTGCACGGTTTAAACTAATAGTATACGCTAGTTTAGATCTTTTAGTAATACAATTAAGACAAGAGAAACAATAACAAGCAAATAAGATTGTAAGATGCAATATAGATAAAGAATTTCGAGTTTTAGAATTTTGTTATTATATAAATCTTGAGTTAATTAGTAAATTTGTCGAATTATCAAGTCGCTTCTCGATCAATCTAATAATAACAAAGTAAATAGTAACTTTATTTGTTAATAAGAATTTTCTATATATATTCTAGAATTACAATATTTTAAAATATAAATATCTAATTAAAACTAAATTAACTTATATAAATTCTAAGAATTCTTATTTAATTAAGAATAAAATTTCGAAATTAACAAAAATAATTGCAAAATAAAACTTAATTTGCAATATTAAATTTAGCGAAAATTTTACAAAAAAAAGTTAATTTATACAATTAGCTAAAAGTTTCTATATAATTATATAAATTTATTTTAATATTTATAGAATCTTATATATTTAAAAATTGTCTAAACTTTATTAATATAATTTTATATAATTAATATTTATATTAAGAAGTTATACAAATATTGCGAAAATAATAATAAAATATTTAATCTTTATATAATTTATAAATATTTTTATAAAAATACTTACATAAATTATTTAAAAAAATCGAAAGATTACAAATATAAAAAAGTTAAAAAAAATTAATTGCAAAAATTTATTAAAATTATATAGAATAGTATTAATTAATATAAGCGAAAAAAGTAAAAAATTAAAAAGTAAAAAAAAGAACAAAAATATAAAAGTTTATACAATATTATTTAACTTTAAAATAGAAAATTAATTAGAATATAAATTAATAATAATATTAATATAAAAAAATACTAAATTATATAATTAACAAATTTAAATTAATTTACTTATTTAAAAAATATAAGATCTTTATTGTATTTATAAAATTTATATAAAAAACAAAAATTAAAAAATATAAAAATTCGAATATATAATTTGTTATAAATAAGAAAAAATATATATATAGAATTGCTATTTATTATATAATATTATATTAAATTATATAAAAGCTTTTGCAAAATTAAGAAAAATATTAAAAGTTTAAAAAAAATATATATATATATAAGATATTAATCTTAATTTCTTATATATAAAATATTTGTTTTAAATATCTTTATATATTATAATATAAAGCAATTACAAAATATAAAACTAAAATTAAATTATAAATTTTATATTAAATTTTATATATATTAATTAAGATTTTATAATATAGTAAAAACTAACAAAAATAATAGTTAAAATACAATTAATATAAATTAATTATAAGAAAATATTTTTATTAATTAATATACTATATAATATAATTGTATAATTATATAAATATTTATTCTATATATTAGATTTTAATAAAACTTTTAAATAAATAATATTATTTATATATTATTTTGTATTTATAATATATAAAATAATAAGTTTTTATATATTTTTTATTTATAAAAGTACAATATATAGTTATTTATAACTAAAATATAAAATAAACAAATTAATTTTTATAATAAATAACAATTAATCTTATAATTTATTAATAGTTATTACAAAATATATTTAAATAGAAAATTACTTATAAATTAAAATTTGAAAATAATTATTTTCTTTACTAGTTAATTTAATTTATAAAATTAATTGTTATTAATTATATTATAATTTTTTAAGTATATATTTCTTAATATAATTTCGATACAATTATATAATTGTTAATATTATATTATTATATATTTCTCTATAAAAATATAAATTGTATAATAATATAATATAAATATTTATCTTAAAGTTAATTTTTAAATAAAGAAAACTAGTAAAATTTAAAGTTTATAAATATTTTATACTAAAATTATAAATAATTTTATTATTCTTATATTTAATTATATTAATTAAATAGAATTTTTAAATTATATTATTTATATTTTTTAATATTAAGTTATTTAAGTTTTATATAATATTATTTTATTTATATAAAATTATATAACTTTAAAAGAACTTTAAGTTTTAAATAACTTAAATAAGTTTTTATAATAAAAAGATTTAATTAATAAATTAATATATATATTTATATTATAAGCTTATTCAAGTTATATTAATGATTTAGATTCTATATTTTTAAAACAAATCTACTATTATACTTGATATATTCGAGAAGCAAGTATTCTAAATATAATATTTAATATATTTAATAAGCAAATATTGCAAACAACTATATTTACTATACTTAATAAACAAAAAAAACAAATAATTAATAATTTCTTAATATATAAAAAATTAAATACAACTTTTTTATAGATTGTATTTAATTTATTTTAAATCTTAATTTACTATTATAATTATTTAAGTTGCAAACTCTTATTATTAAATAATTACTAATATTGTCTAAAAATATCTACAAATCTCTTTAATAATATAATTATCTCTAATATTTTTGTAAAAAGTATTAGTATAATATTTTAAATATTCTAAGAATATTTATATTAAATTAATATATTTCTATTTTAAATACTAGCTTATTAGTATTATATTAATTATTAATTATAGAAAACAACAAAATTAAAATTAACAAATTCGATATCTACTATAAAAATTGTATTAATCTAAAAAACTAACTTATATAAATAGATATTTATTTTATTTTCTATTCTATTTTAGTAAATTAGAAAAAAAAATTTGTATTAATATTTTTTAGAGAAAAAGTTTAATATTAATTTAAGTTAAATTTACAAAAATATTTAAAAAATAATAGTAAAAATTTTTGTATAATATTTATAGATTTCAATAACTTTAAGAAAGAGTTTTAAAAAAAATTTTAAAAACTTAACAAAAAACAAATTGTAAAAAGAGTAATTTAATATTTAATTTAACCAATATTTGTAGTAGACTACGTAGCTAAATTTTAGAAATATATTAATTTAATTAAATAAAACAATACTATATTTATAATAATATTTCGACAAAATTTAAAGAATAATCTAAAGAATAAAATTATATATAATAGAAGAATTTTTAGCAATATATCTAATCTTATTAAAATAGCTACTAATTTTAACAATAAATTATATAAAAGAACTATAAAAAAAAATATAATTAATTTAAAAAAAAAACAGAAATCTTCTTTAAATTAACAATTAAATATTAACAAAAAAAAATTATTCTAATTAAAAATAAAATAATTTAGATTATTAAAAGTCTATATCTATAGAACTAAATTCTATTTAACAATATAAAAAAAAAATTCTAGAGAAAAACAAAATAATAAATTTTAAAAAATATATTATTTATATAACAAATTAAGTTATTTTGCAAAAAATTGTTAATTATAAAACTTAATAGATTGTTAACAAATTAATATTATATTAAAAGAAAAATTTAATAGTTAAAACAATATTAAAAACTAAATTAATATAAAAATAAATACTTTTAAAACTAAATTAAATAACAATTACTATTTAATAAAAAATTTAGATTAATTACAAAAAGTTCTAAATAAAATATTATTAGACAAAATACTTATATCTATATAGAAAATTAATTAAATATTTAATAAAATTATAAGAGTAAAATAATTAAGAATAATGTATTTTTATTTAGTAATAAATTCGAATAACAAATATAATTAAGAGAACTTTTACAAATATCTAAATAATATTATAGAATATCTTAATACTTTAGCTAGTTTATCGAAAAAGAGAAAAATATATTAAACTATAAACAAATACAAAAAAGCACTAGAAAACAATATTACTATAGAAAAAAATATTTTTGATAAAATTGAATAATAACTAAGTAGTATAAATCTATTTTAAAAAAAAATAAAAAAAGCAAAAAAATATACAATATTTAGTTAAACAATTTGCTATAATAATTTATACTAAATTTATCTAAAAAACAAAAAAAAATTAACTAATTTTCTAAAAAATTAAAATTATTAATTTAGTATAGAAAGAAAACTTAGTATAAATAAATACTTACAACAGAAATCTTAATACAAAAATAGAAAAAAATTTAAATTTTTTAATAAAAAATATATTAGAAAAATACAATATATTAATTTAATAATAGTAACTAAATTTAACAATATATATATAATATTTTATTATATTAGTTAAGATTAACAATTGTTAACTTACTATAATAGTTAATTCTAATATAATAAATAATTTTATAATTAAAACTTTTGTTAAAAAAGAAGAATATTTTATTTAAAAAAAATCTAATATATACAATTTAGTAGTTATAGATAAAAATTTATTATTTAATAGAAATAAAAAAGTAAATAAAGAAACAAAATTACTATTAATAACTATTTAGTAATACTACAAAAAACTCATTTTTAATATAGTAGAAATAGCTATTTATAATATTATTCTAGAAATATCTTAATTAAAATAATACAATTTAGAAATTAATTAAAATATACAAATACTTAGATTTGCGCAATATAATTATATAATTTATATTTAATCTATATATTAACAATATTTAATAATAGATAAAAAATTAAGTTAAAAATTAATTGTAAGTAGCAAACTTATATTTTTGCAAAAAAACAATCTAATAGAGTTCGACTTAATAAATACTAATAGAAATTAGTTAAACTATAAAATTAAAATAAATAAAAAAAATTATAAATTTTCTAAAAGTCTTAAACTATCTAATATAGTAAAGAAATTGCTAAAATATATATTATAAATATATAATAATTAAAAGTATCTATTTTAGGAAGAAAAATAAAAGAATTTTTTTCTAAATATTAATTGTAAAATTATAAAATTAGATATAAATTAGACAAACAATCTATATTTAAATTTATATATATTCTATTCAAGAAAAACCTCGAAATATTTCGCGAATATCTAACAAAAAAACAAAAAAAAATTTATTAAAATTTATTAATTATAGATAGAATATTCGATTCTTTTTATATTAAAAAAGAATAAATTTTTTATCTATATATTAATTATTAAAAACTAAATAATATTATAATTAAAAATTAATATTTATTATTTAATATTAGTAAATTTTAAAATCGATTATTTAAAGCAAAATACTTTATTAAACTAGATCTATAAGAAATATACAATTAAATTAGAATAAAAATAGAGAAAAAGTAAAAAATGATTTTTTATATATAATAATATTGTTTAAGCTTACAAATGTTTCGACAATATATTAAAAAATAATTAATAATATATTATAACAATATTTAAATTAGTTTATTATAATATATTTAAATAATATTATAATTTATTCGAAAATTTTAAAAAAGTATATTAGTTATATTTCTAAAGTTTTAAAATATCTTAATATAAAAAACTTATATTTTAAGTTAAAGAAATACAAATTCTATTATAAAAAAAAATTCTAGAATTTGTTATTAAACAATATAAAGTATATATAGATTTTAAAAAACTACAAACAATTAAAAAATTAAAACTATTAATAAATATTAAAAAAATATAGTTTTTTTTTAATTTTATAAACTATAATAAGAAATTTATTAAAAACTATTTTGCAAATACAATATTACTAACAAATTTTATTAAAAAAAAAATATTATAAATATAGAAATTTATAGAAAGAAATTTATTTTAAAATCTTAAACTAGAATATTTAAAAAAATTAATATTAAAAATATACAATTTGCAATTATTAAATAGAATTAAAATTAATATATTAGATTTAATTATTAATATATAATTTAATTAAAAATATAAAAATATATAATATTTAATAATATATCTCTTAAGAAAACTTTTATTAGTTAAATAAAACTATAATATTTATAATAAAAAACTACTTATTATAGTAGTCTTTTTAAAGTTATAGAAAATATATATAAAAAGATTATTAAAATTTACAATTTTTATAGATTATAAAATTTTTATATATTTTATTATTATTAAATAACTAAACAAAAAACAAATACAATAATTAGAAAAATTTAAATAGTACAAGTTTAGAATATAGTATATTTTAGACAAAAATAATAGTAGAATAGATATATTTAACAAAAAAAGTAATTATATAGAAACAAAGAAATTGTTTAATTATAGTATATTTAAAATTAATAAAAACAAATTATTATTAATAAACAAATATAAACTAAATACTATATTACAAATATTTCGAAATAATATAGAAAAGTTTTTTATAAAGAAAGAAAAACTTCAAATATCTACTAATAAAATTAATAAATATATAAAAGAATATTATAACAAATTACTGCAAAAATATTTAAAAATAACAAAAATTCTTTAATTTTTATATTAGTATTGTTAGTTTTTATAGATAAAACAAGTTATCGAAATATATATTAAACAATATCTTAGTTATTAGTAGAACAAATATAATATATATACAAGCTATAACAAAATTTAATATTAGAAGCTATCTAAATTGTTATAAAATAAAATTATAATAAATCTTATTATTAAATTGTTTAAATTAATAGATTTAGTAATTAAAGATAAATATAATTTAATATTAATAATAGCAAATAAACTTATTAAATACTTATATATTATTATATATAAAAAGAAGTTTAATATAGAACAACTAAAATATATTATATTAAAGTAACTTATATAATATTATAATATACTTAAAAAATTAATTAGTAATAGAGACAAACTTTTTATATCTAATTATTAAAAGATACTTTTTTTAATATTAGATACAAAGCTTCGAATATCTATTGTCTATTATTTAATTATAGATAATTAGACAAAATAAACAAATTAGAGTCTTAAATAGTATTTAAGATATTATATTAACAATATTTATAGTAATTAAATATTATTTCTATTTATAATATAACTAATACTTAATACAAAGATTTTAAATATTATTAAAACAACTTTATTCTTTATTAATTATAACAAAAAATTTAATTTTTTTAAAAAAAAGTATATATATTTGTTAATATAGTTAGCTATTAAAAGAATAGTAATATTAAAAAAATATATAATAATATCTCTAAAATATAGAAAAAGTTAATTAAATATTAAAATAAAAAATAAAAAACAATATTTTAACTAAAAAAAAAATAGAATATATTTTTTTACAAAAAATTTTAGAACAAAAAAATTAAACAAAAAATTATATTATATTAAAATTAAATTATTTTTTGTTAAAAAAACTAAAAAATTAGTTAATTACAAACTTGATTTATCTAAAAATATTAAAATATTTTTAATATTTAATATTTTATTATTAAAATTAGCAAATTTAATTATATTTTTATAAAATATATTTTATTTCTATTTGCAAAAAAAGAAACAATTTAAAATTAAAAAAATTCTAAAACAAAAAAATTAAAAATATTTTATTAAATAGAAAAGATATTCTATCTCAAAAAATATATAAAAATTAGAGAAAAATTTTAATTGCTATTAGGATTTTCTAAGAAAATTTTATTAAAATAAAATATAAAAATATTATTTTAATTTTAATTAGTTAAAAATTAAAACTATTCAAATAATATATTAAATAGCAATTTAGAAATTTTTGCAATAAATTTAATAAAATATACTTTATTTATTTTTAAGTTATTAATATTTTTTTATTTTATTTTATTATAATTATAATTATTTCTTATTTTTTATCTTTTAGAAAGTTAAATTGTTTTTTTAGTTAACTTAGTTTAATATATATCTTATATATATATTTTTTTAAATATATTTGTTTTTTGTAAATTTATTTAATTAAAATTGAAAAAATTATTAAATTATAATTACAATTAGATTGTATATATTTTATATATTTTTTAAAATTATTATCTATATAATAGATCTTATTAGATATTGTACAATTATAATAAGAATATATTACTAGAAATATTAAATCTAGAATATTAAAAAAATCTTTCTTTTAATAGAAAAAATTTCTGATATTAATTTTTCTAGAAAATATAATAAGAAAATATTAAGTTTCGAAACAAAAAACTCTAAAAAAAAATAGTATTATAAGTTTATTTAAGCTATAATAGTAATTTATATTCTATATCTTTAAAACAAATCTACTATTATACTTAATATATTTAAGAAACAAATATTCTAAATATAGTATTTAATATATTTAATAAATAAGTATTGTAAATAACTATATTTACTATATTTAATAAACAAATAAAACAAATAATTAGTATTTTCTTAATATATAGAAAATTAGATATAATTTTCTTATAGATTGTATTTAATTTATTTTAAGTTTTAATTTACTATTATAATTACTTAAGTTGAAAACTATTATTATTAAATAATTGCTAGTATTGTCTAAAGATATTTATAGATTTTTTTAATAGTATAACTATCTCTAATATCTTTGTAAGAAATATTAGCGTAACAATTTATAATAATTTACAATTATTAACAATAATTAAATACAATTATAAAACTTTTTGTTCTATAATATATTATTAATCTAATTAGCAAAAACTTAATTATTATTTTTATAAATAATTTATATATTTTAATATAAAAATAAATAATATAAATAATTTTAATTAAATTTATAATATATAAATACTTATATTAATTTATATAATATAATTATTTTAAAAAAACTTTACTTTTTTAAATGTTATATTATTAAATTTATATATTAAAGAATTTTTATTAAATTTGTTTATACTTTAATATAATAAGTAAAAGTTTTTATACAAAAAAGTAAAATTTTATATTAAGAATATAAAATTGTATTATTAAATAAAAATTAAATTGTAATTCTTATAAAAATAATATATAAAATAATA
>JAABUL010005889.1_pt1 | contig 14713 bp, 17 predicted proteins | sample 5559151 | NCBI WGS metagenome assembly JAABUL01 (sample SAMN10711876, study PRJNA513368) | rock metagenome | isolation source: Antarctica rocks | place: Antarctica: Victoria Land, Pudding Butte sud | reverse complement strand
CTGTAAGCTGTGGCCCGGGTAGATCTGCTGTATTACGCTCGAGGCTCGGAGCTCAGAGGTAGTCAAGAGGAAGAAGGGTTGAGTGAAGATCTTGGGTCCAGGCGTTGGGCCCAAGACACCGCAGATCGTATAACCGCTCGACCAGCGCATGCGAGCGCAACGATCTCGCTCATTAGCATGGTCAACTCCCCTATCTCACTTCACCCATCTTCGCTCATAGCCTTCTATGCATCATTCCTTTCCTCCGCACCCGCCCCCCTCCCCAGCACACTAACCATAAACAGTCCCCTCGGCCCCACCGCCATCTTCCCGCCCAGCCACCCCTCCTGCGCCGTCACGCACCCCACCGTCACCTGCGCCAGCGCCTTCGCAACCTGCAGCTCGCTGAACACGTCCCAGCTGTCGACCTTGAGCCGGTCGAAGCTCAGCATCACGGTGCCGTGCGTCCAGATCTGCGGCACGGCGTGCTCGGGCGTGTTCCAGGCCACGGGGGAGGCGCTGAAGGTGGCGACGAGGGAGGTAATGAGGTTCATGGCGTCGGCGGGGTGGATGCGGAGGACGGAGGGGGAGGGATCGAAGCAGGTTGGGTGGGGGTCGGTGAGGTTGGTAGGGAGGGTGAGATTGTGCGTTTGGACGATTGGGAAGGGGAGAGTGGCAGCGGAGGTCGTTGGGAGGAGGAGGTGAAGGAGGAGAGTGAGAAGGTAGAGTTGCGAGGGGATCATGGTCGTTGGATCAAGCTTGTGTATAGGTGCAAGAATGGACAGACTAAGGGCTGGAAAATCTGAAATGACATCTTCTCGGGATAGGCCAATTGCATTTATAGATAGAACGAGGAAGGGCCTCAGCGATTGAACGTTCCTGGCGCATGAAGCGCCAGGACGGCAGTCAAATCCTTGTAGGGAGAAGCTTGGAGGTCCGAGCGTAAGGAAGGTGGCCTGCAAGGACGGAGTATGGGTGCATCCTTTACCAGTATTGGGACATGTTACTCCAAAACTTTGGAAGCCTTTTGGTGAGAAGGATGAGCCCATTACCATGAGGCTTGCGCTTTGAAGTGTAGAGAAATGGACCCCCTGCGAAAAGAGAAAGAATAAGATCGTAATAGTCAATGAATACAAGCTCTACCATGAACCAACTTTGGACTGAGAGTGAGAATTGAGTACATGAGATGGCTTCACCTGCAAGGACTTGAAGAATCAATCAGCCGATCCGACATGAAACGATGGGAGGGTACTCGGCATTGCCCTGCTCGGCGGAAGATCATACCTAACACTGAGGCAAGAGGTTAGGGACTGTGTCGCTTGTTGCTGAGATTTTCAGATGCTTTTGTACGGGAACACCCATAGACGGGAGTCTTATCTACATGGATGTTGGCGCTTCGAAGGTTGGGGTACCTTATGATTGAAAAGAACATAACGCCAGTGCGGATCTAGCCGAAGATCTGCCGGGTAGGCCGCGCCGGCTGCATGGTTGTGCCGGATGTATGACGCGTGGTTTTGCACGCTGCTTCTGCGGTCGTGGGGGGCTTGAAGTCATATATCTTTCGAGTCCGTATCGTCTTTGTGACTTCGTGTGCATCAAGACAACATACTTTAATTTATCTCTAGAGCTTGCAACCAGAAAATATGGGCCTCTCATACTCAACCGCCAAATGGCTGGTAAGCCAGTCCTTCCACCCTTGAGCTCTGATCTGCAATCTTTCTGGCGCACCATCCACATGGTGCGTAGAGATGCTGACAGTGCTGCCAGGCGCCGGCATCATTCATCTTTGACTTCGCAGCGCAGCAATATGGCCTATTCTCAACCCCGAACATGCAGTATATTCACGACCAGAACCTAGCCGCCTTCAGTCCTCAACCCTACTTCATCGGTGGCTTCTTCTTCCCTCAGCAGCTGTTCCAGCTGGCCTGGCTGTATCGCCTATATAAGCTTGATCCCAAGAAGCCGGCGGAGCGCACCGAGCTGGACCAGATTAGTGAGATGATCCGGATCATGCTGGAATCGAGCACTGACACGGCCACGAAGTGGACTTCGTTCCTTATTATGCTATCGGAAACGTGTGTATTGGAGGTATGTAGCGCCGCTCACTTTGCTTCAGTTGGATACTGACACCGTCAAGTGTGGATGTTCTTCTGGAACAATAGTCGTCTCGACATTTCCAATATCTTCGTCACCATCAACACCCTGACCCAACTCTACTACATCACGGCCAAGATCCAGCCGATGAACACCAACTCCACTAGCTCTATCCTCACACACATTGTATCCAAGACCTTTGCCGGCATTGGTGTCCTCGATCTTCTGCACAACACTAGCGCGGCCTTCTTCAAGGGCGTCGAACCTAACACGATGGTCAAAGTGCTGACAGGACTCGGCTTCGCTGGCGCGAGCGCAATGAGCGATTGGATCTTCGGCGGCTGCCTCGTGTATGACCTGATTGCGCTTGCAGTGGGTCAGAGCGGAAACTGGAGGACTTTGCTGGGGGCATATGCAGCGGGCAGCGCAGCGATTGTGACGGCGAAGAACCTCGCTAGGTAGGCAAGTGGCCCTGTCATAGATGGAGGAACGCGAGCTGACATCTTTTCCAAGGCCTCCATACAATGGCGAAGACTCTGGATACCGAGAGACGGCGACAGAGGATATTCAGGATCGGGTGTGAGCGAGACGGTTAGGAAGAGCTTCCTCTAGAGTGGCTTTAGCATAGATACGAAATCCCATGACACCGCGACTCAAGTATGGTCTCGTTATGAGTACGGTTGAGAGGTGGTTTCTTCAGCTGAAAGCCGGCCCCAAGAGTACGAGTTCGGGGTTCACGTTCTTGGCATTAGATTAAGCTAGTCCGGAAGTAGGGTAGCTGCGCTCTCTTATCGCTATCGATTCCTTATCAGCGGATATGGGCTTCGTTCGCCTGATCCAACGCCCTCACCACACACCTCAATGATCGCATGATGCTGCTTGCCTGACGATTGGCGCATGATCTCGACGCTTAACAAGACTCCACCATGCGAGTGCTGGGAGATCTAGGGAAGCATCACACGGCCGTTCCTTTCCTAATCCAGCTGACTCTGCAGCCCTCGTCTCCGACCGAGTTCATCTGGAGTTTGTGCCAACATGACTGTTCACTCTGCTTACCATCCTACGCTTTTCCTCCTCTTCAACCTCTCCCTTCTCCTTCTCTGTTCTCGTACTCGTGGCTTCATGGCTTCGTATTGACATGCGCAGACTATAGCTCTCTTACCGCGGTCAAACGCTTATTAATATTCTCTCCCTCTCACCGTCTGATTCCGTGGTGTAGCACGGATCTTTCAACATTGCTCTTTCCAATCCCTATCACACTTCTTTGCTAGTACAAGAGACGACGCCCAGGCTCCGATAGCCAGTGAGAAAGTAGTGGCTAAAACCCAGCCAACCTCAGCCTCAACGACACCAGTATGTCTCGGCAGCTCCCATAACCAACTCTACGTCTACCCGCTTCTTTGACGGTTCGCCTTGAGCAGACTTGGTGTGCGAAGCAAGCATATGAACAGGAGGCGGTACCACATTGGCATGCTTTATATTGCCTACGGCTATCCCGCAACCCACGGACATAGCACCATGCTCACAGCGAGCCTTCCTCAGCATTGCGCACCCACAAGCAAGTTCCTTACCAGCATTTCCACGCTCTTCGATACCTGCGTACCCACTCCACTGGCATTCGTATCGACCCTCCTAGGTGTCCTTAGCATCGTGTCCTGGCTTTTCGCCCAGCTTCCACAAATCTTTAAGAATTATACACTCAAATCAGCATCGGGACTATCTATATTTTTTCTGGCAGAATGGCTATTAGGCGACGCCACAAACTTATGCGGAGCGTTGTTGACCAGGCAAGCTACATGGCAAGTGGTGGTTGCGGCATACTACGTAACTGTGGATCTGGCTTTGGTATGCCAGTACATCTGGTATTCGCATATCAGGCCGTGGCAATTCAAATTAGAGGACCGCGGTATGGGCAATAGGAGGCGTGGGAACAGTGGATCAAGAGACGTGATCATTGGGGTTTCCCCCGCAAGTGGTGGGTCCTCTCCGGTCAAGAGCCCAGGACTAGAGGGAAAGGCTACTCCGGACGCAAAGCCCCAAGCTGCCAAATCAATCCCATGGCGCATATCAAGTTCTCTCTTCTCCCCAAGGGAGAAATCTACATCGAGCTCCTCAAGCCCAACCATTAGCCGCCCTGGGACATCACCTGGGCCCCTAGGACCATCCCCCAAGACGATCCTCTTGATTTCCATGATCTTCGCTATCCTCGCCAATGCATCGCCCTTGGCTATCAACAATAACAACGCTCACTCGGATCCTTATACAGCTTCCGATACCACAGAAACCATCGGGCGCATTCTCTCATGGACATCGACTATATTGTACCTCGGCTCCCGCCTCCCCCAACTCTACAAGAACTTTCATCGGCGCTCTACTGCCGGTCTCTCCCCTACCCTCTTCATTGCGGCATTCTTTGGCAATCTCTTCTACAGCACATCCCTTCTCACCAATCCTCTCGCCTGGTCCTCCTATCCGCCATATGGCCTTGATGGCTGGGTTGGCCCCGAAGGTAGTGAGCGTGGTACTTGGTTCAGCCTGGCAGCGCCGTTCTGGCTTGGAGCCGCTGGAGTTTTGGGATTGGATGGAGCGGTAGGAGCGCAGTTCTTGATGTATGGCGAGGAGAAGAAGGTTGCGATTGTGAAGGATGAGCGAGGCAGAGGACGTTGGCGGAGAGTAAGTGGGTGGATGAGGGGCTGGGTACCAAGCCCCAGTCCTGCGAGGGCACAGCCGCGAGATGATCAGAGGCCACTTCTGTCGAGGACTCTGGGTTCCGATGGATACGGTGCTGCGTAGAATGAGGTTTATATCATTTGTCAGATTGAAGCCATCCACAGGTAATAAGACACCCAGTATCTCAGAATCGAATAGCCACCATGAGAGTGGTCTTCTCATGTTGCCCTTTCAGAGTCTTTTGGCTGTTTTACTTATGCTCTTCGACACTTTTGTCTCTTTTGCAATGGATCATCTCTGGGTTCTAAACGTGTTCTTACTACTTCAACAAATTGTCCTGGTCTGCAAAGCAATAGGTCCTGGTTCCACCAGGCACCTCGCCAGTGTATGAAATCGCATCATTTGAAAACGCCACCATCTGAAAGCATCGCCTCAACAAGACTTTGGACATCCCCGTGCGATGCTATCCGACTTATGACAGGGTGCTTATCGCAGGGCTCGCGAGAAAATTGCCGCCCTAGAACAAGAAAATCGACAAGATCTTTCTAGCTATAAGCAATTCTTTCTACTATCTTATCCTTCATGATTGCTTCGACGGAACGAGAAAGAGAAGAACGGCCCAGCCAGCATCTATCGGTGTCATCGTCCGTCTCCGGTCTGCTAGGGAAAGCCAGTACTCAAAACATACAGTACAGGATAATAACGAAGAGCCAACGATCGAGGCCGAAGCCTTATAGAACATCCTTTTGTCAGAGAAGAATTGTCACTTTCGACATCGTGCTGTTCAAACGTTTGTTCGATTGCTTGGTTGATTGATCGGCCAAATCATGCTACGCCTGGAGCAGAACACTCATGTTCTCCTCCGTCGGCGGCTAGAAGAACCATTACCATCCACCCGGGCAGATTGAGGCCAACACAACACTCATCCCCCAATCGTGATGCACTCACCTGTAGGTCCAGCATCGAACATCTCTTCATCGTCAGAGATCTTGTCGTACACGAACTTGCTCGCGAGGACCTTCAAGTGAATGTGGAATCTGGAGAACCCCTTCAGCGTGAGACTTCGAGCGGTCGTCGCAGCTTGTGAGAACGGAAGTTGGTGGTTGTGGTCCTTTAGAACCTTGGGAAAAGCGTGATCGTTCCCATCATGTCCTTGCTCGACTTTTCGAATTCCTTCGATGGACACGACTTCTTACGACTGGCCGAGTTGGTTTTGTTTATAAGGCGGCCATCGGTGGAACAATGTTCGAGAATATCAGCTACGACTGCTGGGAGCTGGGCTGGGCGGCTGGGACCTGGGGGGCTGGGACCTGGGGGGCTGGGACCTGGGGGGCTGGCAATTGGCTGCTGGGAGTTGGGCTGCTGAGATGAACACAACAACAAATCCTAGATCACAACAAGGAGTTCAGCTCCTCGCTCACTGCCGTAGCTAGCTACAAGCTGCGCCCTTCTTACCCATCTAAGGCAATCACTCTCGTATATCCTGCCTTTGGACTATCGTCACTTCGCCCGTCTTCGTTGGTGCATACCGGCTCGAGTTTGCTGCTTTGTAGTATCGGCGAAGGTCTTGGTCCTTCTAGGACCTCGAATCTCTCTGGATTAAGCTTCCGTGAATATGATCATGGTGTTATGGGTGTAACGCTCAAGCAATTCGTTCAACGCCGAAGCTTTATGGCAGTTCCTTGACTGCGGATCAAGTAGGTCTTGGTCTCCCCAGCCACTTCCCTCTTCGTTGTCTGATATGTCACCACCGGGACGCAGCCGGCAGAATCATGGAAGGACGATTCTTCCAAAATGTTTCTCCCATATTCACTCTTCAGGTATCTCAAAATATCTATATCGATACGGTGAGTCATCGTGTTTCTCTCCTCAGACACAGACTTTACACAGTAAAATTAGCTTATTGATTGTCAATCTCGATCAGAGCAAAGCGCAACAGATAGCATTCGATATCTGACAACATCTTAACATATGATCTATTGAGTTAACAAGTATGGCATGTTCCTTAGTTATGCACGTTTTGATTTCCTGTACTTACGCTCTCCCGGAGACATTAGAGGCGAAACTTTGTCAATCTGTAACTCGATTCCAAACTCCACGACGCCGTTGATAGAGAGTGCTGTCCACAGCCACCCGAACATGTTCCCGACAACAAGGTTCCCGTTGTCCTCTTATATAACTTCGGGCTTCTGGAACCTTCAGGGTATGCAATGCGTCTGTCGTAGCCCTGATTGGCCAGGAATTGCATCTCCTCACTCGAACACAGCACGAACGCCTTCAAGAGCTTGCTCTTTGGTTAGGGATCATAACGATTTCTTGAAAGATGCTGAAAGAGCAGAGCGAATAAGAAGGCTCCGAGAAAGATATGTCATTAGAGTCTTTGATGATGAAGAGTCATTGATGGACGTGATAGAAGGATTGCACTCCAAGTCGTTCCACTGTGCGTCTGGATGCAGGATATGCATCGCAGAGATTGCCAGCTAGTACGCGTTGGCTTTGTGTCCGACACAACACGGGCAACGCTTCAAAAAGGACCCGCATGCTGGCGCTTTTGAGTGCCGCGCACCCACACCGACGAACTATAGTAGATATACTCTTCGTCGAGAGTCGTAGCAGTATGGTGCAGCAGAGTGGGTCAATTAGGGCGCTTGGCATCGATTTGCTGATTGTTAGTGGGAAGCTATTTGATTAGCTGGTGAGCGAGATCACTCTTCAGCCTCTCTAGGACTGCGTGAATAGCAGACGTCTTTTAGGAGGTGGGGATGGTGTTTAGGATTATTGTTCCCGCCTAAGGTTCGCCGTATGGTATCGTGAGTGGATGGATTTCTTTCCCAGAAACTCTGGGGATTCCTGGTTTGAGGGCGTAGGTCCTCACGTATACCAGCTTGTTCTTTCCTCGTCTACTCTTCCCTCTCTCGATGTACGCGTGGGTTCCGTCATGGTCAGTTTCGTGAAGTGCTCAATAGGTTCTTCTGCTGTTTCATCCCCTGAGCGCATGATCTCGTTTCGGGATTCCACCGCCTCCTTCTTGGCTTTGTGGGATGTAATGGTGTTCTTCGTAGGTAATTTGAAGCGCAGGGTATTCATCCGCGTCTCAGCGTCTAGATCTCAATTGAAAGGGGGTGAAGAACGTCCAGAAGAGAAAGTCCAGGCTCTGGATGCAGTAGGGCTCGGATAATGGTGCATCTGGAGCGGTTTCGTTGCGAGAGAGAGTGGGGGGAAACATAGCTGGATGTGAAGCCGGTGGGAGAACTGCGAGGGTGAATGAAATCTTGCTTAGTCGATTGAGGTTCGAAGATTTGGGAAGATCAAAACCGGAGTGGCTCTGCAAGGTTTCCATTCGATTTGAGATTCGTATGCAGGTTCTGATGATGCAGCACAGAAAGATAGCCATAAAGCTTCTAAGATCTCGACAAGCGTGAGATCCACTCCTAGCAGCACGCGTGGTAGATTTGCGAATACTTAAAGCCCAAATTTTACCAAGCTGAGGAGTTGACTTATAGGAAGCAGACGGCGGTGGTCTGCCGAGAAAGTCGACGAAGAAGTCTCACTTGTACAGCGCTACAGCAACGAAGATGTCGAGTCTGGATTACATGGGTCGCTAAGTTATCTTCTTGGTTGCTATCAACCTCTCTGTATTGATTTCCTTTGCTTTTTCCTTTCGAGTTTATATACGCTGCATGTTTGTTACTGAGGAGTCGATATTGTGTAATAAATTCAAGGAAATCGAACATAGAGCAACCATTAAATGCTATAAGAATAACAGTGATAATGAAGGAGTCGACATTCAATGTCAGTGCCTAGCTGGAATCCAGAGGCGAGCCTAGTCCGATACAAACTCGTATGTTTATACGAACGGCGCTGACTACTTTCCCGGGCCACTCGCAAGTAAGACGTTATCGCTTTCGTTCTGTATAGGATTATGAGCAATCTTCTCAACGGCTGATGGCAGGCTTAAGTCTATATCTTTATTACGGTCGATCGGACTATCATAGTAAATTGGAGGGTATTCTTGCAATTCGGTTCAAGCAAGCATTAAAGGAAAACCGGGTAGAAGAAAGGTGATGTGAGGTAGAGGATATGTTCGTAAGAAATTCAGGAGCAAAGATGGCTTTATCCATGATCCAACAGGCAGAAGTTTCGAATCTCAAGATAGCGTGATGTTGGTGAATTCTGTCCGCGTTGAGAGACGAGAATCTGTCGCTGGTCAATCCCTCTGTCTTAGTATACCGCATATATGTAGTGGAAGAGGTCGAGATTATTCTTTCCTCTTGAAAACCCTTTCCCTAGTTCGATTCCATGGAAGATCTTCGCGATGTACTTGCATCACGTAGAGAAGTGACAATGAGCCAAGCGAACCAGATGCCTATAAATCATGTTTTTGATGGCTTGTATTGACTGGTCTTGGTTGAGCTTTCGATGTAGTCATCGTGCTTTGATTGAGAATTGTGGTGCATGTTAATGGCAAAAGGAGCCTGGTATATCAATGCTGGTAAATGTTATAGCTCGCATCAGTGATACCGAGGCTTTCCTGTACTCCAGCATCTGTAGAATCTGCTCGATGGCAACGAAATTTCGATAAGCTTTAATGATCTCAAAGCATAAGTCAGCCAAGGATATTGATCTTCCATGCGACCGGTTGTGGGGGGAGCGAGAGAGGCCGCCGGCGACGACAACAGCAGCTGTGCGAGTTAGCCTGATACCTCTTTTGGAGCCTGTGCGTTGTACTTACCACGCCACGCGCGGTAGACTACCCCCAAATGGAGGGTGTTGGCGGCGGTGGGAAAGGCCACCACCATGGCGGCGGCGGAGCGGACGCGAAGAGCGAGAAGAGGCGCGGTGGCGGCGGTAAGATCCAGCCCACAGAGATGCTTCGCTGCAGAGCAGCGAGAGCACTTGGTGACGCGGCCAGCCACCGGAAGACACACAACGGAGAGATTTTGCCCGAGAGCAGACACGCAGCGATGGCACCAAACGGCTATTGTATATCGTCAGCCTTGGTTCTACCTCTTTTGGTTCGCAGATGCGTTCTATACCGCGACCAGGAAGAAGACCGAGGAGGGCGGCGGGCGCAGCCAAAACCACAACCGGCGGAAGAGAAGCAGGAGAAGCCGGAGGCGCAGGAGACGGAGCGAGAGGAACCGGAGCCGGAGCGATGGAGCCATGCATATCTTTTCAGCGTTGTGCTTTACGAATCGCATTGTCTTCGAAGTAACACCGGACGCAGCGTCTGGAAGATATAGGAGACTACTGCATCCTCGCAATAATATGGCTTTGCGAAAGAGTGAAGATTTCCTTTGTGCTAGGCTTTCCGAGAGGATCCGGGTGCTTCTCGAGATAATTTCTCTTGTCTCTCTCTGAGATTCTAAGTCGGGTATTTCTTTCTAAGCTTCTAGATGATCTGCGTGTTTGAAAGTGTTGTTAGATTCTCCTTGTTCCAAGTCTCTATTATCGAGTTGTATGCTCTGAGATGTTGAGCGGGAAAAAGAGTCTTTGGGGATCTGGCTATTTTGATATTGTGAATTGAAGTATATGAAGATTCGACGAACCAAGTTTTAGAAACGAGTGGGATCTTCGCGAGTCCAATGTGCTCTGACTCTTGAACACAGTACTTCTTCCGATCATAGTTATATGCTCACCAATCTGCAAGTAGAGTCAACTTACTAGAGTCACCGTTCACAAGCTCTTACAGTCTTTTCCATAGCTTATTTCTGCTCAATCATCTGTGTTGAGACTCTTCGCACTGTCTTCATGCTTGTTGCAATTGGGAAGGAGCTTATATATGAAACCTATGGTAGAAATACTATCAGTGGATTGAACGAGCACGGAGCAGCTTAGCAACCGAACCTCCCGTAAAACTCCATCCTCCTTAATTCCCGTGCACATTGTTCGATAGGCAGCTCCAATCAGAATCGTCAAGGAACGAGACGCGGAGAATGAACGTCATTTGCTCGGGATGAACCGTGAAGTATTCCGCTACATCACCCGTCAGCGAAGGTTGCTCTGCGATACTAGAGACTATCTTGGCTGTGGCTTGGTTTGAATACATCTGGTGGTAGATATAATTAATACCGAGGATTTATCAGTGGTAGTTGCGGGTCTGCTCGATGTGAAGGACGCGCCCGGCAATGTCAGCGTATCAATGTAGAGGATGCTGAAACAATTCTCCTGAAGGTTGGCGGTTTTTCTGGATCTTGGCCTGGAGTTGCTGTTCGGAATGCCTCGAAGCGGGTTTTTAGTCGTAGCGAAGAACCGCAGAGATATCCCGAGTATTTGGATGCGATTCTTTGGGTCTTTGAACTCGTTGACGGCTTGGTCTCGAACGTGAGCTCGATGTACGTAACCAGATACCGTTGCTCTATCACTATGACGGCTTATTCCGAAGCTTAGAATGTCGTGCATGATGCTCAGCATTGGCCACTATTTGATGCTCCAGTGGAAGCGTTTCCTGGCGATCCTCCCCAAATTTAAAAGCCAGTGTGGCTTTGGCAATCCTTTCGAAGGACTGAGTGAGTTTTGGCACGTGGATCTTCCCAGGCTCAAGCGCCCAGTCGACGCATTCGACTGGTAGCGACTCCGAATCCATAAACTTCAAGAATCCTTCTTTGGGTATGTCCGCCAATCTTTGGCTTCTTTTCAATGCGTTTGAAGTCGATGGCTTGAATAGGGAAAGCTAGCTTCGATCTTTTGTGGTCAGTGCTAATGGCTTACGTTACACCTCGAAGCTTCGCAGCAGGTAGGGCGGACCGCCAGATAAGATACCTCTCGATGCGCGTGTTGCGATCATTATCCCGTACCTCCATATTTGTGCCCTGACTGAGAACAGCAACAAAGCAAGGATACGCCACGAATCGATTGTCGGTCGATTCATAGACGCTACCAGTAGGACTGGCGATCGCAGGAAGATCATATCACCTGCTCTGCGCGATATCATGGTCCAGTGACCAATGTACCAATCACCGTGCTCGCTTTTGAGCTGATCGAAGGAGAGTGTCCTCGACCTTGCCAATCTAGACTGGAGCGGTTGAGATCAGCTTTAAGTCTTTTACCCCATGTATTCCTCATCTCTTGTAGAGTTCCATCGAAGACTACCGTAATGTGTACGTACGCTGAGCTGCGATAGAAACACGACAGCATGTCCACTTGGCTTCGACGACTTGGTCGCAGGTCTCTTTCTGTCTCAAACAAGATAGCCTGACATGCACGCTGGGCGCCTCTTTCTCTTCACGTGAAAAACCACTCGGTAATTAACATAAAATAGACAAGCGAAGAATCAGAGGCTTTAGGAAGGCTCGTTGGGTGGCTTTGTCGTAGACGCATTGCTCATTATGGCTTGTGTTTGCGTATTCGGCCAACTCTGGCTCTGGGGAAGTTTTTCTCCATCAAACAAACGAACGAGATTACCTCGCACGTGATTGAGGGGAAGTGGGATACACTCATCTTGTTTGAAAGATTGTAGTCCGAGGAACGCACATAGAGTTTTATCGACCCTCGATATAATCATAGCTCCATTGTCGGTAGCTTCTTGATCTGATAGGCCACTCCACTGACACTTCGTGGTGCACCTGTTCTCTGTCCATATTCGTCCATGTGCCATCCGTGATATTGGGCTTCCCCCGAGGCCACAAGCCTTGCTATATGGATGCAGAAGTAGCAATGACACAAGCTCACTGGACAAGGGAGCGGAACTCCGAGACCTTATAAATTTGTGATAATGAAACAGCTTCTTTGAATTTTGCTTGTCTTTGAATATTTCGCCTACCTTGTCTGCCTGTGATCCCCGATATAGACTCCCTTTTCGCCTGGTCACGGCGCCCGCTATCTTCAGCTCCTGCTGCATTCTGGGCCTGGTGACTATCTCGAACACCTGAGCTATCGCCTCGCAGATACTTTCGAATCCCAAAGACTGGTCTCTTCTTGTGCCATTCCTGTGTCGGCATGCAAAATCATCTCCTAACCGCCGTGCTTTCGGATTCTAAGAGAATTGAGTTATAAGCCACAGTCTCTGGCTTCTGAGAATAAGCGACCTCGAACGACTTGTGGCTATTGTTAGAAAAATAATGTCTTTGGTCTCAGCACAAGACGTACGATCACAAGAATGGAGTCATTGCAGTAAGGGATTTTGGGCGCGAAGAAAGAAATGTAGCGGGCGAGATAGTGCTTCGCGACGGGCTTGAAGAACAGCACAGGATGTGGCGAAGAGAATCGAGAAAGGATTCCCGGATCCATGAACTAAGCCAGAAAAAAGAAGTCGAAAGTAAAAGAAACCCAATGTTGTATCATAACTTCTCGAAGCTTGTGAGCCCTCCATAGAAATAATTAATATAGAAGATAACAGTATATGTGCTGGATCGCCAGAAGAGAGGTGCTCCGTTTCTCTAATAGGTATAGGTAAAGCTCCGAATGCACTATAAGCAAGCGCGGCCGTGTTGGAGACAGCCCGTTGTAACTCTGGCAGCATTATAGTTGGTTGTATCTGGCCAACCCTTGCGATAGTGAACCCGAAGTAGTGTCAACTTTGGAGTGTAGAAGAATAGCCCGCCTCGCGCGCTTCAAGTCTGCCACATCAAGACATCCTCTTGACCACCGTCTCGGAGACGGTCGAGTTTCTTTCGGTGGTAGCTCCATGTTAGTGCCAGGTAGGGTCTCCTGTACTCTTGAGTACTCAGATGTCACTCTTGACTTATCTTCGAAAATCGAATTCTCCACCTTGTCGATATATACCGCTTGATGTCCGAGAATAAGATAATACACGTGCAAATTTTGATTCAGACAGAGCGAGGGGTAGCCAAAAACCCCAATAGACGTGTCGAGCCTGCAGGTCTGTATTTCATACTTCGACCCTTGGCCTGAAGCTCAGTCGGTCCGTTCTGTCGAACGCTCGAGCTTGTTTCTATTAGGGACGTTCAGCAAGCCCCGAGACATCTGCTCGGTCCTTTTGAGTCACCAGCGCCATTGAGTCAAGTGTTCCCATCGTCGCTGCTATATACTGTCTTTTTCTTGCGATGCAGTCCCTTCTAACAAAAAGTCAATGGCCAAACATGTTAGCGTCCTCGGAATGAGAAATCCAGAGTTTGGAGTGATCGACGTCTTGAAGCGATACAGTATCATGAGCTCTGTCAATCATTGTACCACGAAGCGTAGTCAATAGTATAAGAAAAGAAGGGCCCGAAAAATGTGATCAAGATAAAAGTGATTACTAATTTCCATCGAGGTCATCTCAATCGCAGACATTGGCAGTCGGAACTCGGCTTCTGCAACATTGACTGATCTCTAACCAATACCGTCGATAAACCGAAGATCGCAAGATACTTATCGTGGGTAGTTTTCGTTTACCAGTCATTAATGACTATCACAATTAGGGATTTGTCGAAATCATTAGCACTGGCAAAGCAGTACGCAAGGACAGGGTTATGTCGGTCAACCTTCCTATCCACCAACCTACGGTCGCAATAAAGACCGGAGGCGAATTACCGGAAGCCTTGTGCACGACCATCGCCATGACCTTCTGGGATCCGGTAGAGAAAGGCGTCAAAGGACTGGGGAATCTGGGGGAGGGAAGCTGCACGCTGCGGGGTCGTAATGTTGTCATCTGGATCAGCGGCGTACTGCTCTTTGTACAACGTCCAGGTGAACCAATCGATGTGGCGGTGAAAATTATCCGGCCAACGGCTATCACCACGACATTGGTCGCCGAGGACACACTGATGGGTGGCACGATACGCATCACTTGGTGTCAGCCGACGCTTGTTTTCAAAATCGGCTGTAGAAACTTTAGTATTGGAACGATGATGTCAGGAATTGTGGTCCATCAACATCGGACACTGAACAAGCCGTCGAACACGGCCGAATTTCATCATGGTAGCGAAAGTGTTGTGTACAGATGAATTTTGCTTTGTGGTGTGGGTGGAACAGGGTCCATGAAACAATAATAGAAAGAATTGGCATGGCCTGGTCTAAGTAAGAGAAT
>JAABUL010005884.1_pt1 | contig 14729 bp, 1 predicted proteins | sample 5559151 | NCBI WGS metagenome assembly JAABUL01 (sample SAMN10711876, study PRJNA513368) | rock metagenome | isolation source: Antarctica rocks | place: Antarctica: Victoria Land, Pudding Butte sud | reverse complement strand
TAATTTAAGATTTGTTAAAAAAATTCTAGTAAATATTAATTAAAGTATTTAATATTAATATATGCAAACATTTTTCTATTAAACTTAACTTAGAATTAGATTAATTAAATTTACTAAAATATATTGTGCAAACTCTTAACAAGCGTTTATTTTATAAAAATCGATAATTGCAATTTTAAATATTAATTATTTACAATTGCAATTATACTAAAGAAGAGAGAGAAAAAGTTTCAAATAATTAATTTATAGATAATATTAATTTGCTCTATTCTTATTATAAATAAAAGAATATTTATATATATTAATATTAAATATATCTCTTAGATTTTGTTAAAATTTGTCTATTATTTTCTCGAAGATATCTAATTTTTTCAAAGTTTTATCTAATGCAATTTTTGTTATATTAGAAGTTTTATTTCTTTTAATATAATTAATAATATCTATTAAATAAAATATTATTTGTTAAATCTTTAGAAGTTAACAACTTATTTGCGAAAAAAATATTAAAGATTTTTTAGAGTTCGATTACGTAATCTACAAAATATTAGAGAGAAAAAAATATAACTTAATTGTAACTTTAGATTTTATATTAGTCTAATCTAAATAGAATTAACAAATTTAATATAGCGAAAGTGCAAAATATAAAATTGATTTTAGACTTTAGAAAATCTATTTTTTCTCTTTTTTTTAATAAAAGTATATTTATATGTTTAGATATTAAGATTTTCTTCCCTAATTTATTAGTATTTATCTATTATTTTCTCGAAAATAATTGATTTTTCTAGTATTTAATTTGATGCAATTGACGTTGTATTGTCAAATTATAATAGTCTATATATATATTATACTTTGTTAATAGAACAACAATTCTTGCTATAGTTATTATAGCGTCGACATTTTTGTTAATCTTAATTATTTGTTATTTGTTAAAATAAATAATAAAGAAAAGAGAGAAAAAGAGCTTCGAATAAGTAATTTATAAATAATAACAATCTATTTCAATTTACAATATAAATAAAAAGACATTTATATATATTAACGTTAAATATATTTTTAAAACTTTGTTAAAGATTGTCTATTATTTTTTCGAAAATATCTAATTTTTTCAAAGTTTTATCTAATACAATATTTGCTATATTAAGAGTTTTATCTATTTTAGCACAATTAATAATATATATTAAATAAAGTATTACTTGTTAAGTCTCTAGAAGACGATAACTTATTTGCGAAAAAAGTATTAAAAATTGTTTATTTAACTACTTGTTATTCGTCAAAACAAATAGTAGAGAAAAAAGAGAGAAAAAGTTTTCATTATTTAATTTATAGATAGTAACAATCTATATTAATCTACGACGTAAATAAAAAAACGTTTATACGTATTAATATTAAGCGTATTTTCTAGATTTTGTTAGAAATTGCTATACAAATTGTCGAAAATAGATATAAATAAGTTAATTTTTATCTAATACAATTATAATATTAAGAGAATACATTGTGCAAACTCTCGACAAGCGCTTACTTTATAAAGATCGATAATTGCAATTTTAAATATTAATTATTTAAGATTGCAATTATACTAAAGAAGAGAGAGAGAATTGTAGATAATTAATTTATAGATAATTTTAGCTTGCTTTGTTCTTGTTATAAATAAAAAGATATTTATATATATTAACATTAAACGTATCTTTAAGATTTTATTAAAGATTTTATTTTAAATTATTAAGAATATTATTTTGTACACACGAAGTAGACTCTTAGTCTAGATATATTTTTCTATATTAATTATCTATTGTTTGTCGAAACAAATAATAAAGAAGAGAGAGAAAAAGAGCTTCGATTAATTAATTTATAGATAATAACAATCTATCGCAATTTACAACGTAAATAAAAAGACGTTTATATATATTAATATTGGACATATCTTTAAGAATTTGTTAGAGTTTGTCTATTATTTTCTCGAAGATATCTAATTTTCCCAAAGTTTTGCTCGATACAATATTTGTTACGCTAGAAGTTTTATCCCTTTTGATATAATAGCGCATACTATATAAAGCGTTACTTGTTAAGTCTTTAAAAGACAACAATTTATCGATCTCGATTATTTATTGTTTGTCGAAACAAATAATAAAAAAGAGAGAGAAAAATAGCTTCGATTAATTAATTTATAGATAGTAACAATCTATCGCAATTTACGACGTAAATAAAAAGACATTTATATATATTAATGTTGAACGCATCTTCAAGAATTTGTTAGAATTTGTCTATTATTTTCTCGAAGATATTTAATTTTTCTAAAGTTTTACTTGATACGATATTTGTTACGTTAGAAGTTTTATCTTTTTTGACGCAATTAATAGCGCATATTAAATAGAGCGCTATTTGTTAAGTCTTTAAAAAATAGCAATTTATCGATCTTAATTATCTATTATTTGTCGAAACAAATAATAAAGAAAAGAGAGAAAAAAAGTCTCGATTAATTAATTTATAGATAGTAACAATCTATCGCAATTTACGACGTAAATAAAAAGACATTTATACGTATTAATATTAAGCGCATCTTCGAGATTTTGTTAGAGTTTATCTATTTTTTTTTAAAAAATATCTAATTTTTTTAAAGTTTTGTCTAATACAATATTTATTACGTTAAGAGTTTTATTTATTTTTGCGCAATTAATAATATATATTTAATAAAGCGTTACTTGTTAAGTCTCTAGAAAACAATAGCTTATTTGCGAAAAAAATATTAAATATTTTTTGCGCTTTAATTTTGATTATTTGTTGTTCGTCAAAACAAATAATAAAGAAGAGAGAGAGAAAAAGTTTTAATTAACTTATTTATAGATAGCAAAAATCTATATTAATTTACTTAAAGATAGAATATAGAATTATATATATTGATATTAAATGTATCTTCAAGATTTTGTTAAAGTTTGTCTATTATTTTCTTAAAAACAACTAGTTTTTCCAATATTTAATTCGATACAATTTACGTTGCGTTATTGTAATTATAGACAACTTTTATCTTAATTGCAATTCGAACAAATATTTAACGTTCTATATAATTCTATTTGTCTTTGCGTATTTAATAATGCAAAAAGCAGATATTAGAGTATTGCAATATATTTATACTAAAATATTTTATATTAATATTGCTTAATTAAGAAATTTAGATATAATCTTGTAATAATTAAGACAAAATACTTTTATTTAAATTAGAATTAATTTAATTAAACTTAATGCTATTTTTATATAATTAGAAGAGATAGAATATAATACAAAATCTTAAAGTTGCAATACTTTCTATAGATATTGTTTAATCGAGAAATTTAAAAAAAGTTTCTTAATATTTAAGAGTAAATCTTTTAATTGCAATCGAAACTAGTTTAATTAGACTCGATATTAATTTAATATATCTTAATTTCTTAAATTCTTACAATAATATAAAATTAAAATATTTTAATACTTTTTATTAATCTTATTTAATTAAGAAATAAGCAAGAAAATTTTAAGTAATCTAAAAACAATCTTTTTAACAAAATAGAAATTAATTTAATTAAGTTTAGAATTAATCTTCTAATTAAGATTTAGTATTTCTAATATTTTGCAATATCTAATTGTAAGTTTAAGTTTTATAGTAATTTAAATTAAATAGAATCTCTAATCTTAATATTATTTAAGTAAAGATCGAGAAATTTATTTTAAATTATATTTTTTGTTTTTCTTAATAAGAGAAAGTTTAAATATTTAGATATCGAAATTCTCTTCGCTTATTTGTTAGTGTTTATTAATTTTTTTTTTGAAAATAAATAATTTTTCTAGTATTTAGTTCGATATAATTTATATTGCGTTGTTGTAATTGAAAATAACTTTTGTTTCTTTATTTAAGAGCTAATTTTAACTCTATTGTATACTATATCTTTTAATAGTTTAGAATTTATTGTTAATTAAATTTTTTTTAGTATTAGATTTAATACAATTTATGTTATATTGTTGTAAATAAATATTTATTAATTTAGAGATTTTAAATAATTATTCTTTATTAGATCTTTTTTAATATAAAATATTATATTTTTATTTTTAGTTTAATTTTACTCTCTTTATTGCTATTTATTTATAGCTTATTAATTTCTAAGATTTAAAGAAATCTCTTAATTGTGTTCTAAATAAAAAATAAATTAATAATAAATTAACAAAGTTTCAAAAGTATAGTTAAGATAAAACTATATTTTTTTTCTTACATTTTATTTAAAAAGAAATATTTAATATCTAAAATATATTTATTTAAAATTATATTGTAGATTGCGCGCTTAAATAAATTAAAGTTTGTATAGATATTGTATTAATAATTTCTTACAAGTTAAATAAATATTTTTTTAAAATTATCTTTTTGTTTGTTGTTTAATCTTATTATATGATTAAATAATATAATATATTTTATTAAAGTTAAGAATTTCAAAAGTTAAAATATAATTTAACTTAAATAAATATTTTCTATTCTAGAATATAAAGTTTATTTCAATTTATTTGCTATAATAGATCGAACAACTCTTAAAATAAATCTCTAAAAACAATTCTAAAATTTAATAGTTTTGTGTTTTTAAATATTTTTAATATTAAAATTAAATTTTATTTCGAAATTATTAATCTAAATAAATTAAAATATATTAAGAATATTTAATCGAACTTAATAGTTAATTTATTTTATATAATCTCTTTTTTTAATTTCGATAAAATAAAAAGATTTAATAGTATAATTTTTTTCGAAATATTATAGAAAATAAAATAAAGTCTTTAATTATTTCGAAACTTAAATTAATATATAATATATTTGCAAGAGTATATAGATTAACTAAGTTTGTATTTTCTCTATATAATTTAATAATTAAATTATATAAATTGTATTTTATTTTTTACTTAAAATTAATATTTATATTTATATATAAAAGCTTAGAGTTAAGATATTTTGTTTAAATAAAATTTAGAAATATTTTGTTTAATACAACTTATATAATATTAAGAGTTTTAATATTTAATTAAAATTTATTTATCTTTATATAATTAATAATACTTGTTAAATAAAATATTACTTATTAAGTTTTTAAAGAATAAGAACTTATCTAATATAAAAAATATTAAAAATCTTCAATATTTTAATCAAATTATATTGTTGTAATTTTAAATTTTTAAATTTAAGAATCTTAAGTAATTATTTTTATAGAAGACACTTATAAATATTTAAGATTTTTGTAAAAAAAAAAAATTATTAGATTGTAATTATAGCTTCTATATTAGTCTAATTTAAATAAAATTAACAATCTTAATATTGCGAAAATTTAAAAGATAAAAATAATTTTAAGTTTTAAAAAATCTATTTTTTTATTATTTTAAAAGAAAGAACTTTGAAATATTTAAATTTTAAAAAATTTCTTGCTTATTTATTAATATTTGTTCTAGATTCTTTCGAAAAGAATTAAATTTCTTAATATTTTGTTTAAAATTTCTTAATATTATATTGTTATAAATAAAAATTAAAAAGTCTAAAAATCTTAAATAATTGTTCGAATAAAAAATAATTATATTATTTTTTAAAGATTAAAGATTCTTTTTAATTAGAGTAAAAAGAAGTATTGTTTATTTGCAATTTTAAGTCTTAAACTAATCTAAATAACAATAAATAATAATTTCTATATTTTATTATATTCTAAGCAATCGAATTGTAATTATAATTTAAATTAAAAATACAAAAGTTAAGATAGATCAATATTATTACGCAAAAAATCTAGTAATAATATTAATAAATTTAGACAAAAAAAAAGATTAAAAGTATTGCAAAATTCAAACTATACATTTTTTTTTATTAATAATTTTTATTTTGAAATTTTTATTAAAGCTTCTATATATTTTAAACTTAATCTTTAGAATAATATAAAAACTATTTATATTAACTTTAAATATAGTTTATTATTAAATTATAAATTTTAGAAAGAAATTCTAATCTTTTAAATAAAAATATTATAAAATTAGTTATTAATATTGTCTATTTTAAAGAAATTAATATAATCTTTATTTTTTTAGAATTAGACTTTAAAAATATTATAAGAAATAATATAATTAAGTCTTAACTTAATCTAATATTAAATTATAAAATTAATAAAATTATTTCGATCTTTTAAAAGTAAAAGCTACAATACTTTATATTAATATTGTTTTTTTAAACAATTTGCAAAACTTTTACTTTATATTTAAGAGTTAATCTACTTAATAACGCAAGATTAGTTTTTATCTAATTTAAAGTTAAATTAATTTTAATAAAGCTATATCTTTTAATATTAAAATATTAAAATATAAAAATATTATATATTAATTTGGTTTATTTAAGAAATTGAGAGAAGTTTCGATCTATTTTACATATAATATATCTAGAAACAAAAAATCTATTTGTATTAAATTCTAACTTAAATCAATATTAGATAATTATATCTACATAGAAGCTTTAGTTTCTACAACTCTAATACTGTAAGATTTTAAGTCGATCTTGTCTAACAATTATACTAGCAATACTCTATCTAAAGTACCGCAAATTTTGTATAGAAGCAAATCTTAAAGTATCGCAAAATCTAAATATTGCAATACTTTGTATCGATATTGTTTAATCAAGAAATTTTGAAAAAGTTTCTATATATATAAGATAAGATCTTTCGATTATAATAAAATTTAGTTTAATCGAGCTTAGCGTTAATCTTAATATTAATATAAACTTTTAAAATATTCTTAAATATAAATGCTACAATACTTTGTATCGATATTGCTTAATCGAGAGATTTTAAAAAAGTTCTTATATAGATAAGATAAAATCTTTCGATTATAATAAAATTTAGTTTGATTAAACTTAATGTTAACTTTATTATTAATATAAACTTTTAAAATATTCTTAAATATAAATACTACAATACTTTGCATTAATATTGCTTAATCAAGAAATTTTAAAAAAGTTTTTCTATATTTAAAATAAGATCTTTTGATTGTTATAAAATTTAGTTCGATTAAGTTAAGTATTAATTTAATAAATTTTTAGAATTATTTTAAAGTAATTTCAATACTATAGAATATAAATACTGCAATACTCTATATTAATATTGTCTAATCGAGAAATTTTAAAAAAGTTTCTATATATATAAGATAAGATCTTTCGATTGCAATAAGATTTAGCTTGATCGAGTCTAACGTTAATCTTAATAATAATATAAATTCTTAAAATATTCTTGAATATAAATATTGTAGTACTTTGTATTAATATTGCTTAATCGAGAAATTTTGAAAAAGTTTCTATATATATAAGATAAGATTTTTAGATTGTAATAAAGTTTAGTTTAATTAGATCTAATATTAATTTAATAAATTTTTAGAATTATCTTAAAGTAATTTTAATATTATAGAATGTAAATACTACAATACTTTGTATTAATATTGCTTAATCAAAAAATTTTGAAAAAGTTTCTATATATATAAGATAAGATCTTTTGATTGTAAAAAGATTTAATTCGATTAAACTTAGTATTAACTTTATTATTAATTTAAATTCTAACAATTATATTAGCAATATTTTGTCTAAAGTATTGCAAATTTTGTATAGAAACAAGTCTTAAAGTATTGCAAAATTTAAAAGCTACAATACTCTAGTTAGATATTGTTAAATCGAGAAATTTAAAAAAAGTTTCTTAATATTTAAGATAAGATTTATTGATTGCAATTGAAGCTAGCTTAATCTAGTCTAATACTAATATGCTAAAATTTATTTTAACTTAATATCTTAGCAAATATAAATATTGCAATACTTTGAATCGATATTACTAAATTAAAAAAGTTTAAAAAAGTTTATTAATATTTAAGATAAAATCTTTTTTATATAACAAAAACTATCTTAATTAAGTTTAGTCTTAATTTTTTTACTTAAACTAAATATTTGTTTTATTTTGCAATTTTCAATCTTTTATTCTATACTTAATATTGATCTAACTTAAATAGAGTTTTTAGTCTTAATATTATAAAACTTCGAAGTAAGAAATTAATTCAAGACTTCAACAAAAAAAAAAAAAAAAAAAAATAAATTATAGATTTAAAAAAAACCAAAAAACCAAAAAGATATTTATATATTTAGATATTAATAGCATTCTTATATATTTGTAAGCGTTTATTTATTAGAATCTCGAAAATAATTGCTTTTGCTAGTGTTTTGCTTAATATATATTATATTTAACGTTTTTCTTAATAATAATTATAACTTTCTTCTTTATTGTAGTTCAAATAGATGTTTAATATTCTATATAATTTTATCTATCTTTATATATTTGTTACGCTGCTATCTAGGCGACTAGAGTATCAGAATAGATTGGTACTTTTGAAGAGATCTATAGACGTCTTTAGGCAATGCAAGCAATTACTTGATAACAAGAATTTGCAACTTGTATCTATAATAGAGAATAACTTAATAAATAAGTTGAACACAATTTATAAGAAAATTGTGTTCTAGAAAATCTATATACTATAAGATTGTTTCTGCTCTTTTGACTTTTCTAATAAAGCTATAGAGCAATACTATCTTTGCTTTTCTAAAAAAGCAGAAAGAGCAATCTTTTTTTGCTTTTCTAATAGAGCTGATAGAATATATATAGATATTTGTGCTTAATTCTACTTCTTTGTGTATTCTATATATTGCTAGACTTGTAATACTATCTCTCTTTTTTTTATACTTTTGTTCCGAAAACAAGTTTCGCACAATATCGAAAAACAAATCTTTTTTCTATAATTGTTGTTTTATTTAACTAACAAAACTCGATATTTCTATTAATAGAATGCGTTTCTATTGTTGTTGCAATTGTCTAAGTAAGTCGTGTCGAATTCAAGAAAATTCTAATAAGTATATAAAATATATAAAGAAGAGTTGCTTTTGTAATTTGATTTCTCTAAATATTGCATACTAATATTGTTTCGAAACGCAACAAAAAGCATTTAAGCAATAGTTTTGTAATATTGTAATAAAACGTTGTAAGATATAGATAAAAGAAAATTGTTTGTTGTTGCAATTAAAATATATAAAAAATAAGCAACAAACAATAGTAAATAGAAAGCTTCAAAACTTGAAAAAACTTATCTTATTAGTTAAAAAATTAGTATTCGAATTGTTTTCTAAATTTCTAATCGATATTGTTTTAGAATAGATTGTTTTTTCCAATATTATAGAAAAATAATTGTTTATTTTGTTAATCTCTTTTGATAGAATTGCTACAAATAGTATTAATAGTGCTTCAAATTCTTAATAGATTTTTAAGTATTTTTAGAGATAGAGTATCTTTTTTATTTGACAAAATATTTTTGACTTTTTTGTTGTAAAATTTTTTCGATCTCAAATTGTTCTTTTTTTTGTTAATAGAAATAAAAGATATTTTGTAAAAATATAATTGAATTTGTTAATTTTAACAATAATATATAAAATATCGAAAATACTTTAACGTTCTTGGATAAGTCGAGTTTGTAGTTAATTGATTTTTTAGTTTTTTTGACAAAAAACGATTCGATTTTAATATAATTTAATTTTTTGTTTAACTTTTTTGTTCTAAGATTTTTTGTAAAAAGATATACTTTATTTCTCTCTTTTAGTTAAGATATTGTTTTTTGTTTCTTATTTTAATACTTGATCGACTTTTTTTGTATTCTTAAAATATTGTTGTGTATCTTTTTTAGTATTGCTATTTTTTCGATAATTGATTGCGCAAATAAATATATATACTTTTTTTCAAAAAAATTTAATTTCTTGCTATAGTTAACAAAGAAAGAAGTTATTTTAGTAATATTCGAAATCTTTGCATTAAATATTAATTGTACTATAAATAGAAATAATATTCAATTGCTATAAATATTGTTAATATAGTATTTTAGATACTATTTAAAACTTTGATTTGTTTTTTTTGTCTAACTATCTATAATCGAATAATAAATAGTAGATATTCGAAATCTTGTATCTAATATTGAGAAAAATATTTTTTAATAATTAGATATAAAAAGCTTGTCTCTATTATTAATTAGTCTCTTGAATATACTATAATACTATATAAGTTAATTTAATATAATATATTTTAGTTGTTTTGCAATAAACTTCTCTTTATATACAATAATATATAAGTATTTGATAAATTTATCTATTATTATTAGTATCGAATTATATTTGTCTTTAATTGTTGAATTTGTCGACTTAGACAATTTGATAATAAAGTCTATTGTAATTTTATTTTATAACAATTTAGATAGTTTCTAATATTAAATTTTGCTATAGTTTGTGTACATATTATATTTGTTCTGCTAACAATTAAAATATTGTTTAATATATATCTCGACAACTTGTTTTATTTATAAAAACTAACAATACTAATATAAAAACTAAAGAGTTTTTGTTATTTTTAAATACTTTTATAGTAATTTGTTATAATACTCTTTTATATATTTGTCGATCTTATTGATAGATATCTAAAAATTTTCTTTCTTTATTAAAAATTCTTTTGTATTGTCTTGAAGTATTTGTAGTGTAGTATTTAGTTTGTGCTTGTTTGTTAATAGTAATTTGTTTTTATTAATTTTTAATATATTGTAATTAAACAATTTTTTTGTTTCTATATAATTATTTTGTCTACTAAATATATCTACTCTATTATTATTTTTGTCTAAAATATACTATATTTTAAATTTGTATTGTTTTAGTCTTTCTAATTATTGTATCTATTTTTTATTTAGCTATTTAATAGTAGTAAAATGCACAAGATTCTTGTAGTCTATAAAAATTGTAAATTCTAATAATTTTTCTATATATACTCTCTATAATTTCAAAAAAACTACTATAGCAAATAGTTTTTTATTGTAAATATTATAGTTCTATTCAACTAACAAGAGTTTTCTCGAAAGATATATTATTAAATACTATATATTTTTATATTTTTAACTAAAGTATACACTAATAGCTAAATCTAATATATCGATTTCAATTCTACTTAATAATTGCAAATTGTATATCTTTAATATTAATTTTTTCAAATATTCTAGTTTAAGATTCTAAAATAATTTCTTTTTTGCAAATTTCTATATCTATAGCATATTCTTCTTTGTAAAATTTGTTAATAATATTGTGTTTACTAAGTAGTTCTTAATAAACTTCTTGTTATAATTTATAAAATCTAGAAAAAACTATACTTTTTTTATATTTGTTGATAGTTTCTATTTTTTAATTGCTTATAGTTTTTCGAAATTTATATGTACTTTATATTGTTTAACAACAAATTTAAGAAAATTAACTTTCTTTCGATAGAATTTGCATTTCTTTAACTTAAAATATAAATTTCTTATATTTAGATATTTCAATACTTTAAAAATATAATTAATATATTTTTTTAAGATCTTTGAGTAAATTATAATATTGTTTAAGTATACTATAACAAATCGATTCAAATATTGTTGTAGTATATTATTAATTATTTTCTAATATATTGTCGAAGTATTTGTAAGTTTAAATAGTATTATTGTATATTTGTATAATTTATATTGTATACAAAAAACTATTTTTTACTTTTTCTCTATTTTTATTCTAATTTGATTGTATATTTTTTGTAAATCTAGTTTAATAAAATATTTTGCTTCGAATAGTTGATTCTAAAGCTTGTTGATATTAAATAGTAAATATCGATTCTTAATTGTAATACTATTTAGTTTTTAATAATCGATATATAGATAGAAAGTTCTATTTTTTTTTGATACAAAAAAAATCGAATATTCTATCTATAATTGAAATTTTCTAATAAATTTTTTCTTTTTGTTTTTTGTTAGATATTCGCGAAATACTTCGAGTTTTTTTTTGGATAAAATATATATAAATTTAAATATAAATTGTTTGTCTAATTTAAGTTTGATTTTGTAATTTTACAATTAATATTTAGAAAGAGTCTCTATCGTTTTTTTTTTAAAATAGATACTTTTAATTGTTATATATTTGTAATATGTGTTTTAGCAATTTCTTTGCTATATTAGATAGTTTAAGACTTTTAGAAAATTTGTAATTTTTTTTATTTATTTTAATTTTGTAGTTTAATTAATTTCTGTTAGTGTTTGTCAAGTCGAACTCTATTTAATTGTTTTTTTGCAAAAATACAAGCTCGCTATTTGCAATCGATTTTCGACTTAATCTCTTATCTACTATCGAACGCTATCGATATATAGATTAAATATAGATTATATAATTATATTGCACAAATCTAAGTACTTTTGTATTTTAGTCAACTTCTAAATTGTATTGCTTCAATTAAGATATTTCTAGAACAATATTGTAAATAGCTATTTCTACTATATTAAAGATTAGTTTTTTGTAATATTACTAAATAGCTATCGATAGTAATTTTGTTTCTCTATTTACTTTTTTATTTTTGTCGAATAATAGATTTTTATCTACAACTATTAGATTGTATATATTAGATTTCTTTTAAATAGAATATTTTTCTCTTTTAACAAAAGTTCTAATTATAAAATTATCTATTGTATTAGAATCGACTATTGCGATAAGTTAATAGTTATTAATTTTAACTAATATAGTAAAATATCGTGCATATATTGTTAAGTTTAGTTGTTGTTATTAAACTAACATATTGCATTTCTCTAATATACTTTTTATTAAGAAATTTAAACTTTTTTTTGTTTTTGTATTGCAATTTCTGCTTTAAACGTCTATCTATATTAAGTTTTTTTCTGTTGTTGTTTAAAAATAGATAGTTTTCTAGAAAACTATTTAGATTCTTCTTTGTTTTCTAGATAAATTTAGTATAAATTGTTATAATATTTTGTTTAACTAAATATTATATATTTTTTTGTTTTCTTTATTTCCTTTTAGAATAGATTTATATTGCTTAGTTGTTGTTTGATTTTATCGAATTTTTTTTTTATAGTAGCGTTACTTTCTAGCGCTTTCTTGTATTTATTTATAGTTTAATTTATTTTCTTTTCTCTTAATAAACTAACTAAAGCGTCAAGATAATCTATAATATTGTCTAGATATTTGTAAAAGTTTTTTCAATTGTACTTGTTGTCTAAATTTGTTATTGAATAAAAATATAGCGTTTTTGATTGTTGTATTTCTATAATTTTATTAAGTATTTAATTAATTTTCTATATAGATACAAATATCTTGTCTAATAATATTCTATCTAGAACTTTCTATAACTAATTTGAATTTTTTATTAGATAGTAGTTGTTGTTCGATTTAGTCTTAAGAGTATTTATTTCTATATTAGTTTGTTTTCTAATATTGTTCTAACTATTAAATATCTCTCTTAATATAGTATTGATTTGTCGACAATTTATCAAATTCTATAATTGGCAATCTTTTGCGAAGTGGTTCGATTTGCTATATAAATAGCACATTTTTTGAAATTTGTTATCTTGCTTTTTTCTAGAATTCTTTTTTTTATATTGTTGAGTAAAATTTAATTCTATAGATGCAAATTTACAATAATCGAAATTACTATATTTCTAATTAGAACAAGATTTTTTTTGCTAATATTTAATTATTAATTTAAAGAAGATTTCTGCTCTTTCTCGAAATTAATTATATCTTTTTTTTATAGTTTTTTTATATAGTTTGTTGTCGAGATCGATAGCTACTTCGATAAAATCGAATATATTGTTGATAAATTTTCTATTATATATAATTTTGTTTTTTAGATTGTTCTTAAGATCTTGTCGAAATATTGTTATAAATATAATATTATTCTACTTGATTAGATTAATATATTTTTAAAATCTAGCTACATAGTTTGTTGCAAAAATTTGTTAAATTAGATATTGAACTATTTTTTTTGCAATTTGTTTTTTGTTAAATATTTTAAAGATTCTTCGAAGCTCTCTTTTGAAGTTGTCGAAGTTCGTAAATATTGTATAGAGATTTTTGCTATTGTTCTTTAAATATTTTTGTAAATTTGATTTAAATTAATATTAAACTCTCTCTCTAAAAAATGTTGATACAAAAATTGTCTTTTGATTTGCTAGAACAGAATAGAAGATAAAATAAATATCTATTTGCATAAATTAGTTCTCTAGATCGGTACAATCTTTATAATAGATATCGAATTTATTAATTCTAATTTTGTTGTTTTCTATAATCGATAGTTGACGTAATACTAATAAACTAGTGTTCGAAATAGAGACGCGTTAATTTGATATAGACATTTTTAGAGTATTCAAAATATTATATTGCTATCTAGACAACTAGAGTATCAAAATAGATTAATACTTTTGAAGAAATTTGTAGACGTTTTTAGACAATGCAAGCAATTACTTGATAACAAGAGTTTGCAACTTGTATCTATAATAGAGAGTAATTTGATAGATAAGTTAAACACAATTTATAAGAGAGTTGTGTTCTAGAAGATCTATATACTATAAGATTGTTTTTGCTTTTCTAACTCTTTTGATAGAGTTATAGAGCAATACTATCTTTGCTTTTTTGAAAAAGTAGAGAGAGCAATCTCTTTTTGCTCTTTTGATAAAGCTAATAGAGTATATGCGGATATTTGTGCTTGGTTCTACTCCTCTGCGTATCCTATATACCGCTAGACTTGTAACAATATTAAATAATGTCAAATCTTAAAATAAAGATTTTGCAAAATATTTATATTGTTTTATCTTATATAAACTAGATT
>JAABUL010005882.1_pt1 | contig 14733 bp, 20 predicted proteins | sample 5559151 | NCBI WGS metagenome assembly JAABUL01 (sample SAMN10711876, study PRJNA513368) | rock metagenome | isolation source: Antarctica rocks | place: Antarctica: Victoria Land, Pudding Butte sud | reverse complement strand
GGAAAAGCCGTCCCTCCATCATACATCATCCCCTGACCAGTCACCCTTTATCCCCTGATTCCGACCTTGACAGTCATCTTCCTACATCCCCTCCACCACCCCCAAATCAACGCAAGCATAGTGAAAAAATACATTCACACAATGCACAGACACCCCAGAATCCAAAGACGGCAGCCTCAGCCTCATCCGCTCCCCACCAAATGCGCGGGGAGACAAGCGAGCCGAGGTGGATGGCAGCCTGATGAGGGGATGAAACATATCTAAACCCTGCGAGGAACTGGGTGGACATGGCACCTCACCTCAGCTTCCCCAAACTTCGCTGTGCAGAGCGATGAAACCCCGTGCCCCCTTTCCCACATCCTCTCACCGTCAACCACACACAAACCAAACCTACTTCACCTAACCATCAAAATGCGCTCGTGATGAAACTCGTGCAGAATGCCATCCACACCCTTCACCCTTCACCCTTCACCCTTCCTTCCAAGCCTCAAATGCTGCATTCTTAACACACGAGGTATACCGTACTTCCGTAAGTGCTGCGAAAACGAACAGGCTGAAGACCCCAAAAACAGAGACGAGGGGTTGGGGCTGTGTACTGTGTGCCGCAGAGATCAGGCTCCTCCCCCTTGTTTCTTTTTCCTCCATCCTTTTCATCACGAACGGCGCCCCTCACTCTCGCATCGCAACCCTCCCTAAAAAACCCCAACATCCCGAGTCGTTCGGCCAAGTTTCGGAATTCTCGCAAAGTTTCGGCATCGCTGCGGGCGATAAGGTACCTTAGGCGAGCCCTGTGTGCCGAGGAGTACCTACCTTAAGGGGGGGTTTTTTGATATGTATTGTGCGCGGGGGAGGAGGGGTAAGATGGGGGAGGGGGTTTGGAGGATGGAGGAGAGATTGATGTGTGATGTGTGATGGATGCAACTTGGAGAGATCTTTTATGGTCTAAACGAGCAGGAGAGCATGGCGGTCAAGTACGGGTATCTAAAACAGTTTTATCGTAAGAAAACATAGGGTGTCGGAAATGAGTGTAAGAATCGAAAGCCGCACCAGCACCAGAAGACATCCATATTCCAAAACATGTTGCCCCATATAGGTATGTTCCCCATCCAAATGTGCCGCAAACTCCCTTCATCCAATGGGCTATTTGACAATTCCTCAACCCAACGCGCTCTTCACCACGCCCGAATACCCCCCGTTCGCCACGGCCTCGGCCCCATCCCAGAGAGAAATACCACCAAAGTTGGCCAACCCCTTACCCACGGCGCCCTTGACCGCCGCCGTCATCGCATCCGGAGCCAGATAGCCCGACCCCGCACATACCGTGCAAGCAGGAGCACCGACGAAAAGTTTCGCTTTGCTGCCCTTGGATGCAAGATCCTGGGACCAGGCGCCGAGGGAGTCGGCGAAACCGGGGCCGCCAATGTTGCACCCTGGGTTGTTGTAGAACTGGACAAAGACAAAGTCCATGGCGAGCATGGCGTCAAGAGGGATGGAGGCATCGGGGCGGACACATTGGGGAGCGCCGGAGATGAAGTATTGTTTGGAGCTGTCGGCGTTCATGGTGGTGCGGAGGGAGTTGACGAAGGTGGTGTAGCTGCCGGGTTCTTTGTTTTCATTGTCTGGAGGATATGGTTAGGGATTTGCAACCGAGGGAAGAACGGATGAGCTTACCAACGTCAAATCCATCGACACTGACGGTACCGAAAGGTCGTAGACCGGCCTTTGCGCCGGTGCCAGCCCCGAAGAGATCCCAGAGTGTGGTCGCGAATTTCGTCGCATCTGCGTCGTTGGTAAATGCTGATGAAGCTTCAGCTCCACCAAGGCTAAGCATGACCTTCTTGCCAAGGCCTTGGCAGGCGGTGATGTCTGCCGCGAGATTTGGGCAAGAAATAAGTCCGGTAGCACCCGCAGCCGTCATGTCTGCAGTAGGGCCGCCACTACATGCTGCGCCAAAGTTGACGGTCGGGTACCCTCCGGGTCCGTCGAATGTAGTGAGGAAGGACAGTATGACAATGTCGACATTGGAGTCTTTGCACAACCCCCCGAGGGTGGATTGAGAGGTGGCCGGGGACTGACCGTAGTAAACGGCTACACTGTTCTTTGCGTTTGGGTCGAATTTGCCACCTGAAGGAGAGCTCGGCTGGGTGCTGGGCACAGCCGATGTTGTGGGTCCGACAGAGGTTGTAGGTACGACTGAAGTGGGTACTACGGATGTGGGTACAGATGAAGTTGTGCTAGTTGTTGGTACACTTGAAGAGGGTACTCCGCCAGTTGAAAGTGGGATAAATACGCCTCCCTTGGTCGTAGAAGAGCTCGATGGAGCAGAGGGGCTATCGGAGGGTCCTGCCGCGCTCGAGGTTGGAACTGGTGGCGCTGATACTGGTGATAATGGGGAGGGGAGCGGCGTAACAGATACGGGCAAGCTACTACCTGTACCGATCGGGACGCTTATGGCGACAGTTGTTGGAAGTGGGGAAGCAGATGGTACGCTTTTTTTGACTGCAGAGTCAAACCACGAAGATAACCAAAGATCATAGGCTTGGTATTCTTGCTTCAGCTCCGTGATAGAGGCTGGAGTGTCCGTCGGGCTGGTCGTGTTGAGCCAGGCCTGCATCCATCCTCTGAATGCGGCAGTCTCCTGCTGAAGCAACTGTATCTCGTTCAAGGGTACCTCCACAGTTCCTGCAGTTTGTCTCCGGCTGATGGCCGCACGCTGAGCAGCCTCTTGGTGGGAGATCTTAGCATGACGCACTTGCACTGGGTGATGGAGACGTGCATGGCCGGCAAGCGATGTCGATGTTAGCGAAAGGAATGTAATTGCACTGAGGGCAAGCAAGGAAGATGACTGGAATAACATTTTGGTCGGTGTGGTCGGAAAGCCTGCTTTCTCGAAGATGATGGTTTCTTACAGAGGATATTCTCTCAAAAAGGAGGCTTTTACAATAAGGATGCTTGATCAAAAAGAATGGTTTATACGAGGAGGATGCTTTCTCAAAAAGAATGTTATTTATAAGGACGCTTTCTTGACAAGGAATGACTGAACGAAATGCAATAAGAATCAGAACTCGCTGTGAAGACTGAAAGACCTCGAATGATGTCCTTATTCCAGTTTGGGGGGGGGGTTGCATATGGCTCTTATACTACATATGTGGAGGCCCCTTTTGGTGCCACAACTGTGCTTCACGCATACCTGATCCATTGGGGCGCTGAGCACGGCTTCCGAGTGCTATGGTACATACTACGGAATAAAGTAAGAGGAGGTGATGGATGAATGCAGGCTGACGAGCTGTGATAGGGTGTATCGTCAGATGGTTTCAGGTACCACCAGATGGTTAGTGTTCCGCTGCAGGGGTTTCTTAGTGGATTCCCGCGCCTCGAGAACCAGCCATGAGTGTCCCCCGTCATATTCATCACAGCCGGCGCACAACCCGAACTTCAGCCGAACACACCATCCCACCATTGCATTTTCATTGGTGAAATTGTGCGACAAGGCGATGAGGAGCTGTCGTCTGGCCTGAAAGTTTCTCGGAGTTGGAACCTGTTCAGGGCGGAATCAAGGAAACTTGAACCCCGCACATGTAGACTAATCCGGTTTGCCGCCTCTTCTCTGATTTTACCGCTTCTGAGATGCTCTGACCGGTTCACAACCGCACTCCCAGTTAGATCGAGTTGAATGGTATATGAAAAACGTTGGAAGCACAAGAGACATCGAACATCATGTTCTTGGACTTTGACGTCGTGTTATGGACCTTGTTACGATTAAGCGTCTCTTTCCAAAAGCTACAGCTGTTAGGTCCTGATCATTGAGAGGATCCGAAACATGGGTTAAGGGAAGGACCGTGTCCGTAATGATCCTATCGTTTCCAGTAATTGCATATTGAGGACCATTGAAAATCATTCTGGTGATGGATGCCGATATGAAAGAATGCACACCTTTGTGTGCCAAGTGCGTGCTTTGCCACGTAGGATCGTCAGTCCAAGACCAAGGGGGAAGATCAATCCGGTAGCTGGTGGGCATAGCCTGGAATGAGGCATGTTGGGAGATGGTGAGAACCTCATTCTCTTCAGGTGCTGATGGTATACCTCAAACAGAGGTTGGAAGATTGCCAATGGCTTCCCCTTGTGTGACATGTAATCAAGAGGTCTCGAGACTGCTGCGGTCGGTTTCGAGACTTCAAGCGGATGAAATTAATACGAATGGGGGGCCTTGATGCAATTGAGATAGTGTGATACCATTTTGAAAAACAAAAACGCTGGCATAGAGTAAGCTGACAACCAATGATCAGGGCATGCTTGAGCTCACGGTATACCGTTTTGGGCTGGCGCACCAGAGGCTCTTCATATGTAAGTGGACATGGACCTCGGCGATACCGTAGTCGTTGCTTTCTTTCTACTTATATAGATAAACAACCAGTAAGTTTCATCGAGCACTCGACGTTATGGATGTTTGAAGGTCGAGAAAGTTGGTTGCTAAAGGAGGCTAATGACTAAGCGTCCGTATGTGAATGATTTGATCCACCCACGGCATCTCAAACCCTCAAATCTTGGGCGCCGTGGGCGCATGCCAACTCCATACGGATAAGGTAGATCCAGACCAAGCTTCTTTATTTTGGCACAATGTCTTCACACTACTTTATACTCTCCAATACTCTTCACCACCTCACTCATCATCACCACTTCCTATAACCACCCAACTTCCTACTCATATTCGTAAAATAATCAACCAAAGATAACAACACGACGCTTCAAACACGAGATCAACAGGTGCCTGCCAGTAATTCAACCTTCCGACCTGAAAGCACCTTACAATCCCACGGTCGCACAATCTCGGCAACACCACAAGCCAGCTTCATCACCACTGATGCAGTCTGGTTGAACTTCGAAAGAACCAGATCGATCGATCCGCAAAGGAAGTTAAGGTAAGTTATTATATTGAATCCCTCAGCACCATAGGTAATTAATTCAGATCAGATCATGGCAGGTCCCCCAAAGTCAGCAAATCCGCCGCGTCGAGCGTCAAGCTCTTTGTCAAAGGTTTCCACTCCAACCTCTACCGCTCGAACCAGCAAACCGTCAAAGCCAAGTAGAATCGTACGACTGAAATTACCGTCGCCTATCCTATCACGATTCCCTCATGAACAAATTACACACAAGGCCGCCCCAACAAAAGCCTCGCCCTCGACACCAAAAACTATCGCTCCTCTCGAGCCAGCCACTCCGGCTGAGACAAAAGCAGTGATCAAACCAGAGCCTAAGGCTAAACCCACCTCTACACTGGTGTCGACAGTACCCACCATCAAACCATCGCCGGCCGAAGACAGCTCCCAGAAAGGACTACCTGGCCCAAAGACGGGGGTAAAAAGAGAGCTGGGTGCTGGAGTTGAGGGAACCACCAAGTCTAGAGCTAGGCCAGGGCCGAAGAAGAAAGCCAAATTGTAAGTGTTTGGAGGATAATGTCGTGCTTATACCTGGTTACTTATATACAAACCAGGGAAAATGGTACCGACAACAATGGCGACGCTGCCAGCAAAGGCACTCCAGGTGCTGCACCAGCACCCACCCACAAGCTTGGCCCGAAAGCCAATCAAGGCGCAATCAATGCTGGACTCCGTGCCCTCGACAGATCTGGCAAACCTTGCAAGAAATGGCAGAAAGCCGGCTTTTCCGTCAAGACCTTCACCGGTATTACCTGGCAGGTAGCATCGTGGCGAGCTCCGAAAACAAAGAAAATTGACTTGGAACCTGGAGCAGATCAACCCAGCTTGCCTGAATCTACCAGCCAAGGCAAGGAAAATAACAATAGCAGCAGCAACATCGGCAGTGAGAAGAGCCGCAGCGGCGAAGTTGACCTCCCAGTCGCGGCCAATTCCCCTATTCCTGCTATCGCCGTCCCAGCATAATCACTACTTATATATTCTCGCTCTATCATCATGTTACTTTATGGCGTTTCTTGAGGTTTAGCGCGGTGTTTATCTTTCACGATTGTCATTTTCTCTTCTGACCGCCTTCAGCTTCTGTTGTTATTTGGGGGATGTCCTTTGCAGATGGGGTAAGGGGTGTACGATCATATGTACTCGAAACATGTCTTACTTGCTTCCAGCCATAATGCATTGTACTGGGACATACTCATAGAGTCTCTGGATAGAGTTCGGTGTACTAAAAAAAGGGTTTAGGTATCTCGTCCGATAGGTCACGTGATTCATCTCCTTCAGACTGTTTCTATCACAAGCAAATGTGCAAAGTTCCCAATTGCAACCATGGAGCAGATGCAGTACCCTGAGCAAATCCTTGCTGGCAGCTTGAAATCATTCGTAGAAGGCCATTTATGCAATCCTATGATACGCTCTAAATGCGGGGCGGCCGTAGCGAGGCGAGTCCCATCACGCTCTGCCACAAGACATGCTTGGTTAGATAGACCCAGCAATCTACCCAACCTCTGAACTCTAGACTGAACACCGCCAGGACATGACAATCCTCCATCATACCCTGATATCCTGTTAGGCAACTCCTAGAAAACGATTGGCTAGATGTCAATTTCATAGCATGTCGGCACCTTCGTATCTAGGTAGCCGTCAGAACACACGACTGAACTTCTGACCGGATTCAAGAACTGCTTTGGCTTGGGATTTGTAGACATCCCACATTTGTTATCAGGGAACGGGCGAGAAGAGTCCATCGCTGCCCAGAAACATAGGCACTTGGGATTATCCTGAAGCCACCAGGGAGTGCCATGACCAACGCTGTTCCCCAAGGCTCTCCCGGAGCTCCGCAGATATCATATTCAAGTCCCAGCACTGGAACAATGCCGCGTCGAACTTCTTACGCTTCAGTAGCTGCTGGCACTCATAATCAGCTTGCTTCTGGTCGTTCGGGAGCATTTTCGCACCTGATAAATCCAAACGCCGCTTTCTCCACTCAGAACTCCTCCACCGATCCACTTTCAAGAATACCTCAGCTGACGGGAGATCCCGAGTCGCAAGCTGAAGGGGGCATCAATATTCCAGGATCTTGGGGAAGAGGACGCGATACACCCATGTATTCGACTCCATACGCTCTCGGCCAGAGGTATGGTTGGGCTGGTGGTGGAGGGACGGATTCAATTGGATTCTTCAAACCAACTTATCTACGAGAGTCCAAATACATGGAGAGACTAGAGGCTGCTTATAAGGCAAAAGTTGCGGCACATCGTGAAGCGTCGTCCGTCCACTCTTCGAATCCCGGTTCCTTGTCTACAAGCTCGAGCAGTGTGAGCTTACACAAAATGACACCTTCCCACCGTGGTATGACATATGAGATAATAGAACATCAACCCGCTGTGGAGGATGATGGCCTAGCACAACTGCCGTCCAAATGGGCAGAAGTGGACAAATACGGCGGTTTAGAGATCGCTGCAGATGGCCTTGATGTCAAATATATTGGACTATCAAAATTACATGACCATGAAGCCGCTGCTGCTCGAGCAGACCATCCAATGCCGCCACAGTGTGGTATCTATTATTTCGAAGTCACCATTATCTCGAAGGGCAAAGAAGGGTAGGAAACGATATAATTCTCTTCGCTGTATGGAGTTACTAAATTTCAGCAGCATGATTGGAGTTGGCTTCTCGGGTCTCAAAGCTTCGTTGGAAAAGTTTCCGGGCTGGGAATCAGAGAGCTGGGCGTATCACGGAGATGACGGGAAGTCGTTCTGCTGTCAAAGTACTGGGAAAGTTTACGGACCTACCTTTACTACTGGTGACGTCGTAGGCTGTGGCGTCAACTTCATGACAGGCTGTGCTTTCTTTACGAAGAACGGTGTTTTCCAAGGTTAGAAACATCCATCTAAGCTCTATACCCTTTTCTGACTATAAGTAGGTAACGCTTTTCGCGACCTTAAAGATGTTAGCCTCTATCCTTCAGTCGGTATGAAGCGGCCTCAAGCTCATTTGAGCGTCAATTTTGGCCAAAAACCGTTTGTTTTTGACATAGATGGTATGGTAGCAGTACGTATAGTTATCTTTTGCTTTGACATTGAATTACTAAATCATACTAGCGAGAGAAGTCGAGTATTGGAGACGAAATCAGTTCAGCAAACGTGTCCAATATATATCCACGTCTCGATGAAAAGTCTTTGGTGAAGGAGCTTGTGGAACAATTCCTTGCACACGATGGCTATGTCGAGACAGCAAAGGCATTCAGGGCAGAAGTGCAATCCGAAGCAAACGCGTTAAGAAGTACTCCCAATACATCGTTTGATGGCTTCGCTGTTGAAGAAGACGTCGATGCGGTGAATCGCCAACGTACGCACCAAACATTACTCTCGAGGAAACTCGGAATTGCTGATCTTTAACCAGGAATACGTGCTGCTATTTTGGATGGAGATATTGACAAAGCACTGAAGCTTATCAATGCATATTACCCGCATGTACTCGATGACAACCGCCAAATTTACTTCCGCCTCCGCTGCCGCAAATTCGTAGAAATGATCCGCCAAAGCACAGAACTCCTCCACGGCTCAACCTCCAAGCAAAGCAAATCGGTAAACGGCCACTCGACCGCCGTTTCCGACGACGATTTTGAGCCTGAGATGGACCTCGACGAGCAAACAAACAGCGCCGATGATTGGGATAAAATGGAAACCGAAGAAGTCGACAGCGGCCTAAAGTATCAAGGACTCCTCGATATGACGTTAAATTACGGTCGAGAGCTCAAATACGAGTTCAGAAACGATCACAGGAGACATGTTGAGAATGCGTTTCGAGACATATTCTCAATGTTTGCTTACGAGGATCCGAGGAAGAGTCCTACGGCGCATTTGTTGGATCAGGCTGCGCGGGTACCGGTGGCGGAGGAATTAAATTCTGCCATTCTAGGTAGGCCTCTTCCGAAATCTTTCCTACTGGGTGCGATGGTATGTGTACTAAGGGGAGAGCAGCTTCACTGGGCAAATCCTCCTCCGCCGCCATCGAGCGTCTGTACCAGCAAACCGAAGTGCTTGTCAGCGATATCAGCGAAGAAGGCGGCGCAGGGGCGTTCATCAACGTGCGCAGCAATTTCCTGAGGTAATGCCTTTTCCTGCTTCATCCGCGAATAAACTGTTTCTTTTGGCAAAGCGGTGGGCTGGTGGAGTTAACACGGCCGAATCTTGCTTTCGAATTCCTGCTCTCATTTCTCTTGGCGTACACTTTATGGATAAGGCGAACGGAATCAGAGGGTTTTGCCCAGGGAGGCTTGGGAGGAGGGCGCTTGATGTCTTATCTGTTCTCCTCTCCGAATTGTTGGCAATGGGAAGGGTGGAATTGTGTACCTAGATGAATGATTGAGATTGACATAGGTAAATATAAGCTTCCAATGCTGACGGCGCTGTGCTTTGACCTTGGAACAGAACAGTTCACTATCTTGGAGGACCTTGGTAGGCTTTCGAACTGCATGTTGTCATCGTGTCATAATACACCATGGTACTAAGCTACGGTCCATATTTTGATAACAGGTTAATATCATGTGTCGTACTGAAACGACGATGCTAGGAATAAAAGGGCCTTCAAAGGTAGGCACGTAGGGTGTCTTGATTCCAAACCATTTTGTCGGCTCTCCGTTACGAAAATATGATGAAACGTCTCACGATGAAACGAGGCCTTGTCGTGGATGAGATTTATTTCTCGCTCAATAACTTGAGTTCAGGATAGAGGATCTTTTCCATGTCGACAATATCACCGTCTTACTTCGTCTCTAGTTTTCTACATGGCTTCAATACCTCCTTCTTCCTCTCCGCCATATGACGAAGTCCATGTTCATACAATTCCACCAGGGCTGTTATCGCCATAATCCTTTATTGCAGCTGGTATGTTCCGGGCCTATCTGTCTCAAGCCTCCTTTCCGGCCTTCTTCGCTGCCCTTTGTCTCTTCGCCTCCGCCTTCTTATCCTCCCTTGCTACCTCCTCCGCCGCCTTTTTATCCTCCTTGGCTGCCTCCTCTGCCGCCGCAATTGCAACCACCAATTCATCCAGGGCTTGCTTTCTGGCCGGTTGAAGACCCCAGTCCAAGATGTTGTGGATCGCCCTGCGGAATGCCTGGATTTCCCCTTCCCTATTCATGACGTAGGACTCAATTAAGTTCATATGGTAGTAAGGCTCCCCGTACGCGTTGAATTCCAGCCAGTTCACGAAGATTTGCGCGAAATGCGGAACCCAGGCACACGAGAACACCCAGCTTGTCATGTCCGGACCTGGAGGGTCGCCTTGCATTGCGCTGCAAGCTTTCCGCTCTAGAAGTTTACGGGCGTTGACGAGGGCGGCCCCTGAGCGGATTGCTTGATTCTCTGCCTCTTGGATGGGGCTGTTGTTGCCTCCTTTGCCTTCTATAACGAAGAAAGGATGCTCGATCGGAGGCGCAACTCGGATCAATTGAAGGGCGTGATGGGATATCCTTGGTACTGTTCGTACAGGATACACAGAAGACTCGTCGAATTTGAAACCAAACACAAAGTCTGGCTTGGGTGTCAATAAGCCGAAGTCCTTTTCCAGGATAGGCAGGAGGCCCTCTACAAATTTTTGGTCTTGCGTTACATCCATGCCTGACTGCTCAAAAGCCATATAGGCAGGTTGTATATCTCGCTGCAGTGTACCATCGCGCTCCCCATCAAATTCGGCATCGAGTGGTTTATCGCTGTCACGTTGTGGAAGTTTCGCTTTATGGCCTGGGACAAGACGCCCATCTTTAACAACCTTTGGAACAATGCCATAAAAATAGTCTCGTTCGTTTGCTACGGTGTGCTCTTTCTGGTATTCTCGAACCTTTTTCGCAGATTCTGGCGCCATCACTGAATTTCTTTCTCGAAGAACAACGTCGAAGGTCATCTCTTTGAAAGCTGGGTACCGATCAATCGCTTCATCAAGATCAAACAGCATACCCTCTTGTGTAAGAGCTTTTCTGACGTTCATGATATTATCGGTTGGTGTGGAACTGTGAGAGACGGACTCGGTGCGACGAGAGGTAATATTCGAGCCGCCAGCTTCGGATGCAAGCTGCGAGGATGCGGTAGATGATTGGGACGCGCCATGCTGTGGTCAGATCAACGAATGCTCGACACGAGCAGGCAGCGTGAGCAAGTACCTCAAGTCTTCTCTTCTTCCGGTCAGGGGTCACCGGTGGTCTCATGTCACTTGATGCCATTTCCTCTAGGTTATCGTCCTCAAGTGAAGTAGCTTTTCGCTTTTGCGACCTTGACTGTTTACAGGGCGGTTGCCCTACACTCGTGATGGTCTCTGGCGATGGGACGGTAGACAGCCAATGAGTAATGTGGGAGCTCGAGGCATCAGACATTCCGTCGTAGGGGAAACTTCGGATGCATGTAAGGCGGCGCAGTCAAGAGGTAGGTGAAGTGTTGGTGAATTCAAAAACATCTGCAATACACGCTATCTTATCGATAAAGAACAACCTAAACTTTACAGTACCTACCTTAGCGCGCTGAGTTCGCCTTCCTCCACTTGATTGGCTACCTTGACGCAGGAAGTGCAAAGTCGAATACCGCTCTTCTACGTTTCCCTCTTTTTTTGGACTCATGTTCAATCTCATTTCTCCACTTAACGGAACTTCCACCTCGACAGTTTGAGATCCCATGCCATGAAATTCATGGTCGCTTTCGAGTCCCCTGCAAGTCAAGATTCGCACGACCGAATATTATAATTGTTATCCGAGAAACTTCCTGACTCATAATCCAAGATAGGACTTGTCGAACTCTCTATTACTATCCCTTGGACGGCTTGCTGTGGTCCCTAAATATATAGAAGGAGGCGCTTCGAGGGAAGCCATCCCGACGTAAATGCATGAAAATATTGATGTCGTTTTATATCGAGATTGGCCCGACGAAAAGCTGCATGCTTATATCGATATCAAAAGCCGTAATCGCTTCGACTGAGTACTTGACTCGTAGATAGCTCGCTTGCCACATATCCAAGCACCGCTTTAGCTATTGGAGTTCCGAAGGAGTGAGCCGATATTGACCTCCGTGATCCTGATGGACTTGTCAGGATTCTCCTTCTCTCTGATAAAGCATCTTACCCACGTCAAATGCGGTTCCTCGTGTGATCATTAATGCGTGGTTGTAAGAACCATGTGCAGTATCACTTTTTCAACGATCTCCAACTCAAGAGTCCCCATCTCAACCGGCAACACTCTCCAGTACTCTTCTTCCCTGCCTCCTCACCACCCCATCTAGAATCTCCCTTACCTGCTTACACCCATCAACGCCCACCGCTAGCATGCCCTCCAACCGCCCCACCTGGACTCTACTCTCCATGACACATACCACCACATTCTCCCCAGCTCCCACTGTACCCACCGTCAAGAATGGCAGTTCCTGCTCTTCTTGCCCGTTTAGATCGAGCAGCGGATCGGCATTTTGATCCTCCCCACCGCTGCTGTTATGCAAGGACGGCGCCGAAGACAGACAACCACTCGTGCACGCAACAATGTAATCCGTCATGGGCACACCAGCGTCAATGAGAGCAAGTGTAGAAGCATTAAGGCAGGCAGCGAGCAGGGATCCGTCCTGAGACAGCACGTGTAGGGTCAGGGTAATGGTGGAGTGAGGGTAGAGGTGTGTGAGGAGGGTGGAGGCGAAAGCGGAGGAGATGGTCGACTGCATTTCTTGGGTTCGCCTGTCGCGGGGAAAATATCAACGCTCCATGTCCTAGCTCTTCCGCATATTTGCGGCTTGTTCTATGGCACGAAAGCGAATCGACACAAACCACAGAAACTCACTTATCCGCCCTCCCCCTCTTCTTCCTCTCAACTCCGCTAAACCCCGCTACGGCAATCTCCACCTTTATCTCCGCGCCATCGTCCCGGCCCCCACCTCCGCCACCTCTTCGTCCCTCAGCCGGTCCGGAAATTGTGCAGATAACTTTCGTGTTGCCCATTTCTAGGTACGAGGAGCCATCGGCAGCAGCCTGAGTGGAGATTTGCGCATGAATGCGGCGTAGCTCATTCCAACGCCGGCCATCGAGGCGGAGCAGCGCAAGGGAATACGTGGAGGTGTCGAGTGGCATTGTGAGAAGAAAAAGGAAGCTGAAGTAGGGATGATGGTGGGGAGTTAACGAGGGGAAACCGATTGCGAAAGAAAGAGAGCAGAAGGCTGCCGGGGAGGAGAGCGCGAAAATAGAGTCGTAGAAGGGGATTGTGCGGTTGAGGATCGAAGCTTCAAAGAATTGGACTCACGTGAGTACGTGTTATGGAGTTGAAGCTAGTGTATTTGTTTACAGAAAATTAATATAATACATTTATTTCCTCAAAGATTCTATACTTTACTGTTAGGAGAAATGTAATATTGTCTCTATTGGCCGGATTGTAAAAGATCGTTTACAAATATGCGGGCATCTTCCAAGTACTTCGCATAACTCTCATGAACCGGGAGGCTGGTCCCACTGTCACAGAAAAAGTCGTCAAAGTCACAATAACTCTGGATCCGTGATGCGTAGGTATCACAGTTTTGGGAAGGCAGGAACCGAGGTATGATCTGTTTAAATAAGCTATTTAGCCCAGAAATCTCATATGAATCGACAGAGTTGGAAAGAGAAGGAAAGGGAAAAGGGGAAATTACTCCATCACGCGAAGACGTTCCCACGTCATAAGATTGTCCGGCCAAGTGGCGAGGGTCGCCCATATGGATGATTGCGGTCACTGTACAATTTATATCAGACAATGTTATATCTAGACGGGCTACCAAATGGATACGAACCCTGGGCTCCCACGGTCCGATTCATAGGGCAATTCGATGGTCCAAGAACATTCTGTTCTTGGTAGGTTTCCCAACCACCGCCGCCGCAAAGGGCATCGCCGATGATATGTGCTCCCTTTCTTATATTAAAGAATTCTCCTATGACATTGGCAGATGCTTCTTACCTGTGAGTAACCCAGTAGCACAACCTTCGAATTAGGGCAGCGGTTATAGTAATTTGTGACTTGCCACATCACCGCACTAACCCCTATATGGGTCGAGAACGCATATCGAGTAGGATCATTGGGGTCCAACAAAGCGGGATAGTCGATGGCTTCTACTGTATCCGTTCTCGGATTGTCACGCTGAATAAGCTCTGCTAGTCGACCAATTGTGCCAGGCCCAGCGGGTTCTCCTGAGCCTCTAGCAGCGAAGACATGGACTGGGGAGCAGTCTGATTCCCGAGGCTGCGTCAGCTGATCCGTGGGGGATTTGTGAGTGGAACGTATCCAGACGAGGAGCGAACTGAGGAGAGCAAAATACATGACGATCGAACAGAATTGAAAAAAAGTGGTGGATTTAGATGAAAGCCGTAGCATTATATCAACCGGGTAAGATATCCCATCAAAATCTATCCGCTGCTGAGAGTATCCAGGTCGTGCCAAGCTTGTTCTGGGCCTTTTCGAAAGAGCTAGAAGTAGACCCAGAGAAGCGTGAAAAGTACCCGAGGGACCACAATAAAATCAGTAGGATCAATAAGCTTTAGGCAGCGGTGCTATCTCAATTGTATTATCAAAAGGCGCATGTCACGAAAAGAAATATAAAGTCTGTACATGCAGTGATTTCTTTGATGTACGTTCTCGAAGCAGAGCCAGATATTGTGGTAAAGGGACTCCTTGGTCCAAGGTGCAGACCAGATGCTAATGCAGTATTTGTCGGAGCGTCCAATTTGTAGCGTGAGTGAAGCCTCCGAAAGTGTCAATCTTAGTCCTCACCCTATGAGGGAAAGATTGTCTTTGCGGTTGATGTGAAATTTG
>JAABUL010005881.1_pt1 | contig 14735 bp, 23 predicted proteins | sample 5559151 | NCBI WGS metagenome assembly JAABUL01 (sample SAMN10711876, study PRJNA513368) | rock metagenome | isolation source: Antarctica rocks | place: Antarctica: Victoria Land, Pudding Butte sud | reverse complement strand
CTTCTGCGCCAAGAGCGCGTCTGGCGCGGCGGCGTCGGCCGTGAGCGTCAGGTCCAGGCCATCATGTCGCTTGATCTTCGATAACCGTCCATAAAGAGGCGCATAAACGTTCTTCCAGCCAAAAAAAAGGTCGTTTAAAGACGGTCGAGTCGAGCCGCGTGTCACGCGTCCAAAAGGACGGTCGAGTCGACTCTGTTCGGCGTGGGGGGACCCCTGCAGGTCCGCGTGTTCACAAAACAGCACCGAGGGCCATTTATAGCAGTTGCCCGTGATAGGCAAGGCTAATCAGGTGTGCGCGCAGTGTATGCAAAGGGGGTGACGGTGAGGGCACTTCCGAGTACTCACGGCGTGAGCTCTGTGGTGCTCGGCCGAAGGACTGACGGTGGCGGCTTTATATCTCTGAATATTACAAGGTGCGCAGGGCGATGGTGCTTTGAAAGGAGAGGGTGCAAGTGGATTGTGTGTGAAGTTATCCAAAACACAGAATGCATCACAGAGATTCTCCAACGATTCTTCGTACGATTCAGGGTCTAACAAAAGAGGGTATAACGAGAGACTGTTCTGCTGATGTTTAACTACTAGAACGAGTCCTAGTAGCACAACTGCTACAGGCTGGAACCCAGAAGCCAAGAACTAAATACCAGCCAGCACCAGCTTCCAAACTGCATATAATCGCAGCCCACGGCCCAGCGCCGACTGCGGGCCTCGGATGCGGCACACGTCCAACGAGCCAAAGCTGCCGCTTGAGGCGAGGCGCCGTGCAACGCCGTTGTGACGCCGCGTTATTATACATACTCTGAGCGCTGCTGTCTTTCACAGCGCCAGAGCCAGCCAGGCGGCGATGAGGCTCACGCCGCTGCACGAAAGAACACGAATCTCGGGCCGTTGGTAAAATAGCCCTCCAAGGGAGAGTCCAGGGTGATGCGGTTTGGCGCATGGTGGCTTACCCATATGGCGCCAGCATGGCCTTGGTCTTGTCCTCGGTCAGAGCGGCAGCATAGCACGAGCCCGAGAACAGCACGATGCCTGCCGCCGTCAGGCCGCCAACCACATTGGGCCGCCTGCACAGCATGGGCACGCCCGCATCGATCATCTGTTGCGTTGAAGATGCGCCCATGACGCCATTTGGTTGGGCTGGCAAGCAGCAGGAGACAAGCTGCCCACCTGGCCAGGGGCGAAACTGCCAGCAGGAGGCTGTGCATCAAGTGGTACTTGTTGCCGCGGTCGAAGGTGTCTAAGGACTTAGGGTCCAGATGCTTCAGACCATGTGCGCCGTAGGCGCCCAGTGCCACGGCACTGGCTCCGGACAGTGCTGCCACGCGGAGCCAGACTGACGTTGGGGCAGCAGACATTGCCTGAAGCTGAACTTGTATAATTGTATCTGAGTTTCTCTGCTTGGCCGCTGACCGCTGTCTGCCGCACGTGCTGCCAGCGGCAATCTGAACGACAGGCACTGTCAAGCTGAGACGGTGGCCTGAATAACACAAGATTCGTTCAATCAGGTGACAGTGGATCACGATCAGATCACCTGCAGCAGCAGCAGCGAATGAATAGAGGTATGTGCGCTGGCGCGGCGCCGATTCAAATGGCACAGATCTGTCAGGCGAGTGCGACGGGGATAGCGGAATACGCTAGCTGAGTTGGAATCGAGTCGGTAAGGATGAAAGAAGGGACGCAAATGTCAGAATGACTATTGTGGCAGTCAGCCATGCAAGAATGCATCATCGCTCACGTGTCCAGCCTGCGCGCAGAGCGCAAAACTGAGCCTTTTGCGCTGTTGTGCATATCTGCAATTGACCCTGGGAGCGGCTGGGAGAGGCGTGGAGGACGAACGTGTCCGCCAGCTTTGAGGCTCAGTCGGCCGTCGGATCGCGGCCCCCAAGTAGTGCTCGATCAGCAACAAGCAGCAATCGCTGATCGCAGCCGATACCAGCTCCAAGTAGTAGCTGAGGGATCTGTATCGCACCCGCTTTACCAGCTGGGAGGCCGTCGGCCACGATGGCCCGGCCCTCATGGCTCAGCCTGATCCTTCTGTGCTTATTGCTCGGAGCCGGCATCAGCGGGGCCACAGAGCTCGAAGGTTTCGATGAGGTTGAGGAGGAGGCCGCGACAATGCCGGAGCCAACCACGAAGGTTGCAAACAGCAGTGTACATGCATGCACCGGCTTCGCGCTGAACCGAGCAACCCGTATGATACCGATCCAATGCGTGCACTGATCATGACGCCTGTAATCCCGCTCTTCCGATATACAGGTCGCCGCCCAGCAGCCAACAGCCGTGGAGACCATCGCTGCCGACAGCAAGGTGCCGGCCAGCGGAGCGGCACAGCCAGCGGCAGCAAATGCCAGCGCTGCCGTGGCGAGCCGTGCACAGCGACGGTGGTTCAACGTCGGCGGCCGTACGAGCCCGAAGGACTTCCTTCCGGAGATCCTGGGCGCCCTCGTCCTGGTGCGCATGCCCAAAGCGCGCCGCTGATGCTCAGCATCTGATCTAGGCCGATGGATCTGCGGAGGCACAAGAGGACGTGGGCGTGAGGGGCCATAGGCATGTGATCGAACATTCGCTTTCAGACTGCACATGTGGTGCGCATCCTTGAACACGCCGAAAGGCAGTGCCTGCGCAGTCGCCGGCACAGGCACAGGCGCAGGCGCAGGCGCAGGCCGCCGACCTTGCTCACTCCCCTGTATCCCTCTGCCAGCTGGTCTCACTCAAGTCATTCGCGCCGGGCAGGTGGCGTACTCCATCAACCTTTTCTTCGGCAAGAAGGAGAACGACGCGCTGGCGCTCGCGTGGGCACAGCAGTTCTGCGAGGACGGCGCAGTGCTGGACCGCAACTTTGCGCTCATCGGGCCTGGCGACTCCAACGGCGGCGAGGTGGGTTCCCCGGCCTACAAGTTCTGTCCGCTTCCTGCACAAGATTCATGCGAGGACGGCTCAAGTGCCGGACTGCAATTTTGCCTTCATTGGGCGCGACACCAACGGCGGCCAAGTGAGTGTCAGGAAGTTTCAGCGCAGCAGGCCTGAGGGCGTCTATGGTTTAGGTTTAGGGTTATTGGGACTTCTGCTGCGAGGACGGCGCCGCGTTGGACCGCAACTTTGCGCTCATCGGGCGCCCAGTGTCACAGACGGTCGCGAGGTGCGGATCAGCAGGTTCTGCTGCACTAGGCAGCAGTGCATCTGTAACCATCAGCAGTTCTGCGGAGACGGCGTCATGCTGGACCGCAACTTTGCGCTCATGGTGTGCCCAGCAACACCGACAGCGGCGGCAAGGTGGGTTGGTGGCCTGATTTCAGTAGGTAGTTAATGCACCAGAAATCCTCATCGGCAACATTGCTGGACCGTATCTTGCGCTCATCGAGCCCATCGACACCAACCTCGGCGAGGTGTCTTGGAGTTGTGCGCTGTGGGCATGTATGCGCTTGGCTACTTTGCTTGCCATCCATGCTGCAATGAGCCAGCAGCGAGCCTGAGTCTCGCAGCAAGTCTGAGCCCTCAGGAGCTGGTGCCGTGAGCCTGCGCAGAAGCATAACCATTCGTCTGGCATGAGCGGGGAGCCAGGGGGCAAGGGAGCGGTTCTAGGGTCTAGTGTTTAGGGCTTAGGGTAAGGAACTTTCCTTGGACTCTATTTAGTTCATCCTTCTCAGTGCATGTCATTGCCGCTGCCGCAGGCGCTGATCTGGTGATCGACCCGCTCTTTCCTCCTCCTTCCTCCTTCCTCCTCCTTCCTCCTCCCTCCTCCTTCCTCCTCCTTCCTCCTTCCTCCTCCTTCCTCCTCCTTCCTCCTCCTTCCAATCCGGCAGGTTCTGGTTCTTTACAACTAACTCCATACTCACCTCAATCGCCGCAGGTACTGATCCGAGAGTCCAACCACTCGTTCACATTCCACGCCAGCGGCCGCCGCTTCTGCCGCTCCCTGACGGCCAAGGTGGAGCTCAAGCGGCGGCAGGACTACCTGTCCCTGGGCTGGTACTTCCTGCAGCCGCGCACGGACTTTGTGGACATCGAGGTCGCCATGAACGAGGGCGCAATGGCCCCCATGGTGAGTCTCTGCTGCAGTGTTTCACAGCTTCCTGAACTCTAGCTTTCCGTGAAACTGCATGAAGGCGCGCACGGACTTGGTCGACATTGAGGTGGGCACGAACGAGGACACAATGGCGCCCTAGGGCGCCCATGGCGAAGCTCACAGGAAGCTTGATCCTTCCTGAACGTTCTGTCTGGAGCGCTCACAATTGATGAACCCTTCAGCGGGTGAAGACCCCTGCCGGCAAGCTCGAGTACAGGGCCCTTGGCGCCCGACAAGCTGCATCATCGTGTTGCTCGTCTGATGCAGGAACACGCAAACTGATTCTAGCTGCTGCTGCTGCGGCAGAAACGCACCGCATGTGCCAATCCGCGAACAGCCGTGATTTGCAAAAGAGCGCCGGCGCCGAACAGGACCCGGCGCTCTCTGCGAAGGATGATGGTGTGATGCGTGATCGTCCATCTTATGCCGCAGGTGCTGTGTACTGGGTAGCCATGCTTTGCAGAGGGGGGCCTTGCGCAGCGGGCGACTTGCAGCGGTCCACTTAGAAGGCGGCTCAGATGCATAGCCTGGCTAGCTTTGTGTTGACGCGGAAAAGTTTCACACCGCAGGCGCTGTTCATCGGGCAGCCGCGCTTTGCAAAGCAGCACCTGGAAGCCAGGTTTTGCAGTCGTTTTCATGAAGAAGCCGCTCCAAAGACACGCTGTCTTGAGCCTGCATAATGCGCCGCAGGTGCTCTTCATTGGGCAGCCGCGCTTTGCGAAGGAGCGCCTCGGCGCTGAAAAGGACCTGGAGCTGTTCACCAGAAAGGTGGAGGTGCCGAAGGACCGGGTGGCGGGCTGGCCGGGGCCCAAAGCGCTGACGGTACTGGCGGAGCACTCGTCGCTGCTGTACGACCTGATGACCGACGCCATGGTCTCCCAGGTGAGACCGGTTTTTCAGTGAGTCGCCAGCTGCGTCGAGTAATCCCCCCTCACGACCTCCAGAGATGTCAGGCTGCTCACGGTGCTGGCGGAGCAGTCGTCACTGCTGCACGCCCTCGCGACGCCGTGCTCACGGCGCTGACGGTGCTGGCGGTGTACTCGTTGCTGATGTACGGCCTTATGACCGAGGCTATGGTCAGCCAGGTGTAGTGTAGACCCCAGCAATGCCAAAAGTGTACCCCCTTCTGCAAAAGTCAAGGCGCCCCACGGTCCTGGCGGAGCACTCGTCGCTGCTGTGCGGTCTCATGACCGACAAGGCTAAGCTGAGTCGTGCTGCCACGTCTCACTCACCGGAGAAGGGCTTGGCAACAGCTGGGAACACACGAGAGTCCAGACGGCTCGCACCGCAGGCTTGACACACCCGGCACCAGCTGTCCACGCATAAGTATGTGGTGCTGTGGCTCAGAACTGACGCTGCGGCGCTCATACGTGGTGCTGCCGCCACTGCACAGGTGTTTGGCAGCAAGGCGTGGGAGAGCTCGCGGAAGTACTTCCGCTTCCTGCACTTCACGACAGAGGACGAGCGGTCTGTCTCCCCACGCGTGCTACGCTTCTCGTTCAACCTGCCGCCGCTGGACAAGGCGCGCTACTTGCCTGTCTCTTTCAATACTCAGATCTACGTGCGTGACTTCTCAGACGAGCAGATGCTGTAGGAAGGAAGCTGCGGAGCCGTCTGGTGGCTGGTCGCATCATGTTGCTGACAGCAGGGCCGCCGAGCAACTGGATGAGGTTACCGTCACCAACCGACATGTCATCCCACACCCGACAGAGTGTTCATCGATGTGACTGCCCGCCGCCGCAGATGGGGGAGCTGACGAAGCTCATGGCGGCGGTGTGCGAGTTCATCGACGTCGTGGGGTCCTACAAGCTCTCGCCAGAGGCACGGAAGCGCGCCGACACCAAGCGGCAGGAGGTGCGGCACGACTTGTGGAAGCATACTGCGCTCTTGTCGGCCCACCTTCCTTCGTGAAGCCGTGCATGCTGCCCCTCGGGGCCGCGGAAGCATGCCGACACCAAGCGGCAGGAGGTGCGGCACATTTTGTTTGATCTTCTGGACCCTGCGCTACCGTGATGTCAGGCAGTCAAGCCTTCGCCTGAGGCGACAATTCGCGCAGATGCAAAGCGGCAGTAGGTGCAGCAAAGACCCTCTGATGAAATACGTGCATGTTTTGTGCCCCTTTAATGGCCTCGTGCCAGCTGTCGCCGAGACATGGATGTGCAAAAACGAAATGGCAGGAGGGGTGCGGAAACTGCTGGAGCCTGCGAGTTGCACTAATATATACCTGCACAAAAACCTAGCAATTCTGACGTTCGAGACATCGACCACCACTGGCTCTGCAAACATGTTCTGCACTGGCGCAGCAGTGGGTTGGAGAACTTTCGAGGGCAAGAAACTGATGCTGCGCACTGATCTTCCACAGTCTCAGTTGGGGCTGTGGAGTGCGGCTTCACCTGCAGCAGTTCGGGCAGCTGGAGATGTGCATGGCGAACGTGCATCAAGCAGGTTTGATTTGGGAGGCAGACTTCATCAAATCCAGATTCTCCATTCTCATTTGCCGGATATGGCAGGCAGGTGAATGAACGGGATTGCAGGTGCAATACAGGGCATGCTGGGGGCGTGCAGCGCTCCGAAAACAGCTGGAGGATGACGATGCCAATCGTCGTTCACATGATGAAGTAAAACGGATGAACGTTCAGTGCCTCGTGTGTCGGGACGCGCAGATCCAGGCGGCGGAGGCGAAGGCGAAGGCCAAGGAGGACGAGCAGGTGGACCTTGTCTCGCAGCGGCGGGAGAAGAAGTTCCTGGAGGAGCAGGTACAGGCCTTGACTTCAGGGTCCCATTGCATCGCTGTGCTGTTTGGTTGTGCTTCCTGATCGACGGCGGAAGCAGGAGTTTCTGGGGGAGCAGGTGCGGGGCTGAAAGCCCGTCTTTCTGGGTTTTGAGACGCTGAACTCGGGTCCTCCAGGATGTCGAGTGCATTCGCCGTGCCCCTGTGCCTGTGCATGCAGCGTATCAGGCCACTGTTCCCAGCACGCTGCCACATGCATGCTGGCCAGCTCCAGCTGCGGGTTGCCTGCCCAACTATACCAGGGGCGCTTGCTTGCACATGCCCCTGAGACAAACCCTCCAGTACCCGATGTACTCTACTCCTGACAGCGGCGGGCGCCAGTGTCAGGACAACAGCACTCGGAGCACCGTTCTTCAGCATGGAAGCATGTCGGCCGATGCTGTCCATTCTGCATCCGCAGGAGAAGATGCGGCGGATGACGCCGCAGCAGCGGCAAAAGTACGAGGAGAAGAAAAAGGCGGTCATGGCAAAGCGCCAGATGAAGATGAAGATGGTCAAGTAGCTGCGGTCTTCCAGCGTTCCCTGCACTGCACGGCTGTCTTCACCGGTCACTCCTCATAGGATGCTGGACCCTGTCCCGTAAGCGGTACTGCCTACAGGTACACATATTCCTCGCACAAGGAATATGTATGCGCATGCGGTTTGGATGGTGGACGGCGCACGTGCCGCCTCACCTCAGTGACCCTATACCTATTGATGATCAGCGGCTTCCAGCTTTCGAACTCCGCGTCACGCGAAGAGTGCACTACAAGGTCAACTTGTTGTAAGGCTGGTCAGTTTGTTCGGTGCTACTGCACACATCTCAGAGACATAGAGTAGGGTTTAGCGACTGCAGCTCGACGCCCAACGCATATCTGTTGCTCCGACAGTTCAGACGTTTTGCCCACTCGACAGACGCTCGATCGGCTGACACACTTGTCGGACTTGCGGCTGTTCGGCCTGCGAAGGCCGGCAGTGTCGCTGAGGCGCCGGCGCAAGCAGGTCGCCTGCAGTCCTGCTGACGGAAGTCCCTCGGACAAACCGCCGATGCAGCCCTCGCTGCGCTGACCCTGCGCGCGCACAGGGCGCTGAGGACCTGCGATTAAGAAGGCACCGGAAGCGCAAGTCGTCTGCTGAGTGGCCCGACCGAAAGGTGGTTCGTTGGGGTCCAAATGCATACGACTCTCCTGTTGAACCTATGCTGCAGCCAGCAGCCGCAGCTCCACCGCTGTGCACAACGGTTACACCGTCTAGTCTCTCTCTCTTGTGAATTTCCTGAGTTCAGCATGTCCGTGCACCATTCAAAGATTCTGCAGGCCTCGCCGAGCGCGTACTGCTGCCTCCAGCAGCCATAGCTTGGTGTCGGAACCATGAGCCTCTTTCAGAACAGTGATGGCCTGCAATATCTTATGCAGGCAGCACATGACGACCTCTGCTTTTCAGAACGGCGGCCGCAGCGACGAACGCGGCGCCGATTACTTGATGCCGCTTCAGCTGGGTAGCGCCAGCTTGTTCGGCGGCACAGCAATGCCGCTGCCGCCCTCCTACACAGCGCAGCACTCTGGCCAGTACGATGGCTTCCAGCAGCAGGGCCATGGCCACCTGATGTACAGCACCTTCGACTATGCAGCTGCCGCCTACGCCTGCACGGACGCGTCTGCGTCCGGTCCTGACGGGGCTTTCGGCTCGCCTGTGGCATTCGGGGCAGACACCGCCGCCACAGCGGCGGCACGCGGCGGCTACAGCCAGCTGCAGCAGCTAGATCATGGGCAGCAGCTGCATGCGCTGGCGGCGGCGGCGGCGCCAGCCGCTGCAGATTGGACACCCTCATGGCTGACGGGCCTGCACTACAGCGGCGACCCGAGCCATGCCTCCTTCCTGCTGCTGCAGCCTCCAGTCCACTACAGTGGCGCTAGAGCCCCGCCGCAGGCGGCGCCGCAGCGTTTGGTTGCTGGCTCGTTCAGCGGGACGCCTGCATCTCGTGCACCCGACGGCTCGCTCATGCTGTGGGACCTGCAGGCCACTGCGGCTCCCACGCCGGTGAGCTCATTGCATGCAAAGGCTCTGTCACATGCAGGTTTTGGGCACACAACTTGCTGCATCAGGATTGGCGAGTTTCTGACTACAACAGCTGGCCACAACAGGCAGGTTTTTGCCTGTCTGCAGCGGCACCGATGCCTCGTAGGACAACAGACGCTGCACTCATTACATCCGTCATGCCTGTGCTTTCAACACAACAGTCAGGACCTTTGGACAGTGCGGATGTGCCTTTTTGAGCAGGTGAAGCCGCGCTGGCCGTCGCATGACGGCGGCGGCGGCTCGCCTCCAACGGCGTCGGCGTTCTACTACACCCCTTTCGGCATCGACAGCCCCTTCAAGGAGCTCAACCTCAATCCAATGAACTTCCGCCGCGACTGCGGGCGCCAGTGCTCCTCGAGTGCCACAAGCGCAAAGGCGTGTGCAGATGCGAACCCTGATGAACACGGCAACCCTTGCGCTGAACTGCATGCAGCGTCCTGCATATGGGCTGCCACCTCTGCACGACTGCACTGGCAGCCCCGTCGTTGCCTCCCAGTCTTGTGGCGGAGATGACCCGCTCTTGCATGCAGTGAGGCCGAAGTCTTTCCTGTATCTGCACAGATGGGCTTCGGAGACTACTCGGCGCCAGCCGCTGCACAGAACCTGACGAGGCTGCCTCAGTCTCAGGCGGAGCAGCAGGGTGTGGCGGAGTCTCTGATGTAGTTGCATGCAAATCCTCGTAGTCATGCATGCCCACGCTGTCGCCAGTCGATCGTGCAGATCGTGTCTTGGTCACCTGCCACGCCTGATGCTGCATGCATGCTGACAAGTGCCTGTGCCAGCAATTTTTGCTTTCCCATCCCTCAAGCATGCGCCAGCCTTCGGAACGTCGACATGGTTCGTGCAGAGCACGAGGCGCCCGTGGGACAGGCTGCGCTGTTCGGCCAGAGCGCAGAGGGCATGCTCGCTGCCCCTCGCGCCACCAGCATCCGCCGCCCGCCGCCGCTGCACCCGCTGCCGTCGGCGACCAGCACCGCTGCACCAGGTGGTTTCACTCCTCGTTGCACGCTCTCAGCAGCTCTGCTGACCTGCCTGTTTTATGCTGCCAGCTGTGTGTCGTCCTGCTCTGGTTATCCGCAGGTGCATTCTTGCTTCTGAGAAAACACCAAGCACAATGTGTCCGCTCCGTTTACAAACACTACACCCAGTTTCTACCCTGTACTGCAGGCTTCTGCTTCCAGGACCCGGGCTGTGAGGAGCCGCCGTCGCCCGCGCCCTACCGCACAGCGCTGCTGACCGCTGTAGAGCTGCCGCCTCACGCTGCTGCCGGCGCCCGCGGCGGCCCGAGCCTGGCGCCCGAGCCCGGCCGGACAGCGCCGCTGCCGCCGGGCCACGTTCCGCTGCAGGGTGGCCTGACGCAGCCGCAGCGGCGGCCGATGGGAGACGCTTTCGGCGGCGGCGGCAGACCGGCATCGCTTCCGCGGTCTGGCGTGGGACTTGCTGCCGCGGCCAGCTTTCCGCGGCCGCGACGGGCCGCGCTGGGCGACCTCACCAACATGCAGCGGCCCCGCCCCGGCTCCGCGTCTGGCGGCGGCGGTGACAAGGCTGCAGGCAAGCCTGCAGTCAAGGCTGCGCATGCGGCGGCGGCAGCGGCACACCCGCCGCGGCGCTCGCAGCTGACCGGCGCGACTGGCGCGCAGCAGGAAGCCGGAAGCGGCAGGCGCCTGCTGGCGCCGCCGCTGCCGGAAGCCCGCCCGCTGCACTCGGCTGGGACACACGCCGCTGGCCATGGCTACTCTGCTGACGGCCATGATGCCGGTGGCGCCAGCACCATGCCTGCTGGCCACGGCGGCGGCCATGGCGGCAGCAGCCAGATTGCGCCGGAGGACGCCTCTGAGTGGTGCTACCGTCTGCATGTGGCCAGCTCACAGGTGCGGCGGGGGCTTCTAGACAAGTGCTACCCCTGTCCTGAAGTGCGCACGCACCTCCTCATCGCCATCTCTTCTCTTGGTGTACAGCTGCATGCGTCGTAATCCGCATCAGATGCAGTCCGACTCATCTGCATGCAGGCTCCTTCGAGGCAAATCCCTGCTGACATGTGCTGGCAAATGCTGACAAATGCCAGCTGCATGTTCGTTCATGTTGCCGGCAGCCCGCCTTCTGTCGATGTAAACCCTTGTTTTCAATGCGATGCAGGGCAAGGGGCGCACGCTGTTTGACAAACCTGCAGCTGCACTTCCCTGCCTGATTGCTGCAGTCTCTTACGCGCTGCCCTGCATGAAAATGCAGGGCAAGGCGCGCATGGACCTGGGCCGCGCCGACGTCAAAACCCTCGTGGAGCACCAGCTGGAGGTATGCTCTGACTTGAACAGTACTCAAGATCCCCTCACTTCCATCGGGCAAACCTCAGATGTACAGGCAAACGTACAGATAGTAGATGCGCTTCCGCATGCGTGTGCTGCCGCTTGTGCCGAACGCTGTGTCGAACAGTCTGCATTGCTGCGCTGAGGCAGCTATCGGTGCCTTGCCTGTGCGACCCACTCTGCTGCCGACGTTCTCAGCACCATGTGCACTCCATTCCCTGATGCACCAAGTTGTGTGCCTGCAGGTGGGGCCGGCCGCTGCGGACGCCGTGAATCCGCTACTCTTCGGGCTGCGTTGCATGTACATTTTCGCCTATGATACCAGAAAGGTCATCCTGTTGTGTGCTGGCAGCGGGGCCAGCCGCTGCGGGCGCCGTGGTACCGCTACGGACCGCGCTCCATGAGCACCGCTGCACGCGCACACGCCGGCCGCTCGCACCACCAGCAGCTCGTCGCCCAGGCGCGTTCTCGAAAGCACACCCGCGAGTGATCCCGGTGAAACTGCTGTGCGCTGCCGCGAATCATGTCCCACACGCCACCAGCAGCGCGGCGAACAGGTTCCATTGCTGTGGGCATGCTGAATCATGCATGCCGAATCACGGTGGAGCCGCTGGAGACTCCCCAACGCGTGGTTTTGAACCTGACCCGCAGCGGTACACGTCGCCTTGTGTGCACATATTGCGGTGCCCACCCCGCCGTTGGCATCACGAACATCACGGGTGCGAAGACACGGCGTCGTCATCCTGACCCCGCCCAACTGCCGTTGTTTTCGTCACGCCGCAGGGCCGTAGCAGCGGCGCAGAGCCCGCCGCAGCGCACGGCACGGGCGTGTTTGTGCCGACTTCGGATTAGGTAACCAGCTGGCTGTGGCGGTCTCCAGGAGTGGGCTGACTTGCACAGCAATAAATTCACCGGCGAGCCTGACGCAAAAGGCCTGGGGGCGAGCGCCGGCAGCCCGGCCTACAGATGCAGTTTTGGAGGAATCCGCATTCGCGGCGCAGCGGCTGCTCATCCTGCAGTGTGTCAGCATCTGCCTTGACACGAGATCCAGATCCCACTTGGCTCGCACTGTTTCTTGCTCGACCAATGCTGGAGGGTCGGCGGGAGGTGGGAGGCCTGTGTGCTGGTTTGACTCCCCTGGCGATGCCTGCCTACGTCACGCTTCGCACCCTCGCAGGGTTTCACAGCAGAAAGTGCGGAATTAGCACACCCCCTTGCAAGGCGCGCCAAGATATTGATCCGGATTGTCCTCATCCAGCCGCAGCATCGAACGCGAAAAGTCCACTGAGTTTGCCGCCCTATCGTTTAGCTTCGCGTTTCTCCGTATCCTTCTAGCTCTCAAAAGGTCGTCAGAGGAGGCACGGCACCTGCAGCGGACGCAGGCGGCAGTTTGTGGAGAGGCACAGATTAGCAACCATGCAGACTGCACTGCTGGGCCGCACCGGCTTCTGCCCGCGCGTTGCTACTCAGTGGACGCCATGCCAGCGCCAGAACGCTCGCCGCAACATGATGGTCCGGGCGCAAGAGGCTGACGCTGAGACCGGCCTGAAGACCATGCGGAAGGGCGTGAAGGAGGTGAGCGATTACGGCGGATGAGCTCGGATGGCTTTTGGTGGGTCTATCCCAGCAAAGGGCACTGGCGCAAATAGCACCAGCGTGACAGAGCTCCACGGCAGGCCGCTGACATCTAGGCTTCTCCTTCCAGAAGATGTTGTCTTGACGAGCGCGGCGTGCGCTTCAGCTGAGCCATCAATCTCATCGGTATATCCACTGCTGGTGGGAGGTGCTTGCGTCAGCACACTCCTTCCAGGTCAACCCGGCAGCCTCAGGACTGTCCCTCAGGAAGGCTGTGCATCACGTGGCACGCCCTCCGCCGTTTGCGTTGACTTGGCGCAAGGAAGAGGGCTAGTCGCACTTGCCTTCCAACCGGTCAGTAGGTCGCCGCTGCGGAGTGGGCTGGGGTTGCTGCTGGTCGGAAATGCATGATGACGCACCGTGCTGGACGACCCAACCAACATGCCTACCTCCCCTGCCGCTGCAGGCTTCCAGCGAGAGCGTGCTGACCCCGCGTTTCTACACCACGGACTTCGACGAGATGGAGCAGCTGTTCAGCCAGAAGCTGAACCCCAACCTGGACATGGCGGAGCTGGAGGTGCGCCGTCGCGGAAGACTTGTGTCGCACAGCGCTCGTGTCGCCGGCTCTGTCATACTGCAACTGCTTCCGCCAGCCGGCTGACGCACTAGCGAACCTCATGCTAGGAGGCCTCCAGCATGGGGCAGTCCGCCACGTGCAGCAGGAGCTGCTCTGGCGTGCCCTCATGGCGGGCTGCGGCACCGGCGCTCCAGCCCACCCTGCAGCCACTCCACAGCAGAGCACATAGTGTCAGCCACGGTACTCCTGCACGCATGTCAACTCTACATGCGTCGCTCGCAGGCGATGCTGGCGGAGTTTAAGCTGGACTACAACCAGCGCCACTTTGTGCGCAACGAGACCTTTAAGAACGCCGCCGGGAAGATCACGGTGAGCCGGGGCAGCCGCGGATCTCAGAGCGGGCAGCGGCGCGCGCATGTGGCACGCCTGCATCAGATTCCCTTGCAATTCGTGCCGGCTGAGCGCCGTACAGCCAGGATTGTCCAGCCCGAGCGCAGCCGTGGCGCATCTGTGCAACAGCCACAGCACATCGCCATCTGGGAGGCCCACCCTTCTTCATAAAAGCACACAACACCAATAAGCCCATCCTCCGGCATGGAAGCACGCAGCAATGCAACTGCCTTGCCATCACCCTAACGGTTTCGGCGTGTGCTGCGCAGGGCCCGGCCCGCAAGATCTTCGTGGAGTTCCTGGAGCGCTCCTGCACGGCCGAGTTCTCCGGCTTCCTGCTGTACAAGGAGCTGGGCCGGCGGCTCAAAACCACCAACCCTGTGGTCGCTGAGGTGGGCACCAAGTCGAACGCTGGAAAGGAAGGGTGCAACAAAAGTGTGCAACTGGGAAAGGCAGCCACTGAAGTAAGCCGCTATGAGAAGGTAGGGCGGCGGCGCCTTGGTGGGCCGCTGGGGGCAAGCAGTGCCTTCCATCTTCGGGCGCAAAGTGAGCCAAGCCTGTGAGATCGACACAGGCCAGTGTCGCCAGGACGTGGGGCCAGCACCCGCAGCATGGCACGACTGCACCTGCACCGCGCATGCATGATGGTTTTGCAGACTGCATCACAGCATGACATCCTCAAGTGCCCGGAGTTCATGTGCAATTCATGTGCAAGACACCTGCCAGGCTGGGGCTTTGGGCAATCACGAAAACGCTGGTAGCGGCGGCTAGAACACACAGCCGGCTTGGCGGATGAGAGACTTGGAGGCTGCGAGTCATTCATGTCCCGTCTTCTCCTGCTGCAGATCTTCACGCTGATGTCGCGGGACGAGGCGCGCCACGCCGGCTTCCTGAACAAGGCCATGTCCGACTTCAGCCTGGCTCTGGACCTGGGCTTTCTGACCAAGAACCGGCAGGTGCGCCATCAAAGAGGGGGGC
>JAABUL010005880.1_pt1 | contig 14739 bp, 17 predicted proteins | sample 5559151 | NCBI WGS metagenome assembly JAABUL01 (sample SAMN10711876, study PRJNA513368) | rock metagenome | isolation source: Antarctica rocks | place: Antarctica: Victoria Land, Pudding Butte sud | reverse complement strand
GCCATGCGCCTGGGATGCTGGATTAACGGTCTCTTACAGGTCGTGAGAGATGCGAGAAGCGACAAACGGCCAGGCATAGCCTCAAAGCTTGGACTGGGGATCGATGGATTGGTGTTGATATTTCACATCAATATACCAGTCAAGCAAGGGCAATATTGCGTCAATTGCGGAGCGGGAAGAGCCGAGCCTGGCGGTGTTCTCGATTCCACCAAAAACGCGACGCGCCCTTGGATCTCCCACATATCATAGTCCTTCATGGACAGCATTTTTAACTACGGGATGCCATGCCTGGATGATTCACAGGTATTGTTTGTCTATCTTTAGCTAGTATGGGTAGCCCGCAGAGCACTCCACCGTCGTCTTCCTCGCAGGACACATCAAAAGACAACCCAGATGGGCCAGAAGGCGACTTTGCCTTCCTTGTCCACTCTCAAGAATCACCGAGTCAACAGACAGCTCCAAATTTAGATGAGCAACGTCTTGTACGCCAGAAACGCCGTCGGACGAGGTACTAGATATGCAATGAAGACTGAATCACCTCTGTTTTGCTGATTGATATTGCAGCCCCGAAGACCATGCTATTCTTGAGGCAGAGTATGAGCGCAATTCCAAGCCGGACAAAGCGGCTCGAATGGACATCGTGAACCGTGTTGCTCTTGGAGAGAAAGAGGTGCAGGTTAGTGCAAGCTGGAATCCGGACGCGCCTAGTACTTAGAGCGTCGAGCAAAGCTAACCTTGACCGTCGCCAGATATGGTTCCAGAATCGGCGTCAGATGACACGTCGCAAGTCGAGGCCATTGCTGCCACATGAGGTGATCTCGAACTTTTACTCGAATCAATATCCGCATATTGCGCCTTCTTCAAGCCTCTCTACCAATGACAGCAGTCTGCAGCAAAACCAGTCGAGCCAAAGCAGTGTTTTCAGCAGCCAAGTTGCTATAGACAGTCGCCCATCGAGCCAACCAGTGGTGAAAGCGGCTGATTCCATTGTTGACAATGCCGAGGCTCCTCTGGCAGGCTCCGGAACCATCGAGAGCCATATCACCGCACAAGAGGCCAAGGACAACTCTCACGGGTCTGCAGAGCCCACAGAGATAGCAACATCCTTGAGTGTGACCATTGGAAAGCTATACGACCAACCCACAAATCTTATAAGGTCTCTGTCACAGACTCTTCCGACTAAACGCCACCCTGGGTACTTTGCAAACCGCCGCAGTGCCCCGTTCATGGTACATGACGAACATGGATCTGCTACTCAGTCATCTGACCTAAGTAATCTCGTACAAGGTGACTCAAACCAAAAGCCTTCAAGAGCATCGCAAACGTTGAAGCGAACGTCTTCGCTGGTGAGACTCTCACTGTCTCTCGATGGAAAAGCAGAGGTCACCACTCGTACCGGCAACACTCCGTCACCTCCCCGTTCTAAGCCTACAGCAATGGGCGATGCAGGTCCACGTCCCCACGTTGGCCTTCAGCGTAGCTATAGTGCTCTCGAGCCAAGCGACAAGTCTGCTCAAGATTCATTCTCTGTGCCGTCTACCAGGCGTTCCATGGCCGGCCGTTCCCGAGACGCTAGGACTTGGGAGTTTTACTGTGACAGCGATGCTCGCAATGCATTGACAGAGCAAGCTGAGCGCGAGGAGAGCGGTTCCGCTACCGCTGCGATCAGCCTAATCAGGTCGCGCAGCCAGAACAACAAGGTCATGACCCCAAATCCGAATAAGCGCAATGCATATTCCCAGAAACCCGAATCCACCAAGAGGTTTAAGGCAGAAGGTCCGAGAAGTAGTAAGCCAAAGCTCGTAAGGGCCATATCTTCTATTGCCAGGCTGCAAACCACCAGCGGCGGTAGTCAAAAGCAGAATGCTGTACAGGCAACTCACAAAAAGTCGAAGTCGGGGTCTCAATCAGCCATACAGGAGGGCGATTGGGATTCGGACAAAGAGAACTGGGAGCCAGGCACGCATACCAGCAACCCAGGAAGGCGCAGGCTTGCCAATCCGACACAAGCAGCCCGTATCCTAGAGGAGAGCCTGCTTGTCCCCAGTCAGTCCGCTAGCTTAGACGCTCTTATGCACCGTGAAAGTACTAGAACTAGCCAGTCGAGTCTCAAGGGTTCCAGCAGTGAAGAAAAAGAGAACTCGGTGCTCGATGCGGATGATGAAGTGGCGGCGTTCATGGGTGAATCGGTCCCAAGAGAGGTGGAGGACCTCGACTGTGTCCAGCACCTTCTTTCCTTGAGTCAAGCTGCATGGCAATGATTGTGGGAGTGCATTACTGTATCGGCGAGCGTGCAGAGATGGTTACGAATGTTATATTTCATGAATATCTCGGATCATGTATGCAAGCTCGAAAAATAGGTGTATGCAGGTTCTCATCTTCAATCCGTTTAGTTCGAGCCACCTAAATCTTGGGTCTTTCCGTTGAGTGTGATACCTGCCCGTTGTGGTTGTACAAGGGTACTTGTAGAACAAACAACATTGAACTTGTGACGAAAAGATGGTTGCGGCTACGGCAGCGCTTGGACGCTAGCGCAAAGTTTCGCATCGGATGATGATCGACATCATATCTGGATAGCAGAGGAAGAATGCATCCATTGTACAGCTGCGACAATATCCCTTCGTGGAGTGGTACAAATTACCATGATCGGGATCGAATGTTCCGACACTTATTTCTCATGGGACTGAAAGCACTCGCGAAGGGTACTTTGTACCTGCGATCAACGCCTCAATATCGCGTTATAGTGTTTCAACGCGCTCTGTGGACGTGCTGAGGCCGCCGAGAGCTGCAAAAGGTGAACGATGCCGTCGACATGGGATGATGTCGTACTCCATCGTGGCATAAACTTGGCTAGGAACAGTTGTCCTACATCTATAGTACCAAATTTGGCTTCGGCCTGGGGTTGAATAGGACTAGAATCCGTTACCCCTGCCCTCGCTGTCTGTCACCTCTGCTTGGTTTTTGATACCGCTCACAAGACCCGGGTAGCTAAGGAGGTGAAGGACACAATCAAAGTCCTCCTAGACAAGACTCAAGATTGCAGAATAATGATACAAAAAAGGGTACCAAATGAGCGTAAACCTCATAGCTCTTTACTAAATTTTTCAAGCGCATCAATAGCAAGACGCACCTCAAGTGCAAGTCTTGAAATGTCAGACTTCAGAATGTTACAAGGGCAAAAAAGTCTCTCAGCAGCCTCTGTTAGGTGTAGAGGGTGCTTATACTACAGAAAAGCCTTAGTATCTGAGGTCCTTGAACATACCTGGATTTTGCTTTCATCGAATCGTCTCTCTGATTTTCGATCTTTTGTCCACTGGGTGTTCAACCTCGAATGGCTTATCCTTGTCCCCAAGCTCGGAGGGTTGGGGTAGCGGCGTTTGCAAGGAATACATACTCGCTTTAGCTTTCCTCTTCCAGATCAACATGTCTGACTCAGATGAATGAGCGCCCATCCTCTTTCGTCTATGCGCCCTACACACTGGTCCCTTCTTGGACTGATCTTCAGAATGTAGGCGCCAAATGGCGTCAGAAGTCTGCTTTGAATTTCACCATCCCATCGCTCATGTACCTCTGCCACAATTGATATATGATAGTGCTGGCTGAATGGCGTTGCTATCATAGCTGGGACTCCCAAGCCTACACTTAATCTCGCGCTCCATTGTCAACTTTGGAGGCAGATGATAATCATCACCAAGGGAGAACGTCAGATACGATGTCCCTAAGTAAGTGATGGTAGGCCACGAGCGAGGCTTTGTAAGGAGATTCGAGGGTCAATGGCTATTGTGGCGACTACACAACCCTAGAACTACTACATGTAGCCCGATATCATCTCCAATTTACTCATCATCCTCATCTGCATCATCGTTGACCACGTTGAAGAATCTAAGCTCATAGACACCCTGCGACGTAGAGACCACCCGTAGCCAGTCTCGCAATTGCTGCTTCTTCAGAAATTTCTTTGTCCTAACCCCGTCATGTTAGCAAGTCTGTCCACCATCGTTGTTGGCCATAAGCCACGGTAATGATCCATAACGATGGTCGCAGCAGGCTGGGAGGATCCTTACAAGTACTTCAGATACCTTCCAGAGAATTGAGTATGCGCAACGACCTCAATTTTCCCGTCCCCCTGCTGGGAGATCGTAATCGTGTCGCCCAAATTACCAACGCGGTTGTCAACCTTTATCTTCTCATGCAGGAATTTCTCAAAGGCAGAGATGTCGAAGATCTTGTCTGAGGCTGGCTGGGACGCATTGATGATGAACTGTAGAAAAGTCGCTGCGTCAGGAATTGCTTCGCAATGTAAGGGATAGTGCCTCAGGAGGGTTGCGACGTACCTTCTTTGTGATCTTGCCAGGCTTTTGACCTTTGCCAGCGGGGTTCTGCTGTCGCAGAGCGCTAGTGCGCTGGGTTTTCTACATGTTGGAGAACGCTCAGCCTACTGTTCATGGATGTCCCAGCGTTGTGCATGAGGCGAACAGCAAAGCGATATGGGTACATACTGTTGCTCCAACCATGTTTGAGTGATTTAGATGAGGTCGCAAAGAAGTTTATATCCTGCGCCTGTATGGGTGACTTGGTGATGGTTCGTATACAGAAAGAGTTACGTGATGTGCGTCTAGCTCGCTTGAGCGGAATGACTCCGCTGACCAAAAGGGCATGTTAAGTAATTATCAGGTATGGAGTAGCAACCTCCATTGATATTCAATAATTCTGGAGCTGGTCGACTGTTGTCTACCTCAGATAGTCTGTGACAGTGTCGCGGAACATCTGCAAAGCAACTTTGCTGGAGTGCCCGCCATGCCAAAGCTCTGCTATTAGGAGCTTAAAGTGCAGTTTGATTTGGGATCATACCATTTCACGTTCTACTCTGTAATTCAACGTCCTACAATTCGACCATACCAATGGCGGGTACAGAACTTGCTCAGGGCATGGTCAGCCCAGTGATTTTCCAAAACCTTCAAACAAAGCTTGACGAAGATGCTCAAGTTAGGGAGGAATTACGGAATATTGTACAATCGATGGAACGGCTGGACAGGACCACTACATCCATACTATCGCGAGCCCATTCGATACCGCAAGCTCATCGTTATTCTGCCCCACTTCTGTAGTGGGATCATGAGCTGATCTATTGAGCAGTTGAAGAAACACTATCAGAGGCTTGGGCTTCCATCACCAAGCAAGTCGACGCCGTTGCTAAGCTTAACGAGGTCGCGTCAAAGCATCCATATTACAAGTACAATAACACATGGTCAAGGGAGATGCAGAATGCAGTATGGGTTCTCGGCACTATGACCTTACGGATAATCTACTGACAGAATCAGAGCTTCGCCATTGTGCTTTGGGGATGGCTTGGTAGTCACACGGAGGGCTTCGGGGGTCCAAAAGGCAGACTTTACACAATTGAGGAAGTGGGACGATTACTTCATGGTACGTTGCAAACTGCTCGCTATCATTAAGAGCGGCAACCAGAGGGGTTATTTCCCTGAACATCGAATTTCCCAGCTTCCGAAAGTTGAGCGCTGGCACATCAAGAACTGGGTTGAAGCTTCTTTGGCAGCAAGTTTCAAACCCATGTCAACAATGTCCGGGCAATTCGAGCTACACCAGCGTCAAAAATATAGAATTCCGGGCGTATTATCGCCGTCACTGCCACTATCTATTACAGCAAGCCTGCTGCTTACGAGATTGTAAGGCTGACGACAATACGCAGTTCCAGTCAATCTTAAAGAACACGACGGCTTCCATCTGACGATCGAAGAATACTTACAAAGTCTCATCTCCCTCATTGAGGAGCTAGCTCGGCTAGCTGTCAACTCAGTGACACTAGGCGATTATCAGCGGCCACTTGAGATCAGCCGGTTTGTCAAGGACCTCCACGCCGGCTTCCAGATCCTCAATCTGAAAAACGACTCGCTTAGGAGGCGAAGCGATAGCATCAAATACAATGTGAAGAAGATTGAGGATGTGGTATACGACCTCTCTTTGCGAAATCTTGTGCCGAAAGGGAAGGGACTGGCGTGAAGCCGGATCCCAGACGGTATGCAGCTTTACCAAGGCGACAAAGCAATAGGGCAGGGAGCCAATCCGCTGGAGTGCGAAAAGAGCAAGGTTTGGAGGAGAGAAGGAGTCGGACAGAGGCTTCAGAACATGGCAGAAGAGTCCTCCATAGAGGTGAGCAAAAGCCCCTGAAGGGTGTCCATTGTGGAGGGAAATGCTATAAAATTCTCGACTCAGGACCACTTTCGCTAGGACTGCCATCAATTGACAAACATCAGGACCAATAAGTGTTACTGATGAAGTATACTGGGCGTAAGGAATGCTCCGCATCCCAAGGGTAGATCCTGCTCACTGTGGAAGACCCCGAGTTTCTGGGCTTCACATGTCATGTCTTCAATCAACAAGTCATTTGGACGTGCAACAAGCAAAAGTTTGCTACAAAGCTTGACCGTAGCTTTCCTCTACAGGTACGTCTCTGCAAGTCAAACAAGCGACATGAAGGGTGCAACCACTCAGCTCCTTCTTTCCTGACTCCAAGTTATGTGTGACCGTCCCGTGCATACATGGCTGTTGTGGGCGGTGTAGCTACCAAGAGACACCAAATCCACAGGTTATCCCTCTTTTCTTTCCACAAGCTGCATTCACTCTATACAAGTTCAGGCTTCCTTCCAGGCGTTCCCAGGGTAAGGTAGCAATATAACGCCAAGATGCAATGTTCTCCGAGGAGACGTACGATTTCAAATGGGAGCCACCACTCACAGCACTTGGGATAGCAAAAGTCCCAGTCCTAGCTGCTTTTCGGACAGCATTAGACCATGCAGTCTTGCCCTCACGGCACCTCTCCGCCTCTATCTTCCTCACGTACTGCAGTCGGCACTGCGTGCGCCTGGAGGAGACTTGAACAAGTAAGGCTATAAGATCCGCATGTGACCACATTCCACAACATGTACAAACTACCATTGCATCCCCTAATCTGATTCGAAAGCAGCCTCACCTCCAGGTTGCAGTCGCTCTCTTCAGGCGTATGCATCCCGTCGGTGGCGTTCCAAGCGGTGTGCGGGATCAAAGCACCCAAGACGACAATTTACGACAGTGAGGTACCTCGAGACGAACATTGAATGCGATTGATCCAAGAATCACGGCATCCATGATCATGAACCCCGAGCTTCTCCGCCTAGAATATTCTACCTTACCCCTCCAACCTCGGATATCTTTCATCTCGAACACCCCTCCCGGTTCCTCTAGACGCTACCCCATGCACGCTCCACTCAAATCATCCTTCAACAGCAGCCTCCTCACGTGGTGCATCGTCACACATGCAAGCTTACGCGAAGCCTGCAGCCAAGAACCGCAGCCAAAGAAAATGAAAGGAACTAATTCGACTTGGCCCGAAAGCGCAAACAGTTCGTCCGTGACGGCCGGGAAGGAAAAACTTTGATAATAATCCAAAAAAATCGAGATTGCCGATCCCATGCAGCAGAGCTATGTGACCTTGGGGTACCACATGGCAAATTCTTTTTGATTACTGAACCGAACAGGCTGTGCTCGGAAGGGCGTACGTAAGCGTGCGTCCGGAGGGGACTTGCAGATGTGCCGAATCTGGCCCATTCGCCAAAATAAGGTTTGTGGCATTTCGTGGGGTGATGGTCCGGCTGTCACAATTTACACTTCGTCGGGGATCAGGGGTGGAGCGGTGCGTCATTTTCGAGGGCGATTTGATCGCTAATTCAGATAAGATCTCGATTGATTTCTGCCAAAAATATCTGTTCGGTCGCTCCGCAAAAAAGACAAACTCGGGTCATGAGACGTGAGTCATCGCTCCTCGTTTGCGAACGTGAGGTCTGGGAATTGGACAAGAAAGAAAGCCTCACACGCTAAATCCACAAACCACCGACAGGCAGGCAGCGCAAGTATTGATCGAGAACATTGAGAACGTCAAAACCCCAAATCCGTCCCGTTGCTGAAAAATCCATCCGAGGCGAAAGGGTCAAAGTAGTTTGGTGACTGCGGCGAGGGCTCGTTGTTGCTCGAGCCCTCCTCCCCAGACCCCTTGGCACTCTCGAGCTCGCTGCGCAGCTGCTTGACCTCCTGCTTCAGCTTCGCGGCGCTGCTGTCCAGGTCGGTGTAAGAGCGCGCGAGGGTGCGGTGCCGACTCTCCAGCTCTTCCAGCTCGTGCTCCAGGTGCTGAACGTGTTTCTCCTTGCGTTCGCGAAAGGCGCGTTGCGAGGCTCGGTTCTGTGCTCGGCGGCGCTGGGGGGCGGGTTGTCAGCAAGGGGATTTGGGCGACGACCGGATTTAACCGGGGGAAGGGAAGGCGGAACTCACGGTGCGCATGTTCGAGACGCTTTCTTTGTCTTGTGACGTGTTTGAGCGTCTTCTTCGGCGGTCTTCTATCTGTGGGCGGGTGAGGTCGGTGAATTCGATGGAGTTTATGAGTTGTGGTCGCGTTTCGACGTATTGTGGGAATGAGGTGTTGCTGGGATAGGAATTGTATGGGTTCTCGAAGCTTGAATACATCTGAGGCGGGCACGGGGACTCAGTATTCGGCGTTAACGGAGGAAGGGGGATGCGAGCCTTACCATCGGAGGGCTCGGGCTGGAGTCGGTCGAGGCATCGTCGTAAGCGCAAGGCACCAGGTCTGGGATGCTGGCGAACGACATTCGCGAACCGCAGTACTCTGCGTTGGATTGTGTGTAGATATGCTCCATCTAAGTGAAAGGAACAGTGGATGGGGCGAGTATGAGATTGATAGCGGAGGAGATGGGATCAGATGAGTTTATAGCAGAAGGTCTGGTTTAGGGGGGCAATAGCTTAGGAGCAATGTGCTTTGAAATGAACTGGACGAGGAAGTATGGCAAGAGTGTTCGCTATATAGGCCCAACTGCTCGGATTCGGTTACAAGCCTCACCGACTTTCAAACCTCGAGCACATTCTACATTGAGTATATGTAGCCCCTCGGCCTAGGATGGATAGTGCCACGTGTGGAGCTTATGCTGTGGAAGGGAAGGAAACGACAGGATGGCTTGTAGCCTCTCGTGTAGGGTGTGCTAGCAAGCATCGTGATACGAGCAGGCAGAGAAGGTATTGTCGAGGCTAGGTCGATGGAGGTGAGGCCTTGTCGCTGGACTGAGGCCCTGCCCGGCCCACTGCAGGGTGTTCATGTCAGCTGCCAAGCAATTACGAACCGACCTGCATCCTTACGGAAATCGTCATTCCCGCCTAAGACTGCCCCCCGCAAGCGGCATTCGCACCGCACGAACAGATGACTGGCTCCCTCCTCGTTGCTGACCTGTGCATTTAGGAACACTTGCGGTGAAGGACGTTTCATGTGCCCATACCGAATCTATCAATTTTAACCCCATCTGGCTCCCCATCAGATGGTAGAGCGGATCTCTGCCGCGACTGCTTGAATATTTGTTCAGTCATCAGATTATCTCCCTGCACACGTTGTCGGTTCGCGCATCTAGCTTCGTCAAATCAGGCATGCTGCTCGGCGCGTACCCACCGAGCCCCCAGATCCCGCGTCATCGTAAATCTCGTAGAATAGCCTGGAAGCCGGATAATTAGATAAGCACTAATTGAGGTTACTGTTTGCGTTGCCAGTAGCTATTGCTCGATCGATTCGATCGCTGCAACCCGTCCAGCCCAGTATCCTTGACGAAAACCATCCGAGAGATGGCGAAATGCACCATCACACAATCTGCCAATTGCCTCCCACATAAAGGCCATCGTTCTCGTCATGGCGAAGATATTCTACTCACTCGCAAAATCTTTGGACACTGCTGGAGTCCCCAAATCTTTGCCCAGTCCGGCATCTGAACGAGGTTGAAGATAATGTTACAAATCGTAGAAATGTCCAACATCAATTTACGTCATAGTAGATGAGTCTATTGCAACCAAGGATGCTTGACTTGACGATTACCGGAACGTTGAAGTACTTTTGTTTTATGACTTCGTACTCGATTTGGTCAAAGATGACCAATATCAAATGCCTAGCCTAGTGTTCCAGTCTGTCAACTCGCACATTTGATCCAGGGACCCCTATAAAAACCTGTTAGTAAGAGGTTATACTGGAGTTTCCTACCGATATAGATACTGGCTGTGGCTCTGTAGCATCTGCTATTCTTCCTTCAAGCCCCTCCTTAGAATATTCAGACCCTTCGCCATTGTCTTCTTTATTAATATCAGGTACGGAAGCGCGTTTTGGCGGTGGTCGTACGACTCGAATAGGTACATCGGCATCCTCCCGGACGGCGTCCTTTACAGAAGTAGAGACCTCGCCACTAAATAGCCACAGATTCTCCGCATCCTGGAGAAGACGAGGAATGCTATAGGAGTCCTGATTCTGACTATTCGCTAGTCAGCATTGAGTTTTGATTCATAGCCGCGTAATTGACTCCAATTGCTGACCAAATTCCAAGATCCCGTCCTCGCCATTGCCAGGAAACAATCCTAGTTGGACTGCTAGATCCATTAGAACGCATTCTACATGACTTAAGGCTTCAAACAACATACAGTATTATCCATACGTCATTGCCTCAAGATCGGATGACGTTATACTTGTCCTCGTATGAATCGCGAAGGAGACTGGCTGGTAGGAGCTGGCTGTCACTGAGACGTTGCCCATCCTAGTCCCGCATGGAGAGCGGAGGGTCCATTGAACTTGGAAGCATACTGGTAGGTGAGGATAAGCTAAAGGCTTCATTACTTGAGATGGCTGATGTGATGACTAAAGCACCTAGTGATAGTACTACTAGCACGAGCTGGAGAAACTAGAACTGGGTTTTCTAGGTGGGTATGATTGGAGTTGTGAAAACTAACAACGTATCAAGCTTCGAGGAGGGAAATTCGTCGTGGACTGAGGCCAAGTCAACCTTATCAAAACCTCACAGCGGCGTGGTCATGAGGTTTAGAGGCGGCGACATGAACTCCTTCATCTAACAAGCCTCTGTTAACCTGTTAGCATTAAGAACAGAGATTCATCGAAGGCATGTAACGCCCTCTACTACCACAAGGGGGTATCTTTCTGCAAAGGTACAAATATTGGGGTACTTTTCGTCTAGCTCGCCAATTTTTGCGTAAACAACGCCATTCCTGAGGTTTGAAGCTGCCACCACTGGTCCTCGTGGTAGACAAAGGGATGGACTGGAGGAAAAACCTGGATATGGACGCTGGGTCAGGTCTTGAAACCTTGGCTATCACGCTCTCCAGGGGGAAGCTGATGACCCATCATCGTGAAAAGCTGCAACCGAGAGGTATGCTACGTTGGCGCTGTAGATATCCGGAACTGGACATCTTCGCCGATTGAGGATTTGTGAGCGTCCATTTTCGGATTCACGGTGTCGAATCGGTAATTGAGATTAATCAGTAGCTAGAGGAATTCCCAGCTGGCATTGTCTGTAATTGACAGGTGACTGACGCAGACCTGGGAAACTGGCTTGAGTTATGAAAGTAGGATAATCCAGGAGATATTCATCGATCGATCCTGTAATGTCCACAAAGACGACTTTCCCAGAGAAGGCTTATGGTGGTATTGAAAGGTCGCCAGTCCGGGGTCAGAATCTCCCCGAGGGAATGACCACGAGTGACCGTAACGACAGTGCCAGGCCGGTGTCCCAAACCTAGTAGTCGAGTAGCGTGAGGTGAGTATGATGTGTAAGTCGTGGTCTAGGCGTAATATTGCTCGAGATTTCACAGAGGCTCGCCAAATCTTGGAGCTGAGACCCCAGTGGAGACCAGTGCTGGTCTCCGATCCGGCTCTCGATATTATGGGGTAGCATAGCAGCAAAGAAACTCAGGCCAGTATACATAAAGGCGGAAAGGCCCAGTAGAAGATGACATAAGCAGCCATAGTGTGTGATTTTATAGACACGATCCCCAGAAAGCGTTCACCGTCGATACTCACGGAGACCACCAACCCGGGGAGCTTTTGTGGGCGAGAGCGAACTAGAGGGCCCAGCCATAATACGACGTTCTTCGTTGGGAACAGAGAGTAGGCCCAATGGACACGCTCTTTCCTCAGCTTTGACAGATGTCCACGTTTATAGACATCTGCATGAAGTCACGCTTCCTCACCTGGGTACCTGAATTCCATGTGCCTTGCATCTCAGCACGTGGGAGCTATGTGAGGCACGAGGACCACTGTAGCCAGAGTGTACATGCAATAACGGACGGGAAGATAACTATAAATAGAGCCAGACGCAAAGCTGAATGCAACTGATTTGGGGGCAGAACTTTCACACAAGCATGGTGGATTGTACATCCAGCCGCAAGTACATAGAGAGCTCCTGGAAGAGGTAGACGGCCAAGAGACGTTGGGATACAGGAGATTTCAGAGCCTGAAAGCATCAGGAAGAAGTCAAGTTCTAAGTACAAAGTATTGTATGTTGATAGTTCAGCCTTTTTCAGGGGCGCAGGGGTGCCCGCGATAAGGTTTGCGCCCGTCTTTGTTAGTGCTAGCTCTAATTGATTGACCCACGCGAAGACAGGGTTCCGGTAAGCTGGCCATATCGCCGGTGTGAGCAGCACCTAGCACTGCACCCCACAGTGGCTCAATGCATTTGCGGGCAGACATATCCACTGAAAACTGCCGACCTCTCTTCTTCTATTCGCAGTGAAGCAAACACGCTCCTCCAAACCCGAGCGTCGCATCTGCAGCCAACCTTAGGCAAATGTGTAACACCCTGGGCCGTACCGAAGTCTGCTTAGTGCTCGAACCCTTCCGCTATTTGAATCCAGCTTCCTGCTATTGACGACGCATTGACGAACAATTCGAGCTCTACAATACCAGGGAAGGACAGCCCGTCGAAAGGGAGAGAAAGAAGGAAGAGTCGGGCTTTTTGCTAGCCTTGGACATACATCGCAAGATCCTCCGATACCTCGAAACTCGACAACAGGCGGCTACCGCTATTGCGAGCCCGGCTTTGCAGAGGAAGGTCTTCATAAATCGCAATTGTACTTGGTTGTAGCAGACGTACCTTCCTTTGTACGTAAAGCGCGATCTCGATTTTATGTGTGGCAAGTTGTGATGTGGGCTACTATTGTGGGGGCCGTACAATAGGCACCTTGCTATTCAGATTCATTGCCTCACCCCTCATGTTCACAGACCACTAGAATGAGACAAAATCTGACTCACCATAACTTTACGTGGTAGGCTTTCGCATGACCAAACAACTGTTGTTGCAACTATACACTTGGTCCACGCCATTTCCCGACCGCAAGCAACGGTACACCTTGAGAAGGCTATCGATTTTCTGGTGACCGCAGACACTTCCTGGCTCTGGTAAAGAGCTGGATAGATATTCAGTAGAGGTATGCATCGCTCGTATTTCCAGTTGCTAAGAGCCTACGCTATTGGAGTCCCTGCTGAGATTTCGATCTATGGTGTTAAATAAATGCTGAACATTAACTGACATCTCATAGCTTCGAGGATTGCCCTCAATACGTGCCTCCTAGCAGAAGCTTGTCTAGTGCTCAATACTCCGAATCCATGGTGTTCAGCATGTGCTTTCCTAAGTCTGGGGCCAGTGCCCTCAACCGCTCGACGAGTGAGGAGCGGAAGAAGAACATGGAAATCGAAAAGATGATTCGGAAGGACAAGAAGGTGCAAGCAAGACAGGTCAAGATACTGCTTCTGGGAGCTGGCGAGTCGGGTAAATCTACGATTCTAAAGCAGATGCGCATAATCTACTCTGAAGGGTTTCGGGTGGATGAAAGGAAGGAAGTCCGACAAGTCATCTTCTCCAACATGATAGTGGCTTTCAAGATTATAGCAGAAGAAATGCGAGAGCTAGGCTTGGACTATGAGAATGGAAAATCACCAGTGAGAAGCTATACATTACGTGGTCAATTCCTCGGAGTTAACTCTCCGGTAGGAGTACGAACGTATTATAGCCTCCGCCGCAGACATTGGTCCTGATGACACATTCCCGCCACCGTGTCAACATGCCATGAAGGGTTTGTGGGAAGATCCGGCAGTCCAGAAGTGTATTAAACGTGGCAACGAGTACGCGCTGCATGACAATATACAATAGTAAGCTTGTGTGCACCTCATATTGTTTGGCTGGCATGCTAATGGCGGTAAGCTACTATTCCAATATCGATCGGCTTTTTGCCAAAGACTATCTTCCAAGTGACCAAGACGTGCTACGCTCCCGCCTCCGAACGACGGGAATCACGGAGACTTTATTCGAACTTGGGCAGCTCAACTATCACATGTTTGATGTTGGTGGCCAGCGCTCTGAGCGGAAGAAATGGGTTCATTGCTTCGAAGGAGTTCACTGTCTCATGTTTGTCGCTGCGCTGAGCGGATATGATCAATGCCTTGTAGAAGACAAGACAGCGGTATGTGTTCTGTCACCAAGAACGAAGGGCTGCATTCGAGACTAAGCTTTCTATCAGAACCAAATGCAGGAGGCCTTACTCCTCTTCGAGTCTATCATGAGCCTAACCTGGTTTAAGAGCTCTTCAATTATCCTCTTCCTCAACAAAACAGATTTATTCAAGGAGAAAATATCAGAGAAGCCGGTCAGCGACTACTTTCCCGACTACACAGGAGCCTCAAATGATTACAAAGCGGCCTCAGAATACTTCGCAAACAAATTTCGCAGTCTCAACAGGACAGAAGATCGGGAGATATATGTCCACTTCACCAACGCTACAGACACCAATCTCCTGAAACTTACGATGCAGAGCGTGCAAGATACTATTATCCAGGGCAATCTGACGACGTTGATCTTATGA
>JAABUL010005877.1_pt1 | contig 14744 bp, 17 predicted proteins | sample 5559151 | NCBI WGS metagenome assembly JAABUL01 (sample SAMN10711876, study PRJNA513368) | rock metagenome | isolation source: Antarctica rocks | place: Antarctica: Victoria Land, Pudding Butte sud | reverse complement strand
CCCGGCTCGCCGCCGTCCTCGACGGGCTGCGCGCCGCCTGGACCGCACAAGCCCGGGCGGAGGCTTTGCTGGAGCGGCTGGGCCCGCGGCTCGAGCACGCCACCGCCGACACCGCCCGCCGCCAGCACACCGAACAAGCCCTGGCCCCGCTGCGCCAGCAGGCCGAGGCCAGCCGGGCGGCCGCCGAGACGGCCGGGCAGGCCGCCGAGGAAAGCCGGCAGGCGCTGACCGGCCGGGCCGCCCAGATCACCGCAGTGCTGCACGCCGACTGGGCCGCCGACCGGCCCGCCGCCGCCGCGGCCGCCCGGATCGTCCAGGCAGACCCTGGCCGGCTGGGCCGGCTGCTCCACCACCGCGACCTCGCCGACGCGAAGGCCCGGCTGCAGCAATGGGCCAGCAAATGGCAGCCCATCCACTCCGACCTGCCCGCCGCCGGCGACCTTGCCGCGGTCGCCGCCTACGCCGCCCGCCCCCCCCACCCCGGCCGGACCGCCCAGGTGATCACCGCCTACGCCGACCGGCAGGCCGCCGCCGGGCTCCCCCAACACGCCGCCCCGACCCGCACCGCCGAACAAGCCGAACAGGCAGCGCAGGAAGCCGAAACCGCCTACAAGCAGGCCGCCGACCGGGCCCGGCGGCTGCACGCCATCCGCGACGCCGCCAACGGCCACCGCGACCTCGCCACCGACCTACCCGCCCTCACCGCACAGACCCACACCGCCCAACAGCAGCTCGACGCCGCCACCCGGCGGGTCGACCAACTCACCGCCGACCCGGCCCTCACCACCCACCCCGACACCGCCGCGATCCTCACCGGCGCCCACACCAGCTGGACCCAGCAGCGGGCCGCCCGGCAGGCCGCCCAGGCCGCCCGGCAAGCCGGCCAAGCCGCCCAGGCCCGCCGGCCCGACCCCGGCGGCCCCACCTACCCCGCCCCGTACCGGCACCGAGGCGGCCCCAGCCTCGGCCGCTGAGTGCGGCGGTCGCCGAGACTGTCGACCCACGCTGGATCAGCAGCGGGTTGCAATGCTGGCTCGGCTGGACTGTTGCAGTCCGGCCAGTAACGATTTTCGTACGGCTCCGGGTATGGCTCAAGTGGTCACTCACCGGTGAGGCCCGTGACGCTCGACCTCGACCTCGATCACCGTCGGCTTGCCGCCGGCGAACAGGAACGCCTCACCCGAACCGGTCTCGCCCGGGACTGCAGCAGGCTGCGCAGGCGGCAGAGCACCCACCTGCATGACCGGGGCCGTACACACTGGTACCGATGCATCATGATGTTATGATGCGTCTATGTCTAAGGCGCGTACCACGGTGACGATCGACGAGCGGGTGTTGACCGCAGTGCGGGTTCGTGCTGCCCGTACCGGCAAGGGCGACAGCGAAGTGATCGAAGAGGCGCTGCGGCGGGTTCTGGGTCTGGACCTGTTGGAGCGGCTATGGGCCAAGAACGACCTCGAGGAGAACGAGGCGATGGCGTTGGCCATCGAGGCCCAGCACGCGACACGACCCGGCACGAGCTGATCCCACCGGCGTGCAGGCGGTCCTGGACCCGAACGTCGTCGTTTCGGCGGTCCTGTCCCGCGCTGGCACCCCGGCCGCGCTGCTGCGGGCCTGGCTGGACGGCGCTTATGAGCTGATCGTGTCCCCGGCACTGCTCGGCGAGCTTGAGCGTGTCCTGGGCTATCCGAAGATCGCCAGTCGGGTCAGCCCGGACGAGGCGCGGGATTTGCTGGAGGTACTGCGCCTGCAGGCCAGGATCATCGACGACCCGGACAGCGCCCCCTCCGTCCGCTCACCGGACCCCAACGATGACTACCTGATTTGCCTGGCCGAGGTCGCTCCGGCCGTGATCGTCTCCGGCGACTCCGACCTGTTAGGCCTCGCCGGGCAGATCCCGGTCTACACCCCCGCCGCCTTCCTGGCCCTGCTGACCCAGACCTGACCGGCTGGTTCACCCCGCCGCCGACCCCCCAAGGCATTCACAACACTTCTGCGGTGGGCCACCGGAAGTACTTATATGCCCGCGGTCTTGATCCGCCGGCCGGATCGTCAGGTGGGCTTTGCCTGTTTGTCGATGTACTCGGTCGCCTTCTGACCGGCGTTGACGATCTGATCATGGTGGCTGCCACCGGTCTGCTTGTCCACGACCTCTTCGAGCTTGCCAAGGGCTGCCTTGACCTGATCCGGGTGCTCGCTCAGCGCCTTCTCGGCTGCTGCTTCCATCCCTTTGAGCTCATCGAACATACCCATGAGTTTTCTCTCCCGGCGCCGCGCGTTGATGGTCTACGCAGCGTGGGGTCCAGGGCTGCCTGGCTGTCCACCGCGGCGATGAACTCAGCCTAGCCACGGCGACGCTTGCGCAATTCCAGACCTGGCCAACGAATTAGCGCGTGGACTTCCGGCCAATGAAGTTCGACGGCATCGGCGTGTCGCGAGGGACCTCCCATATGCCTAGTGCAGTCTTTGCGCATGAGCACTGTCGCCTTTGAGTTCCGGATGACGCCGGAGCAACGGGAGTCCCTGCGGACGGCCGCGCGCGAGCGCGACATCACCATGCAGGAGCTTCTCGAGCTGACGGTGTTCAACCAGGTGCGGCCGCGGCAACGCACACGCCGGAAGCCGCGATATCCGGCCCAGGAGCTGCCAATCGCGGGATAGCCGAGTTTTACAAGTGCCGTAGCTGAGAGGCCCACTTCGGACCCTGCTACGCACCGGCAGACCCGTCGGACATGTCACTCGAGGTGAAAATGACCCCGGACATGCCGACGGCCGCCCCTCATCTTTGGCGAGAGCGAGGGCGGCCGGTGGCGCAAACAATCGTCTGGTGCCGAGGGTACCTGAACCCTCTCCCGCCGCAAGCAGCCACGCGCGTCGCGTGTGTCTTCGGTGTGCGCTGACCGTGGCCTGGTGGCCCTCGGGACCTCCCCTCTCCTGGAGGACCCGTGCTCGCCCCGCCTTCGCCGGCGTCACCCGCCAGTGCCCATATCTCAGCCCCACCGTCGTCGCCGTCCGCTGGCGGTCTGGCCGGTCAGCTGGCGGCCGCTCTGGGCGGGCGTACGTCGATCGGGCTGGCTCCCCCACCGGGGGCGTGTTCGACCCGGCCGGCCTGGTGGTCCCGTGCGGACTGGACCGGGATGGAAGTGTGGTGCGTCGTCGCCGCCGGGGTCGACGTCTGCAAGACCGTGCACGCCGACCCGCACACCGTGGTCCGGGTGGCCCGGGCGATGGCCGGCTACGCCGACTACACCACCGGCCGGGGCTGCCGGCCCACCAACACCCGCCTCGCCGCCGACCTGGCCATGTCGGTCCGGCAGATCCAACGGGCCCGCGACGCCCTCAAACGCCTGCACCTCGTCGTCGAGCTCGTCCGGGGCCGCTCCGTCCTCACCCGGGCCGAACGCCTCGCCGCGTGGCGCCGCGGCTCGACCCACCGGCGCCTCGCCGCCGAATTCGCCCTGCTGTCGGTCCGCCGCCGTCCACAACCCACCGGCCCAGCTGTGGACCATGTCACCCCACCCGGCGTAAGCCCGGGTATGTCCCCTACCTCACCTAAAAGTAAGTTCTTCACCCGAACAGACCGAACGAGGACCGGCGCTCCGCGCCGGGCTCCAACCGGAAACGGCCAAACCGGGCGGGCGAACCGGACATATCCGGCAGATGTCCGGGTCAGGCGGCTGATCACCGGGCTGCAACAGCGGATCTACTGGCTCCGGCGGGTCTCCCCCCGCCGGCTCACCAGCCTGCACCGGTTCGCCGTCGCCGGCTGGACCGTCCGAGACATCCAAACCGCCGCCGACGAAACCCTCCGCGCCCGCAACTGGACCATCCCCCACCAAATCGACCACCCAGCCGCCTACCTCGCCGCGCTGCTCCATGACGTCGACCCGGCCGACCGGCCCGGCGCTATCGAAGACGCCATCCGGGCCGAAGAGAAGCTCGTCCGGCACTGGACCTGGCAAACCACCCTCGGCCCCACCAACTGCCCCCACGGCCACCCCGGCGGCAACATCCCCCACCCGGTCCACCACCACCTTGCCTGCCCGGGATGCCGCTGGGGGCGGCGCTAGAGAGCTCCGGCCGTCAGCCTGACACCCGAGATACCCGAGTTGTCTAGGACGTCTTCGATACCTGAGGCACCGAAGACGTCCTTAAGTACCTCGAAAGCCCCGAGCGACACTCCCGGGGGAGCCTCAATATCCCCCAGGTACCCGAGTTTGCCCAGTAACGTCAGGCAACTCAGGTAACTGACAGACGGAGCGTTGGCATGCGAGTAACTGCGGTGATGAATTCCAAGGGGGGCACGGCCAAGACAACTACAGCGGTGACGCTGGCTGCGCTCGCCGCCCAGGAAGGGCGCAGATGCTTGATCGTTGACATGGATAAGCAGGCATCAGCCACCAAGCAACTGGGCGGGTCGCCCGACAATGACAACCTGATCCCAGGCCTGCTGGGGGAGAGGGCGTTGGCCTCCCTGATCCAGCCGACTTCTGTCGATGACCTCCACCTCGTGCCTGGTTCGGTTGCCCTCGCCAACCCATCCCGGCTTGTCGACCAGATCGGTCACCACACGCTGCTTCGATCGGCCCTTGACGCCGTGGACGGTTACGACTGGGTCCTCATCGACACGCCGGGCGACCTGGCAGCACTGACCATCATGTCGTTGACGGCAGCGACCGACGTGCTGATACCCATTAGCCTCGGCACTTCGGAGCTCGACGAAGTGCCCTTAATCCAGGTCGCGATTAGCGCTACGAAGAAGCGCCTTAACCCTCATCTTGAAATCGCCGGCGTTGTTGTTACCAAGGTGCCCGTGTACGGCCGGAACCCGGCGGTACTCCTTAGCCCCTTCCTAGACCAGCTACGAAAGGACTTCCCCGGCAAAGTCCTCGACACCTTCGTACGTCAAAGTGTCTCGGCCATGGAGGCCCACGGCTGGCGCCGGCCGCTCACAGTGCACGACCCTGACGGCAGGATCGTCGCCGACTACCGAGCCGTGTTGCACGCCCTCGACGGCGCCCAGGCGGTGGCTCATGCCGGCTAAACGGGCCCCCATGCCCGATGGGTACGGCAGCGATCGGCCGCTGCAAGCGGTGATGGACGACATTGCGGACGACGGCTCCCGCTCGCCAGTAACCCCAGGTACCTCGGTCACCGCGGACACCTCCTCGGCGAAGGCGAAGCCACGGCAGCATGTGAAGTTGGCCGCTCCGCTGGCTGACGAGCTTCGTGATGCGGTCTGGTTCATGTCGGAGCATGGGCGCCCGAGAATTCAGCTGGGAGAGTTGCTCGACGAGGCCGTGGGCAGATGGCTGAACGAGGCCAAGAGAGCACACAACGGGGGAGAGGCGTTTCCGCGCCGTGGACGCCTCCGCTGAGTTGAGTTCCAAAGTACCCTTTCGACCATGAGCACTGCCGACGACTTCGAGGTCATCGTGGGAGCTAACGGCGGTATCGATGCCGATGACCTGGCCCGCCACGGGGTTCGGCCCGGGCAACACCTTCGGATTGCCCACAATGGATCTAAGCGTGGCCCGTTTCGTCGCATTAAGGGAAGCCTGGCCCCGACTCGTTCAATTTTGTCCTGGGAAGACTTTGAAGCCGGCAGCCGCTTGGCCATCACCGAGTCTGAATCGGGTCCAACCTTCCCGATTGGGTGAGCGTCCTCGCCGACACGCATGCGCTCCACTGGTTCTTAACCGAGCCCGGACGCCTGAGCAGGGCGGCCCTAGACCGCCTGCAGGAGGCTGAGTTCGATGAGGCATCCGGCATCGCTGTTTCGGTAGCGTCCCGCATCGACCTGTACTACCTGGTAGCTAGCGGCCGGCTCGACGCTGAGGTAGCGGCACAGGTGTGGGCCGTGACCACGTATCCCGACGTGAACGTGAGCGCCGTTCCGGTGAGCGAGGCGATCGCAGACCTCTTCGGCGACTCGGCCCTGGCGACTTTGCGAGATCCGTGGGACCGCCTGATCGTGGCGACGGCCATGAGCCTCGCCGTACCGGTCGTCACGAGAGACTCCGTGATCACCAAACTTGGGAGTGCCGGCGTAGTGGAAGTTATTTGGTAGGCCGGGTGCCGTGGGGGCGATCCAGGCGGTCCTCATGCGAACCCTTCGTGGACCACCGGGCCGATCGGCACGAACGCCGGCAACAAACGCTATTTATAGTGGCACGGTTATAAGGGCATAACTCACCGGCTCTTGTTTCTGGATCGAACTGCAAGTGGACGATTGGGCACCCTGGACAACGTCTCGGCTGCCCGTCGCTTGACAGCCTGCCAGTGCGCTGGGCCCCGTCACTGAGACCTCAGGGGGGAATTGCAGCCCTTCGCCAGCTCCTGATGTTCACCTCGGGGCTCTTGCGCTGCGTACTGCGGTCGGAGCAACCTGTGGTTGGGGGTAGGCGCTAAGGAGCAGGCATGGCGACGCTGAGGTTCTCCGCAAACTTACGGCGCGCGGATGCTCCCGCGATTACCCGGACGGAGCCTTCCCCGGGTACGCGGCCACCACGATCGGGCAGGGTTCACCGCCGGTTGGTGGGGGTGCTGGCTTCACTGGCCGTGTTGGTGGTGTCGACGGCGACCATGGCTACCCCGTCGTTTGCGGCTATCGCAGATTTCGGGTCGAGCGGCTTGGCTGGTGGCGGGCAGGTCAATGCTGTGGCTTTGGCTGCGGGTTCGACCTGTAGCGGTACCGACAGCGCCGGGGTGACGACCCATGATTTGTTGTCTGGCGGTGATGTTTTCGGCGCGGATGTGTCTATGGACGCCGCGCAGTCGTGGGCGCCGCAGAACGAGGGCATCACTGCTTCTGATCTGATCAGCATGTCGGCGGTCGCCTATGAGCCGATCGGCCCTGATACCAGCAACGCTGAGGCGTATGCCTTGGCCGGCCGGAACGCCGGCTTGGCTGGGGCGCTGCTGGTGGCTGGTAGTTGCGGGACTAGCAGCTGGTCGCAGGTCTATCCCCGGGGCGTCGGCGATACCCCGCTGCACGTCGCTTCGAACGGGAACCGGCCGCGGGAGGTCGGGCATCTGCTGGTCCCGTTGTCTCAGACGCTGATGGTCGCCGGGGCGAACAACGGCCTGTTCGTGTTCACCCGCAGCAGCGCCACCGCCGCCTGGTGCGACGCCGGCAGCTTCTGCGGGCAGTCCAGTGTGCTGGGTGACAGCTACGAGATCCGGGGGATCGCGAAGGATCCCAACGACGGCACCAACACCACGATCTATGTCAGCTACGGGCCGGGACCTGATGAGTTGGCGAACCCGCCGGTGCCAGCTGTCCTCTACGGGCTGGTGGGGTTGCATTACACCGGCAGCGGCGTCTTCACCCAGGTCGGGTCGGCGCACTACAACATGGGGAGCACCGGGGCGTCGGACACCCCGCATGATGTGGTCGCGGTCAAGGTCGGCTCGAGCTCCTTCACCCAGGTGTATGTGGCGTTGGGAACCAGAGGGGTTCGGCTGTGCAATGCCAGCGCAACGCTGGGTGCGTTGTCCTGCTCTGGGAGTCAGTACGGGTCGCTGGGCAGCGATCTGAGCAAGCCCAATCCGATTTTGGGGGAGTGGACGTCGCTGGCCGCGATCCCCGATCCGGCTGGCAGCGGGTCCACCCAGGGGGTGCTGTTGTTCGCCGGCTGCACCGCCGACGACGTTGATCCGGCCAACAAGAACTGCCCGCAGGCGGCGACGGGCAGTCCCAGCGTGTACAGCAACATCTACTTCATCAACAACGAAGGCAGCGGCGACTGGCGGCCGGCGGTCACCGCCGCCAATGTCGGCTACAACCTGCTGACTCACTCCAGCGCGGTCGCCGGGCAGCCGTGGTGGTTGCGGTTTGCTGCACCGACAATGCTGGGCGGCGGGTCCGGCGGGTCCGGCTATACCGTCTCCCAGCTGCTGATCGACCCTGACGCGGCGGGTACTGACCGGTACCTGATGTCGGTGGGGACGGGCGGGGTTTGGCGGGCCACGATCAGTACGTCAGGGTCCACGGTGAGTGTGGGTGGCTGGCAGCCGGCGGCCAACGGTTTGCCCGCGACCGAGGACTGGACTGTTGCTGCCGACCGGCAATCAGACGTCGCGGTCGGCGATGTCGACTGGGCCGGGTTGACTAGTACCACCAACCTTGTTGACAAGCCGCAACCCACCCACGCCACCCCGGGGGCGACCCCGTACGCGACGGCGTTCACCAACGGCCAGTTCTTCTTCGGCGTCGGGCAGAAAGACTTCGGAAGCCCAATGACTAATCGGTACGCCAAGGTGCACTCCTGCGACACGGTCGCGGGGAACTCGACCTCGTGTGGGGCCACCGACCCGCCCACCACCAACGACCTAGGTTCTCCCGGGCCGGCAAATACCATGCGGGTGATCGGCCTAGCGGCCGGGCAGACCGCAACTCAGTCCGGGGCGGCGTATGAGGTTGTCGCCGCCACCGACACTCAAGGGGTCTGGGTTCGCAGCGACAGCAATTCCACCTGGCACCGCATCACCGACCCCACTCCCAGCAGCGGCCCCACCATCGCTGGTCACATACCGAACAATTTTAACGTCAGCGTCATCTGGGGGACCGGCGCCAAGTACATGTTCGTCTATGACTCATTCCTGCACACGCTGTTCCGTTCGCCGGACCTCGTCGCTAACAGCAATCTGTGGACCTCATCGGGCTACTGGCAGTTCGACCAGGTGTGGACCGGCGGGGTGAATCCGCCTGGTGACATGTTCGGCACCGGCTATGTGGTCGGTGACCAGGGGCAGTTCGGGCAGCCGGGCACCCCGGACACGCTTTGGGCGAGCACAGACGTCGGTGTCTTCAAGCTGACTGGGCTGGATGCTCCGATGGTCACCGCGACGCCGCTGAAGTTCAGCAGCAACGGGCAGAGCATTCTCAAGGCCGGTCCGCTCGGCATTGACCGGCCGCCGGGTGCGACAGCCGACAGCATTGTGCTCACCAGGAGTGCCGGTCAGGACCTGTCCAATCCGAGTCCTGGCCTGTGGACCACGGTGCCTGGCGGCACCACCCTGACTACTGCCGTCACGCCGGGCTTTGCTAGTCAGGCGTTCCGGACGACTGACGTCGCCGTCGCCTACACCGGATCCGGTCCCTACCTGCTGCACGTATACATCACGAACAAGACCGGCGGTGGGGTGCTCGTCTCACCCGCTCCCGCCAAGTAAAGCCAGCCGTCCTCAGCACGCCACCAGAATCCGAGAGAGAGAACAGATATGCGTAAAGGTGCCAAGACAGGGCTGATCGCCGGCGGTGCTGCGGTGTTGGCGTTGACCGGGACGGTGCCGGCGGCGCTGGCCGGCGGGGGTGGTCCGGCGGTGTCGGTCCGGCCTGGCCTGGCCTGGCCGGGGTTGCCGGCGACGGTCACCGGCAGCGGGTTCCAGGCCGGCCAGCCGGTGATTCTCAGCTTTGATGGCGCGCGGCTGGGTCGGGTGACCGCGGGTGGGTCTGGCGGGTTCACCGGCCGGGTGACGGTGCCGAGCACGGCCAAGCCCGGTCGACACCGGCTGGTGGCCGCGCAGGGTTCACGGTCGGCGGCCACGACGGTGCAGGCCCGGCTGCAGTGGGACCAGCTGGGGTTGTATGCCGCGCACCGGGGGGCGAACTGGTATGAGCACCGGCTCAGCCCGGCGACGGTCGGCCAGACGGTGCCGCTGTTTCCTGGCAGCCTCCAAGACTCCCCGCCGGATGCTGGAATGGTCCTGGCTAAGGGGGTGCTGGTCTATGGCACCCGACATGGGGCGGTCGGGGTCAGCGCGGTCACCGGCAAAGCGGTGTGGACCTACGACGTCCCAGACCTGCAACTGGCCGGAGTGGCCTACGACGCTAACAGCGGCAATGTGTACCTCACCGGCAGTGGGGAGTTGCTCGCCATTGATGCTTTGACGGGCCGGGTCGCCTGGTCGTTGAGGGGTGGTACCGACTTGCAGGGCCTGACTCTGGCTCATGGTCTGTTGTATGTGGTGGCCGGTGATGCGGCGGCGGGTGTATTTGAGCTGCAGGCCTTCGACGTGGCGACCCGGACGGTGCGGTGGCATACCCCGATCGAGTACTCCAACGTCACTCCGGTGCTCTATAACAACACGATCTACGTGGTCGGGCACAACCTGTCGGCCTACAGCGCCGACACCGGTCAGGCGTTGTGGTCAGTGCCGATATCGGCTGCTGACCCCGAGGTCGGTGGTGGGATGCCGGTGGCCGACGCCGGCGGCGTCGCCGTGGGGAGCAGTGACGGCCGTACCCGGCTGTTTGATCTGGCCAGCGGCCGGCAACTGTGGGCAACCGCACCGTTGGGCGGCGCAGCCGGCCGGGTCCGCAGCCTGGCCATCGCTGAGGGCCGCGTGTACGCCGACTACGACTACAACACCTACGCCCTGGACGAGGCCACCGGCTCGACCGTGTGGAGTAAGCCCGGCGGCCCGGCTGGACTCACCTACGCCAACGGCCTGCTGTTCGGCGCTGTCACCGACCCCGGTGGCAGCTACGGGTTCACCGCAGTCGTCGCTGCCACCGGCGAAGTGAAAGCCGCCTTCCCAGCGCAATCTAGATCTTTTGCCCCCCCCATCGTCGCCGACGGCACCATCTACTTCGGTACCGACAGCGTCACCGCCTACACACTGCCCGCCGGGCTCGGCGGGATGCCCACCAAGTAGCGACCCACCTACCCTCGCGAAGTCCGTAAACGACCGTTTCCGCTACACGCCCTCGGTCGCTTGATCGCAGCTCGCTGTGACTTGCAGCGGTAGTTGGCGCGGTTCTGACAGCGCTATGTGGCCGACACCGGGACCGTGATCTTGTCGGGTAGCCGAACGTCGACCGGAGCGCCCGCAGGGTGCTGCCTGGCCAGGCGCGGTGTCCGCAGAGGATCCGCTATCGCTCGGATGAGCCGTTGAGGGCCGCGGCTGCCCGGACCAGCGCTCGGAAGGCGGCCGCGTCGAGAGCGTCCTGCTTCGGCAGGTCGATCGCCCGCCAGGCACCGCCGGCAAGACCGGCGTTGAACAGGCCGTCCGGGTCGGTCAGCTGCGCCCCGCGCGCGAAGGGTCAGCTTCACCTTGGCCTTGTGAGCGTTGCCGACCAGGACGACCCCGTGCTGCTCCCACACGGGGCTGCCCATCCACTTCCACGTCTCAACCACCCCGGGCAGGGCCTCGTGGACCAGCAGGCGGACCTCCGCGAGGCGCTCGCCCCTCCAGTCGTCCAGGCCCAAGATGAGCTCATCGATCTTCCTCCGGGCCCGCTCCTGCTCAAGCATGCTCATGCCTCTCGTCACAACACCCCCGTGCGGTCCGTCGCATCTGTGACGCCGACGGGCAGGACGAGGTGACCGACATGGATGAGGTGGCTGCTTTCGCCGTCGAACGGCCGCGCCTGGTGCGGATGGCGGGACGGCTGCTCCGCGACCCGGTGGAGGCCGAGGACATCGTGCAGCAGGCGTGGCTGCGCCTGCAGGGCACGGACCAGGACATCGCGAACCTCCCCGGCTGGCTGACCACGGTCACCACTCGCCTGTGCCTGGACCGGCTCCGCGCGAAGGTGCCGGTCCCCGAGGAGCCGGTCGACGTCGCCCAGCACGTCGGCGACCCGGCCGACCAGGTCGCCCTCGCGGACACCGTCGCTGTGGCGCTGCAGATCGTCCTGGACCGGCTGGCGCCGAGTGAGCGGGTCGCCTTCGTCCTGCACGACAGCTTCGGGTTCGACTTCGCGACCATCGCGGCGATGCTGAACACCACCCCGGTGGCGGCGCGCAAGCTGGCCTCCCGGGCCCGCGCCAAGGTCGCCCAGCCGGCAGCCGAGGACGCGCTCGCCGACTGGGAGGTGGTCGACGCGTTCCTGTCCGCGGCCCGAGGTGGCGACTTCGACCGGCTGCTGGGCCTGCTCGCGCCTGACGTGGTCGTCACCGGAGACGCTTTGGCGGTGGCGATGGGCACGCCCGAGCGCATCGACGGGCGACGGGACGTCGCGGACTTCTTCAACGGGGCCGCAAAGGCGGCGCGGCCGGTCTTCGTCGAGCACCGACCGGGAGCTGCGTGGCTGCACCACGGCGAGACTAAGGTGGCCTTCGACTTCACCGTCCTCGGCGGCGTGGTGGCCCGGATCGAGTTCCGCGCCGAGCCTGCGGTGCTGGCCCGGGTGCGCAGCCGCAAGGGCAGCAAGCCGATCGACCGGGGTCCGCGCGACTGATCTTTGCGCACCCCGGCCGTGCTCACGCTTCGGCGAGCTCGGCGAACGCCTTCTTCGTGTCGCGGTACCAACCCATGGACCCGACCGGGTGCCGCCAGCGACCCTTCATGTCCTCGTGTGCCGGCTCGTGGGTGGCATCACCTGCGCGGACGGCCTCGCGGAGGTGACGGTCCTGCGCCTTGATGACGTCGTCGGCCGTGTCACCGCTCAGCGCCAACTCGCACGGGCCGCCGAGCTGGCGGCAAGTCAGGGTCTTCATCATTTGGATCTCCTTGCAGGGTCGGTGGAGCTGCGCGAGCGCGCCTGTGCCTTGACGACGTACCGAAGCCATGCGATGTGACGCCCACCGCCCCGGAGCTTCTCGACGCCGCCGACAGGAGGCGCGCGGAGGTTCCTGAACGCTTGAAACTTCGTTAGATGCCGCCGACCGGGTTAACCAACAACGTCCCGTGGGTCGAAGCTCCGGCGGGACGTGTCACCGGAGCGAGTGCGCGTCCCTGCCGACCGGCTGAGCCGACGTTCTGGACCTTGCCTCGGGTGACCTTGAGGCATATGCAGGTTCTATCCGTCGGCGAGGAGGGCGTCGGCCCGGCGGGGTGCCAGTCGGTACAGGAGGAAGGCCTTGGCCTTGCCGACGCGGATCTCCTCCTGGTCTGCGCGCAGGCCGTTTGAGGATCTCGCGAGCAGCCCGTTGCGCAGTGATCTTCCCGTCGGTTGCTTCGAGGGTGGCAGCGTCGTGGTGGCTGGGTCATGTGGTCATCGCCGTGCGCCGTCGAGCACGAGCTGGACGAGCTGGGTGGCTGTGTCGTCGTCAGCTGGGCGGCCGGTGAGTGCGCGGACGTGCAGGGGGTTCACCATGGCCTCCCAGATGATGAGCGGGTCGTAGCGCTCGCGCAGCACGCCCTGTCGCTGAGCCTGCTGCACCAGGTCGACGGCGAGCTGGTAGCGCTTGTCGAAGAAGTCGGCGGCGACAGCGACGAGTTGGTCGTCGTCTCCGGCGACGGCGGCGACGGCGCGTAGGGCGCGCACGCCGGCTGGCTGCCGGAGGGCGGCAGCTACCTGTTGGGCGAGAGTGGCCAGCGCCTGGAGCGGGTCGAGGTCTTCGGGGGGCGGCACGGTGCGGTCAGCCATGGTGGTGATGGCCTCGGCGACAAGGACTGGCTTGGTGGGCCAGCGCCGGTACACCGTCGTCTTGTGCACCTGGGCGCGTTCGGCGACGTCCTCGACCGAGAAGCCGTAGCCGCGTTCGGTGAGCAGCGCGAGGGTAGCTTCGACGACGGCGCGCCGGACGCTCTCGCCGCGCCGGTGGTCAGCCATCGAGCTCTGCCCTGGCCTTGAGGGCGTCGTTCGAGGCGACGAAGGCCGCCGGGGTGTCGACGGTCAGCAGCCGCCGGAACGCCGGGACGAGCAGACCCGACAATCGCTCGTGCTGGACCAGGTGGCTGCCGACGCCGTCGGCGGTGACGGTGAAGCGGTGCCGTCCGTCGAGCACCCCGCGCACCCCGACCTTCCCGAGCCAGGTGAAGGACCGGCCGGGCACGACCTCGACCACCGTCGGGGTCATGGTGCGGGGCTCGGCGTCGGTCGGCTTGAGGGCGACGGTGAGTCGCTCGCCCGTGACGAGCTGGCCGCTGATCGAGCGGACGAATGGGTTCCAGCTCGGGTAGGCGTCGGTGTCGGTCAACACCGCCCAGACGCGTTCCGGTGTGGCCTCTACGTGCGTCGCCGCCTCGACGGTGACGGACAGGGTTGTACGTACGAGGGTGACAGTGGTCATGGAGGTCTCCTGGTGGAGGGTCATGGCGAGCCCTTGGGGGGGGGGTCGGACGCGGGTGGCAGGGGTGGTCTGTCAGATCGCGGCGTGCTCGGACCCGGCTGCCGGCCGTATTGACGGGGTCGTGTCGTGCATGCGGATGGAGCCGTCGGGCCGTCGCAGGTCGTAGCCCACGCCGCGGTCCCAGGCGATGTGCGCCGCCCAGGAAACTGCGACGACCGCCAGCCACGGTCCGGCGAGGACAGAAGCGGCGAGCAGCAGCAACGGCGTGGCCGGATGGTGGGTCGTGTTGTAGGGGCGCACAAGTGCCCGCGGCATCAGACCGGGCGCCTCGGGCCGGGTCCACAGCGCGCCCAGGAACACCACGTCAGGGGCCACCAGACCGATCAGCGTCAGCCAGGCCGGCAAGCCGGTGCTGCGCGCCAGCAGCAGGGCCGCCGCCAGCAGGCCGAACGCAGCGAGCAGGTCAGCTGGGCGCAGGCGGTGGGTCATCGTTCGCTCCCTCGGTCATCGCAACTCGAGTTGCCATAAGACCACGAGCCGGCCCGCAACGCAACTACTGTTGCGCAGTTGCTCCGGAGCGGTCCCGGTAGCCGACCGTCTGCCGGACGCCCTGGGGGGTGGCCCCGGCTGGCTGTGCCGTCTCAGTAGCCGAAGGGCCAGCGGGACGGACGGTGTAGCGCGGCTGTGTAGAGCACGGTCGTGATGCTCCTGACCGGTCACGGTTGGGGAGCCACCGTCGCACCGGCGGCGGCAGGTGCCTCTGCTGGGGTGGTCTTG
>JAABUL010005873.1_pt1 | contig 14757 bp, 19 predicted proteins | sample 5559151 | NCBI WGS metagenome assembly JAABUL01 (sample SAMN10711876, study PRJNA513368) | rock metagenome | isolation source: Antarctica rocks | place: Antarctica: Victoria Land, Pudding Butte sud | reverse complement strand
CGGCCCCCAGCCCCCCCCCCCCCCCCCCCCAACCCAAACGCATAGCCTTCGCAACACGCCGTTTGTTTCTTCGCATGCCGCTGGCGACCTGCTGTCAGGAATGTGTGTCATGCACGAGATGCAGCAGGAATGCATGTCCTGTTATGACATCTTGCTGCAACGACATGCAGCGCATGCATTTCTTTTTAAAGGGCGATGCAGGCGACACTGAATTGGTACGCTGCAGGCGCAAATCCAGCGGCGCACATTGAGCTTGGACGCCGCATCGGACTCGCCGGCCATAATGTCGCTATCAACAGAGTTTGGCAGCCTGCCCATCCAGGTACGAGTTTGATCCTGCGCATGCAACTGCACCATCTGCAGCTTTTTTGTTTAAAAGCTTTTTTTTGGCAGCTTTTTTTTGGCAAGAGGACAATGGCTCTGCGCCTGCATCTCGGCTATCGTCTTGTCGCAGGCTGCGAATTTGCGCCCATGCTGTGTAGGTAGGGGCATTTGTGCACGTGCCGAACGGCTGCTGCCGCCCGAACTGATGTGTCAGGAGCGTGCCTGACGCGCGGAACATGAGCGCAATTGAATGTGCGCCGTGCCGCAGGCTGGCGATGCGCAGGGTCTCATGCTGCAGCAGCAGCTGCCGGCCGGCCTGGTGCCGCAGCAGCTGCCGATGGGCTTCGCGCCGCAGCACGTCGTCTTCAACAGCTGGCCCATGTTCGGCATGTCTGGCAGCATGCAGGCCATGGGCATGCAGCCCTGGGGTGGCATGCAAGGCGGCGCGGCGATGGCCGGCGTTGTCGGGGCCGGCGCGCTGCCCGGCAGCGTACAGCAGCTCGGCCCCTTTCACCAGATGCAGCAGTCGGTACTGCAGCCGCAGCAGCAGCAGCAGCAGCAGCAGCAGCAGCAGCAGCAGCAGCAGCAGCAGCAGCAGCAGCAGCAGCAGCAGCAGCAGCAGCAGCAGCAGCAGCAGCAGCAGCAGCAGCAGCAGCAGCGGCAGCAGCAGCAGCGGCAGCAGCAGCAGGCCGCCGTGGTGGAAGGCACGTTGTGCTTCGCGCCCGACGGGCCCGGCCCCACCATTTTGAGCACCGCGCCGCCGCCGCTGCAGCAGCAGGCGCAGCCGCTGCCGCAGCTGCAGTTTACCAGCCCAGGAACGACCCAGCTCGACCGTCGCATCGGGCAGCATCAGCCACCGCCGCAGCCGCCGCTCGCCAGACGGGCCGACACGCCCTCAAGCGGCTCTGACCTAATTCGCATGAGCGACCCGCTGCCCAAGTGTGGCTGCGGCGACGCTGGCAGCTCCGACGACCCAGTCGTCGCAGCGGAAACCCTGACAGGTGTCCGGCCGCGGCAGGAGCTCCGGCGGCTGCTGAGCGGGCCACCGGCTCTGCAGACGCCTCCGACGCCGCCGCCGCTGCCGCCTTCCGCGGCGGGCCAGCCACTCATCGCGAAGGCGGAGACCTCGGCGGCGCTCGCCAGCGCGAGCTTCACCTTTGGCGAGCATGCATTCGATTCGCCCTGCATGACGGTGCCGCTGCTGTCGCCTGAGGCGCTCGAGGTAAACCTGGTACCAGCAGACTGCTCTGCGGCACGCGTAGGCTGCTGCCAGTCGATGCTCCTCGCTCCACAGGCTCTGCTGCTCCGAGCTGAGCTGTGCTGCCAGGCTGCGAGGCACTTTGTGTCATCTCCACCTGCGTCACATGACTGTGGCGCCTGTGTGGGGCAACCAGGGGTTTAGCCGACTCCACAACTCTCGAGGGGGGCCCCTTGGAAAATGCCGAAGACGCCGCGTGCGTTGAGTATCTTATCAACAAATACTTCGTGTGCTTAGAATTGCTTGATGATTCAGCTCGGTGAATGGAATGCTTTGAAATTACTATAAGCTTACGAGCGATGTTTTTATAAATACTATAAATAATATAAATATACATATTTTACCTTATTAAATTTAGTAGTAGTACAGTTTTACTTTCAAACAAGTAAGCGTATTGTTTCAATACTAAAAAGTGATGCCCGCAGGAGCTGCTGGGGACACTGGACGACGAACTGCACCCGGTGGCGCAGCTGCGCCCGCCGGGGGACTTCGAGCAGCAGCTGCTGCGGCGGCGCGGCGGCGATCCGGAGGGAGGGCTGCCAGAAGTGCGCCTACCCGCATGCTTGCCTGCGCACAAATTGCCTGTGGCGTGCATGGGTCATCATGGATAGGCTGCCACGCCGCTCAGCCTGGTAGTGACGCCGCACTGTTCTCCTGCAAAACCCTACTCGAATGAGTGACCGCCTGGCAACACGCTGTCAATCAGCCGTGAAAAACGACTCGAGGCAGCTTCTCGTCGCAGCGGCTGCCTCAAACAGCTGCTTCAATACAACTGGCAGCATCAAATGTGATGCAGACTGAAGACGCATCGTCATATATGTACACCTGCAATCGCAGGTTATGGACGGCCTGGAAACAAGCGGAAGCGGGTAAGGGTTCAGGGTTTAGGGCTGTTGGTAAATGACCATTGGGATTGGCGAAGGGGCGCCTCGCTTTTGGCTGCGCAGCCACCTGGCACTTCTGTCGAGCAGTCTGCCGAAGGTCCAAACACCGCATGGCAGAGGGCGCATTCGGCACATATTTCTGGCGGAGGGCGCCATCGGCTTTTCCGCGCATCACAGTTTGCCACCGGGCACGGCGTGTCTGCCTGGTCGGAGCGACACCTGCATCTTGTTTCAGCGTGGCGGGGAGTCGCAATGATATTCAGAATGGAGTGTGCCTTGGTGCTCCGGTTTTACACCATTAATGCTGCACCTGCCATCAGGGGGATTTGCTTCTTGCAAACGTCCTGATGGCGACGGCGACACATGCCGTTGGCCATTATGGCTGCACCCAAGCCGCTGCTGCGGCCGGTCATTGTGCAAGGTGCTTGAGCAGTAGTTTCATCGATGCCGTCTGGGGCTTGAAAATTACATCTGCTGCGCCACTGGTATGGTGGGACGTGCTGGCTGTATATTAATGTCTGGCTGTCGTGGTCAAGCTCATCAGTTTTGCATCTCAGCTTGTTGTGTTCTAGTTCTAGGTACTAGAGGACGTCATGTACCGCAGTCACGGCCATGAATCGCGGATCAATTTTTTTTGCTGTCTGTGAGCTGTTTTGCAATTGTTGTAAGCGAGTCCGCGAGCAGTCCGCGAGTAAGCCAGAAAAATCAAACATTCTGGAGACATGCACTGAAAATTTCACACTCGGCACAATCGTTCGCCGATTGTTCGCAACGCGTGCGAATGGTGTGCAATGTATTCGTTGCTACGTTCTCCATGTCATATGCCATCCAAAGAGCCAGAATGGGCCGACTTTGACTTGGCGTTAAATCCGGCGGTGGCTGCGCGACCGCTTCAGGAAGTGTTTCTCTGGTCCGCGGAAGATCTCGAGTGAGCCAACAATAACATGGCATCACATCTTCATATCCAACTCATGCCCACAATACGGCAAGGTGGAGTTGCGACGACCAAACAGTAACTAATATATTCCATGCAGCACTTCCTAGGCGTGCTGAAACTGCAACGACATGTTTACAACTTGATGGGTGTTCTCATACCTACATTCCGAAAATGCCGCACAGGCGGGAGTTTTTTGCGCCCACATTATTCTGACTCTCACTGACTGCAGTCCAGGGGGCAATAAACCTGCTGAATCTCGCAAACAACAAAACGAGAAAACATCTGAAAGATGCACTGAAGAGTGCGCATAGGCTGATAGAGCGCCGTGTAGGGTTTTACAGACCGCCGCAACTGCATTGCAGGCAGATCTGCCCCGCCGGCTGCTGCCTGATCAGCTCGCTGCAGTTGTGGATACAATACCAGCGTGTTGTGGCTTTGCCGACTGCGACTGTGGGCACGGGAAGATCTCCAGATGATTGCCGTCCAACACCCTGGTCTCCTTCCCGTGAAGGGGGCAGCTCCCTGCTGATGAAGCATCACTCGAGGTCTACGCGGACAGATGGAGTGCAGTGTGCCTGGACTTTCCCGCCCTTACCGTCATTCCTGGCGCACGGGCCGTCGCTATCGCTTGTGGCGGCAGCAGCCGCGGCGGCGCAGCTCTCGCCGCTGCAGTGGCGCCAGCGTCGGTAGCAGCATTGCTGCTGGGGGTGTGCATCCCAGCAGAGTCACCAGCGACAGTCGAGAAGATGGCGGTCGCGTCACTCCCGCTGTCGAGTGCTGCGGTGCCGCCTGCTGCGACTTCCGTTCCCGCGGCGACAGGCTCCAGAATGCGTGCCCGGCACAGCGGGCACGTCCCCTGCGGACACGAATGTGTCGGATTTCAAAACCCTGCTGGATCCCCGAGGCCCTCCCCTTAAGGGTCGAACACACTGCGATGCATGTTTTGGCTTTGGTCTCCTCTCAATGACAAATCGTGCCGGTAGAGGTGACACATGACTCGCCTTGGCAGCGACCAGCTTGTCGAGGCAGGGACGGCAGTACCCATGGCGGCACGGAAGAACCTGCGGACAGCATCAGAACTAGCTGAGGTTTAGCATTTGTTTGCAGCAACAGGTATGGTGAGGCGTTTCCGATCAGCAGGGGAACAGGGCGTCCGACTGGGCCGTGAAACTGCATCAAGCGCGGTGCACAAGGACTTTGGGGGTGCCGATGACATGGACACCAAATTCAGGGTACTCAGGAACTGACTCGCCGGCCATCAGCACAAAACAAGCAGCGAACCATCAATGCGCATCCAATGCCCGCCACTTCGCGCGCTGCTTCCAAGCATGTTGGGATGCCGGCGGGGGCAGCTTGTTCACCCCGTTCTATGCTCTGTCGGGCCCGCCTGAAGTTGCCGTCGAGCAGTCGGCTCCAGCTAATCTGCGTGCGAAATGCAGGCGGACTGTAGTCTTTATGATAGCGAAGAAGCCCTAAACTGCGTGCCGAGTCCGAAAGATCTTGTTCTACCGATCATCGACAACGTGTAAATGTTGACAAGGTTAGGTCTGACCCCTGAGGCATAACACCTTGCTCTCTCAGGAGGTACCCGCCGTCGCTGCTGCCGCCTCCGGCAACGCTGCTGCAAGCGTGGGCTGCTTCAGCGCGCTGTGTCCCGCAGATCCTCGTGCTGCCTCAGGTGCCCCCTAATACCGCCGCTGCCGTTCCCGCCACCATTGCCCACTCCAGGCGCCACGGGTCCCGATATGTCGCCGACGCCGCCGGCCTTCACCTTCGCTGCCATCAACGCTGCTGCCCCCGACAGCCGTGTTGGACTGCCACCACGCCACCTCATGAGCCCGCCGCCGGCGCAGGCCGCTTGAGCGCCCCCGGCGCGCCTCGCCGCATGACAAACGCCGTGCCGCACGTGGAGCATCCACTCACCCGTGTGCAGAACACGCTGAGGCACACGCTGCAAGCGTAGCCGACGTCCACCGGCCGCCGGTGGCAGAAGCAGGAAGCACGAAGGTCTACTGGCGCCCCGGCGGGCAGCGCCAGGAAGGCGCGCGCCCCGGGATCCGGCGCGAAGACGGTCAGCAGGTACTGCAGCAGCCCCGCGGGGCGGTCGGGGCGCAGGTACACCCCGCCGGTCAGATGCGCCGCCTGTGAAGTAAACCCTAAACCCTAAACTTTCGTGGCTTGTCAGAAATCGCCAAATCGCCAGGCCGCCAGAAATCATAGCGCCAGGTGTGCGTTCAAGATGCATGTATGCGCTGCCAGTCTGGTGTGGCCTGCAAAGCATGGCCGTCGGTACAGCATGCATAGCCAGGGCCGTCGGTACAGCATGCATAGCCAGGCCTGCGCTGGCATGCAAGGCAGAGAAAAAAAAAACACAAGGCACATCGGAGCCTTTCCAACTGGAGCGAAAATAAATTCGCACGACTATTATTTGCCTTTTCCACTGGAGAGCGGAAAGTAGTCAGGAAGCCGGAATGCAGCGGCTGCGCATTCCGGCTTCCCCGACGCTTGCCGCAGCCGAGCAGCAGAACGGCAGCAGCACGTGGATGGCTGGAGCACCTGCTGCAGGAAGGCGGAGTGGCCGGCGCCGAGGACGCAGGCGTCCACGACGACACCGCATCGCTGCGCCGAAAACGCCGCGTTCATGTGCCCCAGGTACTGCGGAACAGGAAGCAGGAAGCAGGAAGCAACAGTCAGCTGCGCCTTCAGTTGATCCCATGGCATGGAAGGTGCCTGCAAAGACGCCGCAGTGCTGCGCCAAAAGCGCCAGTTCATGTGCACCAGGTGCTGCGGTCAAAAAGTAAGGTGTCACTTTCCAGCTTCGTCTGTGCAAGAAACAGCTGCAGGGTGCCAGCAGGCGACTGCAGTGCTGAGAGCTGCAGCAGCATGCTGACAGGCGAGAGCGGCCAGTGCAGGACGCATTTGAGGGCGTACGTAGCCTGACATTCCCTGACACGAATCAAGCATCGAGCTTTGCAAGCTATCAAGCAGATGTTGGGTTTTTACAGGTCCTCAATATATGTGAATGAACGGTTTCGCGAGCTGACTTGGACGCTCCACCTGCGCTGGCGCGTCGGGCGCCGCTTTCAGGCACAGCAGCCGCGGCGGCGGGCCCCGCGCCTCACCCGCCCGCGCCGCCAGCGCCTCGGCTTCGTCCGCTGCGCCGCGCCCCACTTTCCGCAGCTGGCAGAGGGCCCGCGCCAGCGCGGCCGACCACGCCGCCTCGCCCGGCCCAGCGTCTGCAGGCGCATCCGCGCTGCTGGTTTAGGGTTTAGGGTTTAGGGAAAGGCAGCGTCAAGGCAGATCTGACCACATAATGAGCTCGTGGCGCCGCGCTTCGCCCTGCGCACCTTCATACGAGATTATTAAACTATCTAATATTAAACTATTCAATAATAAACTATTTAATATTAAACTATTTAATATTCAGGCAGCATGGCGTGTGAAACCGCTGCCGGCCGCGCTACCTCGCTGTAGCCCTTGAGGCCGTGCCGCGCGCCGCGTCAGCAGCTGCTTGCGCCTGGCTTCTCCTGTCCCGGCGCAGCTGCTGGTGTTGCATGCCGCAACCAGCTGCCGGACGACCAGCTGACGGACAGTCCGTCTGTCGCGATGCTGCACACCGGCAGTCTGCTTCTCGTCGTCTGACCACAACACAGCTGTGCAGCCTGAGGGGCAGGGCTCGAAGCAGCTTTCAAACAGGTCACTTTTTATAATATTTCTTTCAGTAAAACGCAAGCATTGAATTTCCCGAATTAGCCAGTCAAGGAATGTACCTTCATCTGCATGGCCGGCGCCTGCCGTCAGCTCTATCAGCCCGCCAAGAATCGCCTCCGCCGGCTGCGGCGGCTCCGGGCCCGCTGCAGCCGCTCCTGCTTCCTGCTGCCGCCCGAGCGCCGCATCCAGCGACGCCGACGCCCACAGCAGCCGGCTGCATGGCAGGAACTCTCATTCACAGCGTTATCTGGTAGGCAGAGCCACTAGTGAGTTCCTGCAGCTGCCCTGCTTCCTGCTGCCGCTCGAGCGCCACACAAGGCGCGCACAGCAGCCTGCTGCGCGGCAGACATCACGCTGCGTCATCTCACAGCATTGTCTGGTAGGCGGAGCCGCTTTCCAGATATCTTCGGCAGCTGCCCTGCTTCCTGCTGCCGCCGGAGCGCCGCCTGCAGCAACGGCGGCGCCCACAGCAGCCGGCGGCACGGCACATGTGGCGCTTCTATGCTAGGGTTTAGGGTTTAGGGTTTAGGGTCTGACAAAAGAGGTGCTTCCACAGTCTCTGCCATATGCGTCACACGCGTCTATACTGTGTCGTTGCAGGGCATATTCAATGGGGCCTATAGGAGATGGAAGGCTCTCCACGACCCGCCTCCACGATTACTAATTTTTGATATTCAATTCCAGCCCAGCGCTTTTGTAAGTTTATATCAAACATGAAAATAAGCAGTTGTGTGCTCCATCATATATGTGTAGCATAGTGGGCTTCGGACTCTAGTGTTCCGCGCTAGTTTCCCCACCTGCAGCCGGCGGCGACGCCCCACACCGCCAGCTCATTGTCCTCGCCTGCCAGCAGGCATGCGTTGACGAAAGCTAACACCTGCGATGATTTCGCGTCTAGAGTTCAGGGTCCTTGCGCGGGCGCGTGGGCGGCAGCACCCTTGGGGCGGCACTGGTTCAGGGGTCTGAACGGCAGCTAACGCGTTTACACAGCTGATGCACGATCCACAACCTCTCGCAATGGCGTTTGCGTAGCTTTGTCATTCCTGCTTCACGTGCACCCTTGCCTGCTGCACATAGGATGCGGCGCCGAGGCCGCCGACGCCCGGCAGCGAGGGCGGCCGCTGCAGAGCCGCCCACCCTGTAGGGCTCGCGTCCAGCAGCAGCGCCAGGCTGGCCACCGAGTCGCCTGCGCACACAAGCCGTGAGAGGTTTTGCAGTGCTGGGCGGGTTCGCGGATGCCCAAGCTGTCAGGGAGGCCTGCTGTCGTGGCCATAGTGCTGGTCGATTGCTGCGGCTGCGGTGGCACTGCCACGCAGGAAGGCTGACCGCGCAGCAGCCATGCGTAGCACAAGTATGCGCGATGGTGCGCATCACACTGCATGAGAGAGCACTACTGGACGCAACACCAATTCACCTGTTGCTGCCATTGCGCCTCGCAGCAGGTGCGCCGCAGGTGCGCAGCGGTCGGTCGCTCAGCGCTGTATGGCAGCTGGTCTTCAGCTCGATTGAATGGCTTGACGGGTCGTGCAATGCACTGCTGAGGCGCAGGATGTGCACGAGCGGGAAGTCTAGCCTCGAAAGGGCGTTGCGGCCCGTTGCAGGGCCTCGATCGCAGGGCTCGGACGTGCTTGAAACTTGCAAGCTGCCGAGATAACGCGAGCGCCGCTTGCTGGCGGACCAAGTAGAACCTGCTCAGTGTCGCAATTGAGTGGTGCAATCAACAAATAGTCAGCAAACATGCTGCAGAAAGTGTTTTGGAATGTGAGATCCAGCTCCCGCCAAATTTGCTTGGCCACAGCTGAATTTTGCTGCGGCAAACCCGTCGTTGGCAGCTGACCAAACCCAAGGCACATGGTGCAACCATGTAGCGCCGTTGGCAGCTGACCAAACCCAAGGCACATGGTGCAACCATGTAGCGCCGTAAATCATTCATGTCGTTCCAAGTCGTGAGGTGGCATCCCATTTTGCTCGTTCGGTCTCTTGTCTGACAGGTTGGCACCTGTCGCTATCCGTCGCAGCTCAGCTGCCGTAATTATTATAACAGCGTGAACAAGACCACCAGCAACCGCATCCTGCCGTATTTTCCTGGAGTTCGGCAGTTCCTGATAGGATTGTGTAGTCGGCAAGTGATTTGGCGTACTGCAGTTTCAAACATTGACCCGACGCTGGATCATGGCCGCTGAATCGATATCGGGCGAGCCATGCGAAACTCGTGCAGAGTCGATGCACCTGTTAGCGTGCGTGTTTCTTTTCGCGTGGATGCTGCCCATCGTCAGCGGCGCTTCTGCACAGCAGCCTACTGATCCAGTTGCTGCGCTGGCAGCAAGTTCACAGCCAGTTTTGCTGGTCAGCCTGTCGCCCACAAATGCCATCACCGGCGCCGCCTTGGCGGTGCTGGCGCCGTATGCACTGCTGGCCGCTGAACGGCAGGCGCTGGGGAATGCTTCGTCGCTGGCGGGCGAAAAGACAGCCCTGGCGGAAGCGGCTGCGGCCCTGCAACATGCGATGTCTGGTGCGCAGTACTGGGTGCAGACAGTCTCTGTACCGGCACAGTTCACATTATGGCATGCTGAGCGCAGCAGCCTGGCTTTCTCGAGTGAGTTTTCTGGCGCCAAGGAAAGCAAAAAAAATGGACGCAACGGCGTCACTGCAGGCGGCAACGGAACCCAGCCGCCGCCAGCCTCTATTAGGTTCCTCGACGGCGACTCGGGAAACTCTTCTGGCATCCCTATTCTGGTGCTGCTGGGGACGCCTACAGCTCAGGTGCGCATCATTATGTCCTGCTTTGTTGAAGCAGGGCAGTCGCGTCAGCACCCTGGTTGGAGTGCATGTCACAGCGGGCACTTCACCTGTCATCATATGATCCATGTCAGGCTGCACCGCATGCCACCTTGAAGTAGCATCACATGAGCGCCTGCCACCGTCTGATTGTGTCTATCTGCCCCCGTCTGATTGTGTCTATCTGCCCCCGTCTGATTTGTTTGTATCTGCCCCCTCAATGCACAGTTGTAGACGGCATTGCATGTCCGCGCAGGTGCTTCTCGACTGGCCTCAGGCGGATCCTCCTGCAGGCACGGCAGCACAGCAGCCGGCAGATGCGGCGGTGCAGGTCAAGCGCTACCTGGGAATCGGCAGCAGCACCGGCAACACGACCAAGACCGGCGCTTATGCCCCCTACATAGCAGGCGCATGTTCATGACGTGAAGCTGCCCGTTCATGGTGCCCATGATCCACTGTGTTGTACTCCTTCCTGCAGCCATCTGCGTGGATGAGGAGGAGCTTTGAAGCAAGCGCACCAGCAATTTGTTGCATCACTTTTCCACTTCACGCTTGCCGCAGGCACGTTCAACTTCACGATGGCAGCAGCGGCAGCCGGCAGCAACAGCGCTGCGTTCTCCGACAGTGCAGCAGGCACCGGCGCGCAGATGTTCCAAGGCACAGTGTCCATAACGCAGCCCACACCTGCTGCCCTGCCCAGAAGACCGGTCAACGGCATCGTGCGGCGGTCGGGCAAGTTCTTCCAGCTTCCGAATGGCAGCCCCTTCTTCTTCCAGGTGCTGGGCTGTCGGATGTCCTGTCCAGCATCCAGTTCGCTTTGCGTGCTGCTGTTGCACTTTGACCGCTGAAATTTTTCGCTTGAGCTCCTGTACAGACATGTCGATGATGCGTGCACAGGCGCCGCCGCAACGAATCTTGGCATCCTGCACCTGTTCAAAACTACTAGTACTACATACATACATACATAGTATGTATGTGCGGTGTGTAGGGCAGCAGCAACAATTCTCAACCCTCCCGTGGCGCAGGGCACCAACAACTACGACCTGTTCTTGAAGGGTTCCTACTCCGAGCAGTCCATCCGCAACATTCTGCAGGACCATTGGAACAATGGCATCAAGGTGACCACGCCTGCCGCAATTATACTGGCTAACCCTACTAGCTAACCCCCTTCCGCCGCTGTCTCCTTACGTAAGGAGACAGCGGCGGAAGGGGGTTATCGCTGCTGCCTGACATTTCAGCTTCGCTCGAAACCATGGGCGGTGTATGCGGCAGCACAGACGCAGCCCCTGAGACTGGCACGCGAACTGCGCTGCCGCTGTCCCTGGTGACGACACAGGCTTCTCGACATGTCCTGTGCCTGTATTCCCCTGTAATATCCTGCCAGGTGGTGCGGGCCTTCGGCTTCAACAACGGGCACCAGCACGGCGCCAAACCGCCGATGCAGGAGCCTGTGGGGGTGTACAACGAGGACGCGCTGCAGCGCATGGACTTCGTGCTGGCCGCCGCCGGCGCGATAGGCATCCGCATGATCCTGCCCATGGTGAGGCGATGCTGTCAACGTGTATGCTGATCAATGGGAAGAGAGGAGCCTGCTGGACTCATAACAGGAGGAACGATGATGCCAGTGGCGGCATGCATCCCAGCTGCTGCCGGCATAACGACTCTCCTGACAGCTTCAGTGCTGCGTTCCTCTGGCTACGTAGGAGCTTCCTTGTCCATGACATACACCGGCGCTGAGCACGTTTTTAAATCTGGGTACACCTGCTGCTGCATCCCTGCAGGTGAACTACTATCCCGCAAACGGCGACATCGGGTGGTACGTGGCCCAGACGCTGGGACTCGGCCACGCGCCGGAGGAGTTCTATTCCAACAACGACCCCGAGGGCCCGAAAGCCGCCTACAAAAGCTGGGTGCGGTCAATGATGTCACACCACACTACAACAGCTCTAGGAGTGCATCCAGCCGGGGGGCATCTTGCCTGGGAGGATCACGGGGAGAACACCAGCGAGAATGGCACACCGACAGAATGTCGGGAGCTGTAGGGGTTCGCAGCACTTTGCAACCCCGCCAAAAGAAATCTTGTGTCCCTGGCACCATTTGAGCACGACTTGCAGCAGCAGGCTGGCGTTGCAGTGCGCAAACAAAGCGATGACAGAAATAAACCCACATTGATGTTCGGTGCACTTATGCGCGCGCAGGTGGAGATGCTGGCCAATCGCCGCAACACCGTGAGCGGTACGGTGTACCGTGAGGACTCGGCCATCCTGGCGTGGGAACTTTGCAACGAATGCCAGACCAGCTCCTCCTACGAGCAACGCCGCGGGCTGCCGCCTGGCCAGCTGCTGTACAATTACAGCGTACGACAAATTTTCCGTTGCTCGCCAACGATTCATTCACCAGTGGGACACCTTCCTTTACGTCAGAGCACTGTTTCTACCGCAATGCGAGCCCGCAAAGCCACGTTTAAGCGTATGCCTGGCAAATCAGAGCAGCGCGCACAAGGTGCTGCAAGTTGGCAACGAGTTCACATGAGTTGCAATGCTGGCATGGACTGACACAGGTGGAAATGGCTGGGTTCCTGAAGCAGGACCTGAGAGTCCAGCAAATGGTGTCACTCGGTTACAATGTGAGTCCTCGGTCCCAATTATGCGATGCGGCACCTCTGCTTTGGACTTCGTGATTCTCCATGACTGCAAGCGTGTGCCGTCAACAGAGCATGGTATCTGACGAGCTGAGGCCGTTACTGGGGATTCCCGTTTTCACTAGGGATTCCCGTTTTCACTGCCATGGCCATGGCAGTGCCTTGGCAGCACAGCGGTGGTGTTGAAGAGTCACAGCATCTTGCACTGCAGGGGTTTCGAGCGAAGGGGCCGTTCGACCCAACAGCCAGCACATCACAGCCCTTCAACAACTGGCAGCAGGACGGCAGCCAGGGTTCATGTCTTGCTTATCTCTTGCACCCTTGCCTCTGTTTGCTCTTTGGCTCCCGCTTTCCCTTCCTGGGCTGTCGCATGACTTTCAACCATTTGAAGCTTTTGCGCCATGCGATTGAAGCTTATGCGCCATGTGATGCACACAGGTGAAGACTTCGTTCGGGACCTCGGTATTGCGGACGTTGACTTCCATGTCATTCACGTGCGCCATGGATCCCTTCCGCACCTGTCGTCTCCAGCTGGAGTTAGGGTTTTAGGGTTTGCTGCAGTGCATGCAGGGACTGCCGGATCCACAAACACTGCGCTCTATATGTGGACTCAACTGATCGGATGGTCCTGGTGCGCCTGCAGATGTTCCCGCAGAACTGGGGCGCCAAGGTGCAGACCGGCGGCTGGTTCCTGGACAACTACATCGGCGCGCGTGCTGCGCTGACGCATAATGTTTCCGGAAAGCCCATCGTGCTGGAGGAGACCGGGTGCCAGGCCGCCTGGGGCGATCGCGATGAGGTGCGCATCAGCATGAGTTTAGTCAGTCATTTCCGCTGATGAGCACGGCTTTTCTGCTGATGAGTGCAACGTTTCTGCTGATCAGTGTTTTGAATGTTCAGCCTTGCCCGCAGATGTTGTGGTTCTGCTTCAGCGAGCGCCGCAGACCGCGACAATTACGCCAGCACAATGGTGTTGCATGGTGACTGGCATGAAATTGAGCTTTCTGATGTTTGGCGCCTGCAGGTGCTGTCGTCCTATTTTGGCGCCGCAAACCTTTACGAGTACGCCGGCACCATGGTGTGGCAGATCGACGGACACGCCGTGGAGAACAACATGTTCAACGGCGGCCAGCGCCACGGTGTGAAGCCCGAGAGGTGTGTCCGCATCTTCAGCGCACATGCTGTGCAGCATTCATGGTGTCTGGCGTTCCCACGGCCGGCAGGCTGGGCACGCTTGCTGCTCTGCCTCTCGTTGTGAAGATGCAAGACGAAACCTACCACAGACGGCTGGCCACCTTCTCACTAGGTATCCAATGTGTGCCTGTGAGGCATCGCGTCTTTCCATTTGCAGCTACAACTTCATCTGGGGGCAAACTGGGACCCATGCCGTGAGATCGCAGGCTGCCATCATGAACGCCAAGGTGAATCATGGATGCTTTCCGCATCACTTCGTCATCTGAAAGTGAAAGAGCACTCCTTGCTCTTTTTCATGATGTTGCTGTTTGGTTTGCGTGGACGTTGGCACTGCACTAACTTTGGCGCAAAGAGACAGGCAACCGGTAGTGTGTGCTGTCGACAAAAGTGCGTGATGGACGGTCTCGCCGCCGGGTCCTGGTGCAGGGGCATGGAACATCGTCACTCTTACATTCGTCTCCCCGCTTCACGTGACTGAAATACTGCCTCGACTTGTGATGCAGGGTGGGCATTGATATTTTTATTGGCGGACCGTGTGCCACATGGCCCTGGGTTCATGCGTTGCGAGCCGACCACTCAGGAGAGCAGTAACGGAGCCTTACAGATCGGCAACTCAGCTCAGCACCTCACATTACAGTTGCATTGCCAGCAATAATTCATGGCCTCGTCAGGCAGGCGGCGGCGCTTCACATGGAAGCAACCGCTGGTGCCACGCCGCAGCATCTGTTCAATTTTATTGATTCAGGCAGAGTTCGGCATATATTTATATGGATGTGAGCTCGGAAATGGATGTGAGCTAGGAAAAGTTTAGATTGTAGGGAGCATTCCATTTGTTAACCCTATTATCTGCATACAAGGACAGAACAACGACACTGTACAGACACATGTGAGCAGCAATCGATTGCGACATATCATGAACTTCGAGACATGGTCTAGTGCTGACTGCCGAGCTTGTCCGGCCCAGTAGCCGTCTGCTTGTCGCGGGCAGCTGCAGGAGACTAATGCGGTTTCCATTTCCCTGGTCACATTG
>JAABUL010005870.1_pt1 | contig 14772 bp, 15 predicted proteins | sample 5559151 | NCBI WGS metagenome assembly JAABUL01 (sample SAMN10711876, study PRJNA513368) | rock metagenome | isolation source: Antarctica rocks | place: Antarctica: Victoria Land, Pudding Butte sud | reverse complement strand
GCTGGGCGTGTATTTCAGCGGTGGTCCACAGAGTATCTAATAGCTTGGCGATTTACTGGGCCGCAGGGCTTCCAAGCAGCCAGAAAAGCTTTCAATTGGCTGTTGGGCAGGGCTTATCCATCTGTAAGGATTGAAGCGTCAAGACTCCAGAGCGCTGCTAAAACTTTAATTCTTGGAAAGCGACCCAGTAGGCTTCCTCGCAGTGGAAGGGTGCTTCAGCAACTGTTCGGAACCATATGGCATCATCTATCGACGAGTTTTCGCGGCTCTTTGGGTGACGCTTTGGCTCTATGGCATCTTGCTGGGTGAAAGAATGGAGGCATATCGGCGTTAAAATTTGAAACTGATGCAACGTGATCATGTATTCGCGATATTACATGCATAGTCGACAGACCGATTTTCAGTTTTAGTATCGAGAGTATGTTTAGCTGTCCATCGATGATGCAATTCTCAACGTGGTCAAGCAATGCTTTACTGGTTATTACTTTTGACATAATACATGCCGGTTTCGAGTCGAAGTCAACAACTGGTCTGCCCCTCTATATCGGTATCACAACATGAAACGACAAAGCCTATCTGCAAAAGTACTATCAGCGTGGTTCGAAGAAAACCACTACAAATCGAGTGTCGATTAGAAGAAAATTAGTACAAAAGACAATAAATACTACCGCTCAAAGAATTCCAACGCTCAAAATCAACGTGGCTTGGAGATATAGTCGGTTTGAAACTTTGCGATTCAGGAATCCGTTTTAGCACTACGAACATGCGGCTTAGGTTTTGCACTCAGTGCACCGATGGACTTAGGATCGAAAGTCATACTACATGTCATTTTGTGACCTGACTTAAATCGTTACATCGTAATAGAAGGCTTAACATGTAGTGAAAGTGGTGGGTTGAGAAGCTGAACAAGCGTGTGAACGGGAACTCTCATACGATTGCCGGTTATGGCTTAAGACTGTACCTTAATCTGCATATCGCATGAAAGGACAGACCGCTTCGAAGAAATTTGGATCCCAAAGAGTACGAACGTTGACCAAGCCGTGTCCTGTCAATTCCTCTTATCAGCAAGGATAATGTCTGCGGCTTGTTCAGCCAGAGCAAAGACAGGGCTTTGATAATGCGCCGCTAGCGGAACCGGAATCACACTGGCATCTACCACTCTGAGACCCTCCACGCCGAATACTTTGCACGAGCTATCGACCACCTTCCCCATACTGCATGAGGCTGCTGGATGGTAACAGCTCATGCCGCCAATTTTTATCCTGGCATCAATGTCCTCGTCCGAAGCATCTGACTGAAGACATTTATGACCCTCAGGAAGAATTTCGTCGGCAACCAAATCTTTGCCTTCGGGACTCTCGAGCATGAGCCTAGACATGACGCGCCAACCTTCGCGCAACACGTAGCGATCTGCTTCTGTCGCATAATAATTGGGATCGATAACAGGAGGAGCAGTGGGGTCATTCGATCCCAAAGTAACACTCCCTCTGGAGCTTGGGAGACAGGCCATGCAGTAAGACATGATGGAGTTGCCGTCAACAGGGATCTCAAGCCCAATCTGCTCGGCTCCGAATGCTGCATACAGCACATTCAGCTCGAGGTGCGAGCGCGGACCCTTTAGCAAAGTGTGGGTATCATCAACGACCGTGTTGCGTTCATCTTTCGTAATGGCAGCCTTCAGCCCATCTTTCGGCACTGTCATAGTCGCCAGCCAGTCCATCGGGTTACCCTTTTCGAATGCTGGGTCAGCGAAGTTGGGAGAACCCATAGCCAGCCCTTTTTCAGGATGACGTAATTTCCAGTATCGAAAGATCATTTGATGATCATGGAAATTCTGACCCACTGTTGGCAAATTGACCTTTTGCGGGATGCTGTGCCGCGCGAGTATGCTTTTGTCACCAATGCCTGAAAGCATGAGTACTTGAGGACTTCGGTAAGCGCCACCACAGAGAAGAACCTCACCGCTGGCTCGGATACTCAACCGACGGCCGTCAGCTAGCTCAACCCCAGTGGCGACTTTGTCAAGCTTGCCATCACTCAGGATGATTCGAGCGACGAACGTCTCCGTCATGACATGGGCTCCTTTGAGCGGATATGCAACACTCGTTAGCTGGCGAAGACCGTAACGTCGATTTTCCACCAGCTCTGCCACGCCCTGAGGAGCTCCGTTGTTGGCGTCTGGTATTTCTTTGAGACCAATGTGTTTCCAAGCATCAAGGATTTTCTCGCGCAGTGGATAGTGACGGCCACTGGAAGTTACGGAGGAAGTGTGCATTGGCCCTTGAAAGCCGTGCTGTTCTTGATCGGCGTTGAGGTCAAAGTGATGTTCACTACGCCGAAAATAAGGAAGGAGGCCTTCGTAACTCCAACGGTCATCCCCTACTTGGCGAGCCCATTCGGCAAAATCCAAGGCGTCACCACGAATCCAGCCACCTAAGCGTGAAAAAGTTAGTTGAGAACGAAATGAGAGATAGAGTGAGGCAAGAGATCGTGTCACAGTGTTCGTACCTGAGTTGATCGTGACCGCGCCTGAGAGGGCTTTGACACCACAAGCGTAGCGAGGTTTACCATCAAGATGTACTTGAGGTGTTGTGAAATACTTGAAATCGATGTCAGAAAAGTGCAACTTGGCCGACTCAAGCGGCTTGTGAACGTGAGGGTGGTTGGTGACATTGGAACCGGCCTCGATGACCAGGACTGAGAGTGACGGATCGCCCTCTAGTAATCTGGAAGCAAGTACACATCCCGCAGTACCGCCGCCGACTATGATGTAGTCATGGAAAGCGTCGGTGAGGGACTCCATATCGTTCGAAGTTTGTTGATCCGAATTCATCATTCCAATGACGAGAAGATGCAAGACAATCAGTCATGACTTTGAAGGGCAATAGGCATCAGCCAAAGGCGCTGAAGAGCCTCATGGGCCATGGTGTCAGAGAAGAACGGGGAGTCGGTCGAGCTCCTTCCACCAGTGGAGAATCTGCCATGGACATCTCGATCAAAGTCGGGTAATGCGGAGTCAAGTGGTTGCCTGAACGCCTTTTCTCAGGCATGAGCTTTAAATCGGGATTCAATCCCGAAAAGCTGAGATGGGGTTTTCGGCGAACAATGCAACGTGACGTTTGCTAAGCCAGTAAAGTAGGAGTACACGAGAGAAAGGATGCGCTAAACGGAGTGGGGCAGAGGACCGCGCTGCGCGCTGCAGGAGACATAGACGCCGATCGTGGATTGGTTGCGGATGTGGGTCGACGAATCCCTCCCGCCTTAAACGCCTCAGCCTCAAACGTTCCTGTGCATTGGTGCACACCACTTCCTCTACGTCGCATCATCCATGCAGTCCTGTCTCAGCAATCCTGAATCCTTCTTGCTCCACACGCTCTTACGAAGGCTTTGGTCATTGAGCGACGGCTGTTGATGACGCCACTTTCTCGGTCCCCCAGGCCGCTACGTTAGAAAAGGCAACCTGCTGGATTTTGGTGGGGGACCCACGATTAGGGGATCCTCAGGATCAACCTCCGTTGGTGTCTTTGCCGCATGGCCACTCACATTCAATACAACAAATCCAGAGTCTAGATGACTCAGATCGGCGTTTTCAGAAAGGTGTGAGTGCGTCGCCGTTGCCGGCATCAGCCCCCAGTAAGATAAGAATATTATGATAGGGAAAGTGAACCGACGTATATGTACATAGTACTTGGTGGCCACGGGGTTATTTGTTAGTGCAGCAGGGATTATCTGGGGAAATAAACCCTGCCACGCTGACAGTTGAGTGCGCCGACACCAAAGTACACAGGCAGGGCACTGGTCAAAACGGTAATTAGTACGGCATGTGGATGAAAGCACATGGGCTATGATTATCGTGCTATCTGTTGGTCAAATATTCCATTGGCACAGTAAGGCTTATTTATCTCTCTCAAGAATCTATCGCGTTGCTCTGAGGAAACATTAATCGGCCATAGCTTTGCCTCGAACTCCTGCGGCCAAGTTCTGAATAAGTGCGGTCACTTACCAGCATCATAGGCATTACGGATTGCTTCTCCGATCATCTCGAAACCACATAGGATCCGAGATGAGGGCTTCTCACGGCATATACTACCCGAGGGATCCAAGCTGGATCGAACATAGTCGAGTGTTTGGGCGCGGAGAACTTGCGAACGCTCAAAGTCATCCCAAAGGGAGCCGTTATCTGAGTCAATTTCTTCTCTTAAGGTTAGTCTCATTACAGCGCTGCATTACTGCTATTTGGGAGAACTCACCATCATCCCAGCAGAACAACTAAGCAACGGCTGCCGGTAAGAGCTCATAGTTTACATTATGGCCTACTGAGCACATACCCAAGTTGCGAGATAAGTGGCGATCTTTAGTCGTTCCCAGTCTGCTTCGGGCCACCACGTCGCACCAAACAAACCAAAGTCTGCAGCTTTGAGTGTTTGTAGCCGTTGACTATCGCCCATAGTACTGTCAGATGACATTAGCTACGTGACTGCTTCACAATTATCACTGGGAGGGGATACGATTTACTTTTCAAGCCACACATCCACGGTCTCGCGCAACCTCTCGAGGTGGATGTTCACTTTACAGGGCCAGCCCTTGAATAACACATTCAGATCTTGTATCAGAATTCTCTGGCCTTTCAAAGAATTCAGAAGTGTGTCTGGATCTTGAGTACCCATAATCGCGCAATGATAGTCTTCTTTCCTATGGATAGGTACACGCTGATTGAGCTATTTTGAATTGTCTGAAAGAAACGACATCTACGCTGTTGAAGACGGTGCAAAATATTTGAGCCCCAAAAGCTCAGCGAGGACGCGTACGGGTACCAAAAGGGTATCAGGTGGGTTGAGAACAATAATGCCCTCTTGCTCCTCGTGTAACAACCAACACTCAGCAGCGATGTCAAAGTCTATGCTACCTCCGCGCTGTACCACAGATCTGCCAACCCTTCGCATGTAGTTAGTTGGAGCATGACCAACGTTTAGCTAGCTGCAACTGCATCGCAGCCTCGAATCCTTCGACGCACTGTCAAGGAGAGCATGGAGAATGCCGACCAATCCGTCCGCACGATCTGCAACAAGAACGCGGACGTACTTCCTAGACAGTCTAGAAGAGAGACGCCTTTTAAGGCGTTAAGCGCCCCCTGTAACTCTAGTAGCTGCGACAGAGTCGATTTGGCTTCTGAGATCCTTCCACACACAGCCACGAAAAGCATGAAGCATGAAAAATAGCCCGTCCACACGATTTGCAATGAAGACACGTAATCAGATCCTACGGCATCCGGGAGCGAGACGTTTTGTTGAGGCGTCAAGCGCTCCCTGTAGTTTTAGTAAATGCGACAATCTTGATTTGGCTGAGATCCTTCCACGCACAGTCACGAGAAGCATGAAGCATGAAACTAAGCCATCCACACTATTTGCAATGAAGACATGGATATCGCTTCTGCGGCATCTGGGAGCGACGCGCCTTATCGAGGCGTGTCGGCATATGCAACAAGCTTGATTTGGCTTCTGAGAACCGACCTGGCCATGCTTGCTCAATGTCATGAATTATTAATACATGGAGGGGAATGAAATTTCCGGGCTTCCGTGACCGTAATGATCATATGATCCAGCTCAATTGGCGACAGTACAGACAGTACGGCGTTGAAAGATGTTGGTGCTAATCCAGTGTTGTGCTGTGCTCTCGGTGAGCTATGCAATCTGTCTTGTGATATACCGCTTGACATTGCACCCTTTGGCCAAATTCCCAGGTCCTCGACTCACTGCAGCGACAAAATGGTGGGAATTCTATTTCGATGTTGTCAAGGGCGAAGGAGGCGGTTTCATGTATGAGGTTGATCGGATGCATGATTCGTACGGTATTAAATGAGATGCTCGGAGCCATTGATTATACAGGGGCAGTCGAGCTCATTGCTGTCACAGGGCCTATAGTGCGTATCAATCCAGATGAGATACATGTCAGAGATCCCATGTGGTTAGACACAATGTATCCTGGGCCAGGACCTGTTAAGCCTTCCTCATCGGCTCAATTTATGCCTTCTCTTGTGCTGACGATGTTCCAGATTCGTGATAGATACGGGCCTGCCGCACAGGTCGCTGGTGTACCGCAAGGCAGTAAGTCGGGCTCCTTCGAAAAAAGCAAAGCTATCGAGTCTGATCTGCTGCCAATCAGTGTTTGGTGCACTCGACCACTCCGTCCATAAACAACGCCGCGATGCCGTGAAGACATTCTCATCAAAGCGGACAGTTCGACTGGCTCATGCTTCGATTCAAGATCTTACAAAGGAGCTTTGTTCAAAAGTGAGGGACTTTACAACAACGAATGAGAGTTTCGAAGTGTTCCTTCCCTACCTCGCGTGGTCGACCGACATAGCGTTTCTATATCTCGAAAACAAAAGACCTGGACTATCTGGGGACGAAAAGAAAACTAGAGCTTGGGCACAAGCTCTCAGCAGTGTAGTAGAGTTCTTGCCAATTCAAAAGCAGATTCCACTATTCACACCATTGGTATTCTCCCTGCCAGAATGGCTCGTCATGACGATCTCACCGAGTTTATACCGGTTTGTCGAAGTACACAAGGTACAGCCGAACACTTGGGGTGTTGCAGATCGTAGCGACTGCAAGCACACCCTCACTTTCGTTAAGGTCGTATACTCATGAGGTATAGGACATGAGACTCTCAGCAAAATGCGCACTCGCCGCCAACGCAGACATTACAAGAGAGGATGAACAACGACTAGACTTGAAAGCTGGACCCGTCAAGCCTGACGTCTATCAAACCATCATTGCATCCGATCTTCCACCTCAAGAAAAAGAAGCCGGTCGCATTGCACAGGAAGTCTTCACGCTCATTTTTGCCGGTTCTTCGAGTACCGCTCGGGTGCTGACTAGAACAACCTTTCATCTGGCCTCAGATCCAGCAATTCAGAACCGATTGCGGCAGGAACTCAAGACGATCATGGCTGACCCGTCTGCGTCGCCTGAAATGGAGCAGCTAGAGGCCTTGCCGTACCTTGTAAGTAGTAGCACATTCCGTTCCGTCTCTGCACTTTCCAGAACGAAGTGGTCCTACTTCATGCATGGGCTGGAGACGGGGGAGAGGTTGCGCATACTGAACACGACTGCTAATCGCCAGATACTTTCGACAGACCGCAACCATCAAAGAAAGCCTTCGTTTGACTTGTCTAGTATCGTCGCGCAGCCCCTTGATATCGCCGGACAAGCCACTCCACTATGGCACATGGACCATTCCCGCCAAAGTGAGTGCCTCCGATCCTGATCGTAGCGCAGCCTACCACATCTAGCTTATCGGCCGGACTCGGATGTCCAAAGCCACAAAGCTTCAAGACAGCGCTGATCGATCGACTCCATAGACACCCGTCAGCATGACTCCGAGTTCCATCCATACAGACTCTTCCATTTTCATAGATCCCTACGATTTCCGACCAGAGCGATGGCTGGGTACAGGGGAAGCGGAAATACGGCTCGCGAATTTCTTCGTTCCTTTTGGTCATGGTCAAAAGATGTGTATAGGAATGAAGTAGGTTGATGCCATTTCCCCCTAATTCCTGCTCCTGCCCCTAGTTCGCCCATTGTCCCTTGCTTCGGGGCAAAGATAGACACTGACAGACCATTAAACATTTATAGCTTTGCATGGGCGCAGCTTTATATCGGCGCCGCAGCTCTCTTCCGCCAGTTCGACTTCGAGCTCGACAGCGGGGTGGATCGCAGGCGGGACGTGGATATCACAAGAGACTGCTTCTTGGGCGAGCCCTCGCGCAAGAGCCGAGGCGTGAGAGTCAAGGTTCGGAATGCGGTGGAGAGTTCTCTGTGACGGCCACCGGCGTCCTATGTATGTTAATCCTGCGTTGTGCTTTAAGACTACGCGTCTGGCTCCAATGCAGCGGATGACTAATCGGGTGATAGCAAGACTGGAGCACTGGGACTGCTGGAGGATTAAAAATCCTTAGCAAGCGAGAAAGTAGCTGTATTTGGGATTGAAAAGGTTCCGAGGCCGGGGTGGTAGTCTTTGATGAACAGCTTAAGAGTATCGGCGCTTCATGTTGTAATATCGCAACTATATATTGGGGTTGTGAGCCTGTTTGAAAGCTGCCAGAGGTTCGTTTCCATAAGAGGATGCCATCGACAAAGCTATGTTTGCTCACTCTTCCTTGAGCGCACCGACCGAATGTCTTTGCATAAACGCTGGAACAGCAAGACTGCCGATGAGGTCAAGCAGTGGAGACTGGCCCGGTATTGCTCATGACATCATGAGCAATTTTCTCCGCAAGCATGTAAACAGTGGCCTGCGGATGTCCTGGTGGCACAAAAGGCGCAGCGGACAGATCCACCACTCTCAGCCCCTGCACCCCAAACACCCTCGCTTGTGAGTCTACGACGGCATTGGGATCGTCTTTCTTACCCATCGCACAAGTCGCACCCGCATGGTACAATGTAACACACGCACTTCGGATGTATGCTAGGATATCGGCATCGCTTTGTACGCTGGGGCCGGGTGCGACCTCCGGCCCCAGAGTGATATTCGCCATCGCGGAGAACGCTTCCCGCATGCGTTTTATGGCTGCTACAGCAACCTGGGCATCGGCGCTCGCGGGATCGGTAAGCCAGGCCATGTTGATTACTGGAGGTATCGTGATGTCGGCGCTACCGATGGTGACATTGCCTCGTGAAAGCGGGGCCGAGAGTGCGGCTTCAATAAGGGCCAGGCTGCCTCCGCTCGCTGTCACGCTGGTGCCCGTGGCATACTCGACCTCTGGCCAGTCTGTGGGAAATTGAGCAAGAGCGGCAAGGGCTCCCTTACTGAAATTGCTGCGCAGTGCCTGGGGAATTTTCTCGAATGCAATCATGCCGTTGAATGAGCTGAATGGTCCGGCTCCATCGTTTAGGAATTCAGAGGTGGCTGTGGCAATCTTTTGCGGTTCGGTTAGGAATTGTCCCTGGACAGGGATGTCGACCTCTTTGGCGACGCTGAACAGCAGTTGGTCCCATAAATTTTGACCGACACCCGCCAGATCTGAGAGCACAGGGATGGAATATCTTTCCAGAGTTGCTCGCGGCCCTATACCTAAAGTGATAGGGTAAGCGTCGGCTTGCGGGATATGCTATCCAGAGAGCATTACCTGACAGCATGAGTAGCTGAGGTGAGTGAAAGACACCAGCAGAGATTATCACTTCTTTGCCGGCCGTGATGGTATAAGGAACCCCGTTGGTGGCAACGACAACACCGCTCGCGACTGCTGACTTAAATAGGATTTTGGTAGCTTGAGCTTGAGTATAGACAATTAAGTTCGTATTCGCGATCGCCTGTTCCAAGAAGGAGGTTTGTGAAGACGACCGTTCGCCAGTCAAGGGATCTATTGTGGAGGGGATCCAGGCCGTTTGACCGAGCAGAGAGCCGCTGTTGAATCCTGCATCGCTTACTGGAAGGCCTATTGCCGTAAACGCGCGCTGGAACCAGGTCAACGCAGGGTCGACCCAGTTACTGTAAGACACGTGAAGTGGTCCACCGGCGGCACTGAACGCGCTTGAGTCGTATTTGACGGTAGCATTGGGAATTCGGCGCTTAGCATCATTCGGCGCAGTGAACGTGCACGATTTGCGGAAGTACGGTAAGAGGCTCTGGAAGGTGTAGGACTCGTCAGCCGTCAGGTTGGCCCACCACTGGTAGCCGCCGATAGTGCCCCGGTGGTAGGCCATGGCATTCAGTGCTGAGGAGCCAGATAACGTCTTTCCTTGGGCGTAGTGTATCCTTCTGTTCTGCGCACCGGTCTGAGGAACAGAAATCAAACCCCAGTCCATGAGTGGCTGTTGAGGATAAGATACAGTCGTCGCGAGAAAGGGCGAGTATGGGTAAAGGCCAGGGAGAACGCTGTAGTTGCCATTATCGACCTCGTAAAATCCGCCAGCTTCTATAATGGCGACTGATACTGAGGGATCTTCGGCTAGTCTAGATGCAATGGTGATGCCAGCAGTGCCACCTCCGACAACTCCAGATTCAGAGTTAGCAATATCCTGAGGTAGAACTTCGGCAACACGGACCAACGTAGTCGTAAGACGCATTTTGACCGGGAATGCCAAAAGCACTCGACCGTAAGCGAGTGCGAGGTTGCCGGTCGGATTGTGCCCGTGAAGTTGCAAAGCAAAGCACAGTGACAAGAGCAGCCACGGAGAGCATGGTGGGCAGCTGGCTATGTCGAATTGTCGGCGATGAATCTCAATTCAGTCTGTACAGCAAAGCGAAGGGTTCTTATAAGACAATGGTGCTTATTGCCTATAGCGCGTGCAAGAGTCGGCAGAAGGTCTCAACTAGCCGCTTGAGAAAGGGCATAGATGTCTACCCTTGCGGATAGAAAGAATGAAATGCGTCGCGAAATAAGATCTGGCTTAGGGAATATAAGGTAGTCAGATGCTATGGATCATGGTACGGTCCGGGAGCAGATTCTTTCTAGAGCCGGAAACACTCGTCCTGCGGCGTGCCACCTTTCGAGATAGTTGGTTGCATTACCAGGCTCTGTTAAGAAGCGAGCAGCGCTTTACCGAATCCTCTGGCGATCACCCTAACCGAAAGATGGCAATCGTTACCGACCACAATTCACGATTTGATGTTCTCTGCATATTGGCTCGTTTCATCGAATCAGCAATACTTGATGAACCCAAGATGCGTCTGCCTCAACTGCTTTCGGGAGGAATGTTGTCAGTGCCTCGGCCGGTTGATAGCCACTCATGTGAAGTAAGTATCCTTATTCAGGACTGCCGGTCCGACAAACAAGTTCCGACCCTTAGTGAGGATGGTGGCGTATCGAAGATGGTGCAAGGCTAAAGTTTGAGGGGTATCTGGGCAAAAGCAGGGTGGTGTGAGAATAGTGCTTACCTTGAGATATGGCAGATGTGGGTAGAAAGACGGAGCTCTCATCGTGCATCGGAGGAACGAACACGTCATTTTTCTGCTTGATGGTGATCATCCAACAATCCCTTTATTCGTAGAGAAGAACAGGAAGGCAACGACCTGCTCCCTACGCGACCGTAAAGCGGCCCTCACCCGAGGCTCCATACAGATCGATCCTTCGGGCATAGTTGACCAGAGCTTTCAGGCATGCAGAAGAGCCTCCTATTGGCTTTCTCGTACAACGTCTTGGTAATCTCGATTTCATCGCGCCGGAAGATATAGATTGGTTGTGTGAGGCGTGAAGCTTAACACTGTCTGTTTAAATAATATCTGGCTGGCGGTCCCTGAAGCGAAGTTGTTTGGGTATCGCCATTCGAGACGACCTTCTTCTGCGATTAGAGAAGGTCTTAGCTTCAAGAATCAAAACAAAAGGTTCATGGCGAAGTGGACTCATCTGTGTGCACATCCGGTCAGCCCATGTAAGTAGGACTCGGCGGTGGTGGCGGCCGAATGAACCATGAGCGGAGCTAGACCCAATCGAGGATATCCTCCTCAAACCATCGAATAGTTGGTCCCAACTCTGGTAAATTGCACTGGGTAGCTCATGTCGCAACCATGGGCCGCAATTGGCAATGACCTTGTGTTACCTTGAAAACCAAATCGGACGAAGTCAGTCACACGTCGAGATAACACAGCTTAATGTATCTGCCCGTCAACGGCAATACGCAGCTGTGCCACAGCTCGTTAGGCCCGAATGGCGGAGAGACGTCATTAATTTCACCTCCTCGAGTCCGTGTTGCGGTTCAGATGCTTGTAATTCGAGAATCGAGCAGCGCTATCAGAGAGAGAGAGAGAGAGAGAGAGACAGAGAGGGGCGGGGGGGTTGGCGTCTCTGAATTTGCCATATGTGGTCGTTATTGCCCTCCCCCCCCTGCAAAGCGATCGGCACGCTACCGACTTGAAGCTCGAAGCGCGGATCAAACGGTATGCTATGTAGGAGCAGGCCTATCAGATTCGAAACCGGGACAAACCAGCTCCAATGCCAGATAAGCCCCGGTCGTGTCAGTCGAACCCGAGGATATCGTCGACATCTTGATCCGCGGGCAAGTAGCGGTCTCGGAGCACGCTTTTAACAACGACTCAGGACGCACAAAAGCGATTCGCTTGAAATTTCCTTCTCCAAGAGAGGCCAAGAGCTCCCTCGTTCCTACCAGAAATGCAGAAGAAGCACTGCCAAGATAAGCCTATGCCACTTAAGGCGTTCAAACTGCTTTATCATAGCTACATTCGACCGGGCCTCGACCCGTCCGTGGGACTTGGAGCATTCACTCTGTTCCTGGTTGAGCCGAGACACTTGATCGGGGTTTAGTACGAGGCATTGACGGACAGAATATAGGTGTAACCCACGATCAGAGCCACCGATATTGGCGAGCCCTTGTACCTCCGCATTCACGGCGAGGCTGAGCGACAGGCAGCAGTTGTCCTAGGCCGCAATGGCTTCTCGCAGCTTAAGTGGTCTCACTTCTCTTTCTCTTTCTCTTTCTCTTTCTCTTCTGTGACCTAAAACCATTCAATAAAGATGGTCACAGACTCACATTCGTGCTAGCAGACGAATGCACGTTCACTATGATGATCAAATCGGACACTGCCGCCCTGATTTCTGATGATTTCCCCCGAGATGGGCTATATGTATTGCCCTTTAGTCCTGAGAGGATCGTTGTACTCAGATAGTGCTTGTACAGCTTGCATGCAGCCAGAGTGCATTTGATGACTTCGAATCAAGGACCATGCTCGTACTATGCCTTGCGTCTTCGGGTAATGATTGAAGAAGCTCGTTGCTGCAATCATCCTTTGTTGGTTAGGGAGAGCCATCTAGGTAGTCGTCTTGGCCAATATGCGATCACGAGTCCCCCATCGATGTGTTAAGGTCAGGTATTTCACTGTATGAAAGGTCTCCCCCGAGACTTGGCCGTGGTCCTAGAGGACACAATGGAAGAGTGCTTATATGCACCAGTAAGGCTAGAGTATATACTATACGTGCATTAGTAAGTAATTTACAAGCACCTCCGCAATGCAATAGATTGACTCTGTATATGTCTCACCACCCATGCTATCAATGGCATCTACTTTACCTTGCCCTATGATAGGACTCCAAGGACGGAGATTCTACCGCCAAGGCGTGCATTTGCTGAGAGATCACTGACACTCGAGATTGAGCTCATGCAACAGGAAGCACTAAACATTAAACCTCGATCTTGACCAATTAGGAACTTTCCTCAACCTTGCTGTTCAAGGAAGGTGCCTCGTATAGGTGAAATGTTATCCGAAGCATGGCGCTTGTTGTAGATCTGCAATGTACGCGCTGTCTGGACGAAGCCGGCCACCGCGGCCAAGCTTGGTGCCTCGATCGAGATTGTGGATCCCGTGTTGAGGTCTGACGCGGATATAAAGGGGGGTGATCCCTAAAAGGTCTGCCAATACATAAATTGTTTGATCTGATCCAGCTGCTGCTGAGCAGGCGGGCGGACATAGACGAGAGAGACTTCAAGTACTGCGTAACAAAGTCAATAGCGGATGAGGCAGGTAACGCGCTGCACTATGCTGCAGACGTAGGTAGTGTGGAGGCGATGTAGGCTCAAGTGAGAAGAGGCGCAAAACCCAGATTCAAAGACGTCAAAGGAACGATGGAAGAGGCGAAAGCGACCCAGAAGTGGAATGACGCCATAATGAAAGTCATGCAAGTTACCTACTCAGAAAATGGCCCACGACTTGCCTTGTTTCAAAGAGCTGTTTCCGGAAGCTCTCTGCTTTGCCCAATTAGTCAAACATAGTATAAGCTTCTACTGAACTGCAGGTGTCCTTGTAAGAGAGAAGGTCAGTGGAAGACCCTTCACATATGCCACATGCTGCTCTACTTGTAGAAGGGCTTTCACTTTTTCACTAAAGATACCTTAGGCGCGAGTAGAGTCGGAGGCGCGTCTACCTATTAATACACTAGGGCGATAATCACACAACCTAAGCTCTTCCTCACAATTCAGTTGCACTTTTTGACATATCGAACCCCGGATGCTTCTCTGGACATGTGAACTTTAGACACAGACCCACTTGTTCACGCTCCCCTGATCTCGCTCAGCATGGACGACGAAACAGCTGAAGTGATCTTCACAATTCAGCTGCAAGACTTAGAAGAGGTCATGTCGAAGAGCAAAGGCAAAGGTCGGGAGAACGACGTACTATCAGATATGGACCTTGCGCTCCAACTCCAGCAGGAGGAGCTTGAACAGGCGGCCGGCCTACTGAACGACCGACGCATGGCTCAAAGCATCCATCGAGCTGTGCAAGACGACGGGGCAAGCATCGTCATTCTCGCTAGCGAAGAGAACACTGCAGCGGCGGACCGAGATATAGCTTGTCGCCTGGGTGGTCAAATACCTCAGACGGCTCCGCAACGCCACAATATCTCTGCAGATGACGAGACTTTGTCTAGATTCAGTGCCTACAATGTCAACGATGGCAGCGACGACGATCAAGAGCTATCCATGGACATTTGCGAAAGTAACGAAGCCGAAGGATCCGCTTGGGCGGCCAGCCGAAGTATGAGACAACCTGGAGATCAACACCAGCCGTGCGTCTCTTGCCACGAAGTTAAGGAGATTATTGAGGTACCATGCGAGCACCCTTACTGTCGTGACTGTGTTCGACACCTCTATACCGACGCCCCAGTGGATGAGACACTCTTCCCTCCGCGATGCTGCCGTCAGCCAATACCTGTCTCTCTTGTCCGACACTTCCTTGGTTCCAGGATCACTGCGAAATTCGAGCGCAAGGCTATTGAGTACGGGACTTTAAACCGAACATATTGCTCCGACGCCTCTT
>JAABUL010005867.1_pt1 | contig 14775 bp, 20 predicted proteins | sample 5559151 | NCBI WGS metagenome assembly JAABUL01 (sample SAMN10711876, study PRJNA513368) | rock metagenome | isolation source: Antarctica rocks | place: Antarctica: Victoria Land, Pudding Butte sud | reverse complement strand
AAGCCAGCTACACGCGCAACTTCAGTCGGCAAGCCGGATCGCTCGAGGCCGATGTGCTCTTTTTGGGACTGTCGCGGGGAAGTGTCAGCATACTCGCTCGTTGGGTCCGGCGCAGTCACAAGCTGAGCCCCAAGGTTGTGGAACATTTATACGAGTGATCGTGACAGGGAGAGTGACTTACCTCTTTCGTTTGCAAGCTCGCAGGAGGCAGTTGTGAGGTCAAGCCCTTCATATCAATGTCTTTGAGATCGACTCCGACGTCTATTTGACCTGGCGAGATGCAGTTGATACGGACGCCAGTACCTGTGTAGAGTGAGTATCAATATATTCCAGAGCTTGAGCGTTCACACCTTTAAGCACCGCGACGCCGGCTCGGACAACACCTAGTGCGGCGTGAGAGCTCATGGTATAGCAAGGTCCCCAGCATCCTACTCAATCTGATGGGTAAGCGACTGCGTCTACTGCGAGCGCAGAATTTGCAAGAAAGATCAAGTTAGGTTGCGGTTATCCCGTAAACTTGATTTGAAGACCAGGCGAAGGGTCCGACAGGCCGAGCAGTCCGTAGCTACGTCAGCTAGGTCTGCGGACTCGCAACAAGCGGCCCTGCTTCGTCCGTCGCCTCAGTGGCTGCCCCTGTTTCACAATGCAAGGTGGTGTATGAGGATAGAGCTTACCGCCATAGGTGCTAGCCACACTGCTCACAACCACGATGCTCCCATATTTCTCATCCTTCGGGGCCGCCCTTGGATAATGGCCCTTGGACGTCAACTTGCCCATCGCCGGCGGTGCGTATTTCAGCGCGAAGAATGGCGCTAGACTGTTTGCCTCGAAGCACTTCTGCAAATCTGCCGGCGTTGTCGCATCGATCGATGGTGGACCAAGCAAGCCGGAAGATGTAACCCAAACGTCCAGGCGACCCCAGGCGTTGAGCACATCGTCAATAAGCGTAAGGGTGGCTTGTTCATCGGAAAGGGAGAGCGGATAGGGTATGATTTTCGTGTCGGGGTGAGAGGTGGACAGGGCCGAGAGAAGCGGCGAAGAGTCCTCGTTGGTGGAGCGGGTACATGCTGGGCTGGGTGAGACGTTGCAGTAAACGAGGACCGAATAGCGGAGGTACCATAAATGCAAGCTGCCCCATGAGCTGGGGGAGATGTTAGTAATGGCCGTAGATTGGGATCGAGAGACATACTGGCTAATTCCTGGGCTATGGCTTGGCCAATTGGTTGCATTGCCCCTGTAACAACACATATGAATCCATACTGCAGCTACGTCAACGAGGTTCGGCCGGGGAGAGGCTTGAGTGAGCGCACCAGTTTTCCATCGGAGCGATAGGGAGAGAAAGGTGAAGTATCATCGGTGCTGGCCATCGAATCTAGAAAACAGTTGCACAGGGAAGCCCAAAAATGCGAATGTAGAGCAATATGTAAAGTGCAACCTCGGACCACGTTTGGGAAGACAGCTGAGATTGTGGGAGGTCGTCTGGAACGACATCTGGGCTAAGGCCATAACGACTGTCGATGACATGCAAACTCGCATGGACCTGGCCTTGATCGCAGGCGCACGTATGCATTATTACTTCAGACGCACAATGATAGACCTGATCTCCACGGAGAGCTTGGAAATCCTTATCGCAGGAGAGCGATAAGAAAAACACGTGATGCCAAGATCTAGTTTGGGAACTTCCTTTTTCTCCTCCGCCTTGATAAGATCATAAGACAGAGCGATGTAAGTATTTGAGTCTGGGAGGCCGTCAAGGTCTACTTGAGTGGCAATGATGATCAGAGCTGTCACGATACCACGACAAGGACTGTTGCTATTCTTAGGCCTGTGGATTCCGGGGGTTTCGGTGTCAGTCACTTTTCCCATGTCCCTGCATGACGCACCCTTGACGGGTCAATTCTGTCAGCATTGGAGTTCGAAGTCTTCCTCTTTGTAATCTCTCATGGCTGTAAAAGTCTGATGTCTTGGCTGTTGGCCTCTTTCCCACTGACTGGTCAGCCCTTCCTCACTTCGTTAACGTCTTCTTACAAAGTGCAGAAAAGGGGCTCCTTTTCTTGCCGGCGCTTAGGATACGGCTCTGATTCTTGTGTTCGAGTCTCGGAAATTAAATATGCATGCTGGGAAAGTATCAATGTCTGCATGCAGATGGGGACCCTTTTCGACTCATATGTACATACCCGCTGTTACACAGCGACAGTGCAAAGCGGCTGAGATCAACATATCCCCACCACTCAGGCCGGTTTCCCTCGAACCCACAGCTTCGCGAATCCAAATGACGTCTCTTATTCTTTGACTATCCCTGTCATTTCCTTTGGATAATGACCTTGTTCATTACCATGGCCACGCGTCAGTCTCCCGACCTGTTCTTATCAGTCTGCTCGAAGATTTGCATTGCAGCTTGACCATCGAGAGTATCATCCGTAAGTCTTTCAATAGATCCGGCATTGTTCCTGACATAGCATGATCAGTAGCGGAGGTTGGAGGTGTATCGCGAGCTACTCGTCAGCGCAGAAATGTCGAGCGAAACAAGCTTTGGCGTAAACGGTCAAGGCATCGAGATGGAAAGGAACCCGGGAAGCATCTGTTCGCTAAGCCCTGCAGCCCAAGTACGTCTCGATGAAGCAAAAGCACAGACTGGGTTTGCGACCTATACAGCCTACCTGGAATTCTATCAGCAAGCCTATCCAGGTCTTGGTCGCGTTCTATCCCACTTTAAAGATTACCTCGATTACCGGAGGCCTTATTCGCGTTGGCAAGGCTCTGTTCTGTCATTGACAGAAGTATCCGGTCTCTCTTTGCATGAATATAATTGTACTGACACACAGGGTGCCGGAATCGTCGAAGCCCTTTGCAATCCACCGGACGATACGCAATTACAGATTGTTCTATGGAACATCGAATCCTGCTCGGACTGGACTCTGTGCGACAAACTCATTGACTTCCTCGGTCTCGTTCTAAAGCTTGATCCTCGGGTATTTGAGGCCGTGCTTGCTTCTACTAAGCAGGCTCAAGAACTTGACTGGTTGGATGAAGGTCGTTATCACCCCACCCATGCGACCGTAGGTGGAACGGTTACGACGGTATGCGATTCACCGCATCAAAGCGGTACCATACCCGTCGTGCTCGTTATCGGACGATTTCAGTCATACTCCACAGTTCATCCGTATGTGGTTGGATCCGTGGCTTTTGACACATTCGCTTGTAGGTGGATGAATACCAGAGGCCTCGATAGGATTCGTCCCTCTCCGCCTTACAAGTCGGCTCAGATTCCGCCCGTTGTCGAGCTAGACTGGCCTTGCTACCGATATTTTTATCGGATACTTCTGACTGAGATGCTGCACAGAAATCCGAGCGTGAGAGGAGATCCCTTTACATTGCTGTTTGTCTGTTTTGTTCCCTTACTTAAAATGAGGCTTTCTGAATTACGTTATTGCTGCTTTTACTATCGTGGCTTGTTGCGTTGGGTCTCATGGAACAAGAAAGACCATAACGGAGATGATCTCTATGACTGCCATAATAAGCTACGTCTTTTGACTGATCAGACCAGAAACGATTGGCGCAGCTTTTGAAAGTTCATGAAACACTGGAAGCTCTATCGTTGGTTCAAGGAACAGCTCTACCGAGAGCTTGAAGCTGAGATGAAGGAGGTATTAGCCGAAGGAGATGGCTTGGGGAGTCAGGTCCGGGTTGACATCCAATTAGAGGCAGGGAAGTTAGCATTGAAAGAATCAAGAAAGTCAATTGAGATGTCTAATCGGCAGATTGAGGAGGCTAAACGAGGTGAGCACGGTCCTTGACATTCATAGACACCAGCTCATTTGCCATTAGTGAAAATATGTAAGCACGCAATCCATATATTTTGCGCCTTTTTGACTTGTTCTAGTCACCATCCTTGCATTCGTCTTTTTTCCTCTCAACCTTGCCACATCCATATTTGGGATGAACCTTCAGCAACTGAACGGTAACGGGAAATCTCTGCAGGCCTTTATTGGCACCTCGTTCGTTGCCTTGGTTATAACAGGTGGAACGCGGTTCTTCGTCGAACAAGTAAATGGCTATCGATACTGGCACAGCAAACGTGACGAGAAGGAACGGGCCGTGAAAACCGGATTCAGTGCGGGCGAGCGCACCGCGATGATTGCATGGCTTTTGCGTAACAACGAGCTCTACTGGATGAGTAGATCAGGTGCCTGGTGGCGAATCCCATTCAATAATGGGACCACTGTTATAGAAGATCCAGAATTTCGTGGAACATGTAAGCTCCTATCCACTACTGATTATGTTTCGAAATACAGTCAACGGGTGATTCGCAACCGCGTTATGGGACGGACCATGACTTGGGTTTTTGATGAGCGTTATATCCGGACAAAGGGTTTCTAAATGGGCCTGTTGTTCAGCTAGTGCAGAATCATGTCTGATCACGCCTGACTAACAAATACACTATCGAAGCCGTGCGGACAACCACGCCGCTGCACTGGCGCAAGGAGGCCACTCGGTGTGCATCGACAAGTCGGTAATCAGTGTTTCGATGCTTTCGTACTTATGCCTGCGAACCAAATATTCCACCAATGGATACTGAGGCCCTCTCTTTTGGTTTGCACTGGGTGACCTCACTGAAATACTGTCCGCTTTGGCAATGACTGGTCGTCCAGTCCGTCACTATTTCCTCAACACATTCTTCGAGAGTGCAAAGCAAATGGCTCTTGCTCGGGCAGCCAGTACGGAACCAGCACCCGGCCAGCGTATGGGATACAGCTTGGATCACGACAGCAAGACATCAGGCAACGTACAACTTATTGGAGATCAGATTTTGAGGGTTCTGAAGCTGTAGCCTGACCACCGTTCAATCCTCAAAACCAGCAGTCTCACTCGAAGTTCAGAGGGAAAAAAGGAATTTCCTCCGGTTGTTTTAAACATACGGTTCCTCCTCACAGCATTTCTTCATAGCGTTGACTACGGGCTCGTTCTACCCAACTTGAACAGTGGGATGTCGTGGGTTGGCCTTTGATCAACTAGGCATCGAAACTGCGCTTTAGCAGGAATTGTCTGGGGCACAAGACCCGCTCAATAACTGTCAATGCCACACGAAGAGAGATGGAATACGTCAATGTGAACTCCTAGCAACTCAGAGATGCCCGAGGCCTCGCTCGTACACTGTTCGGTATCACTAGGGAAGCCAAACACTACGGAGAAATGAATCCTGCTCCATTTGGGCCCGTGAGAGGGAGATCTGTTGCTGCCGTTTGTATACGGCTCGCTTTTCAAAGAATGCTGAATTGGCTCGTTGTCATTATTGAAGGACCACCGATTAGTCAATCCGTCAATGTGGATCAACCAAATCTTTCTTCGAGTGTGTCAAAGTTTTCGGTTTAGTATGGCATAATACCGGCTCCTCTGTAGGGAAACACTCCGACCTGGATTTGAAAGCTAAGTATTTATCTTTAAGCACTAAATTGTCGCAGTCCCCATGAACCTGCTACTGTTCCAGCGTCTGATGGCTTTTCCAAAGCTGGGTGTGCGCTCTGATCTGTGGACGATCGAGAGAGTCACATACCTTCTCCAGGGATCTTCGAGAGCGCTCTCCTGACGATTGTCCCGTAGTGTCTTGGACTTGGGAACAAGTCCCCGCAAAGAAGATGTACAATAGTAATTTCCTAAGCTTCTCTTTGGGCAGGTGTTCATCAAAGGTCTACAATGCAAGTCGCAGCTTATAGGCTGGTCCCTGTTCTCGGAACAACATCTTCTTTTTGCACGCAAACCTGATCTGTGGCTGATGCTACCGAGTCAAACCGAAATAGGGAGAGCATGAAAGGAACACACATGACTATTTCCACAGGCACAACGAATGGTGCAAGATGAAACAAGAGAAGCACGGAGCGCTCTTTGTGCCGGCTGGCGAGCATACCAGTAGTCGTCGAAACAATTGCATTGTCCTCCGCTCAAAGCCTTTCTGGTCAACCATAACAAAGACCTTGTTGGCTATACCCTTCCCACGATATCATCCCCGATCCTGCCCTTAACACACCACAGCCATCCAGCCGTTCCCCACCCCTATCCCAGTTCCCGATCAGGCTTCGAAAAACGCAAACATCCCCCCAACTCCAAATCCACCTCTCGCGAAACCATCTCTCATCCCAACCCCCACAAACGATGCCCACCTCCTCCCCACCCCATCTCTCCCCCTCCTGCGCCCACCCCTCCCTCACCCTTCTCTGCCCCCCCTGCCAGCACAACCGCGCCGCCGCTCTCCACAACGCCTACACCTCCGCTACCACAACCATAGAGCTAATGATCTCGCGGATCGGGCGCGAGAAGCAGACCGCGTCGGAAAACCTCACACAGATGGTGAGGTTCCTCACGAACGCGGCGGAGCGTGCTAAGGTGAATGGTAGTCCTGAGAGGAGCACTTATTTGAGGGAGAGGGTTAGAGTCGAGATGAGGATTTATGAGAAGAGGAAGAGGGAGAGGAATAGCGATTTGGAAGAGTTGGAGGAGCGGTTGGGGAGGGTGGAGAGGGGGTTGGAGGGGAAGTTGAGGAATTTGAGGAGGGGCCAAGGGGGGGAAGTAGGGGGGATGGGCTACTTTGTAGGGTGAATTGACAGCTGATCATGATCTCTATTGAAGGCGTGCGGGAAGACCGCCATGCTTTTCGCTTGCTTGTATGAGAGTGCTGGAAGAGATGCACGGCAACATTGCTCCCGCCTATCTTCGCACTGGAGACTTGACCGAACGTGTGGACCATGCCCTTGTTCCCCTCGGGGACAATGCCCGTGGACAACGGGATATAGAACGTAGTCGGTACATCTACTCTGGATCAGCCATCGCAACTCCACCATTCCCTTCCAATCCATTCAAACAAAGTTACCTCGTTCCTCCAGGTTCCGAGCCCCAGTAACAAGTCCCTCTCTCTCTCGGTATCTGTAAGCGCTAATCATCAAGATGAGCCCTCCATCCATCAGCTTCTGCGCCGGCGCAACCTGTCCCCGCCCCTCCCACCGCCGTTTCTGCGACCGCTGCTACTATGATCGCGCGAACCGCGCGTTCGCCATCTATAAGCGCCGGGTCGCCCCCATTGAGGCAGAGATTGCGGAAGTGTGGGCCATTGGACAAGGAGCTCCGAGTCTCCATAGTGCGGTTTTGAAACAACTCAAAGTATCTGAGCGGCAAGCTAAGGATGTGGGCGATGAGAAAGGGGCATGGATGTGGAAAAGAAGGATGGGAGTTGAGGAGGAGAGGTATGCGGTGGTGAAGAAAGAGGTTGTTGGGTATTTGCGGGATTTGAAGACGGATAAGGAGGGATTGAAGGAGAGATTGGAGGGGGAGTTGGGGGAGCTGGGGAGGAGACAGGTGGAGGGATAGGGCGGTCGTAAGGAAAGGGGGATACAGCTCCTCTTACTGGTTTGGTGTAATGGCCCGAAAGCATTCTTGTGGGGAAAGCGTCGTGAAGGGGATTCTTTCGCCGACATAGCCGATGGCTAAACATTCATTAATTAGATTCCTGCTTTGGGAGGCTCCTGGGCGCACTGAATGGAGCTATTCCATCCGACGGGCCGAATCTGTTATACTGAGTTCTAGACGCTTCCAGCAATGTGGTACCTCACACAGCGACGATGTACTTCAGTTTGAGATCGGTAATATCCTTTCAATCTCTGCCGGGGTTCCTGCGTATGCTGCAGCGTCCATTCCAGGTTCTATTATCAGATTGCCAGACGTCCACTTGGTGGACGATGGCGCACGACTATTGAGAAGCTGGCAGGAACAGAATTAGATGCCTTCAGTTGGGTCATGTACGGCCTGGAACCTTCGCTGGGGATGTCTCATACCGATGCGTTCGATGATGATCAAGTGGGTTCGTGAACTTCATACGCTTGAGGATGGGACAACTTTCGCACGCTTCTTTCGCATAGATTGTAGGGTCGTTGAGTGCTCTCTTCCAGTTCTTGTTTTCCATGGAGTCGGCTCACTGTTATTGCATCATGTCAGATTTTATAATTATGTGCGCTAAAGGCTTGGACCCAACTCCTGCCACCTTACCCCCTTGTGGCCGGTGTCGTTTGCGAACCGGTAGCATTTACCCAGCCTCCTCATCTTCGGAGTCGGTCAGAAAGAGAGTATCCCTTGGCATTGGCGTTGGCTTTGGCTTTGAATTTGGCTTTGGCTTTTGCTTTGGCATTGGCTTTCGCATGGGCTTTGGCTTTGGCTTGTCAGGGCTTCATTGGCTTTTATAGCTAGGCACAAATCTGTCAGCAACTTGCACATTATCAAATGCGAAGTGGAGACTTGTCGTCCAATCTCTTTGAGATATCATCAAGCTCCTTCTTATTGTCGAGGTTGAGTTCTTTCTCACATGTATCTCCTGTTATAATATATTGAATTCATAATCTATATCTTCTGCGAACCAGATCTTGCTCATCATTGAAAACATGTTTGTCGATTTGTTTTGAGAGTCGCGTCAGATTATCTAGTACGTAGTTGAGGCTCGTAAAGTCTCTCGTTTCATTCGCTTGCTTCTGCTTACAGCAAATATGATGGTCAAGGATTGATTTCTGGTGTGATACTAAGGGACATACTTACTTCTCCAGCCTGGAACGTCCCCTTTAGCCCACGTTGTAAAGTCGCTCTCTCCATATATCCTATCTTCGTTCGCTTTTCGTCTGTCATCTACGGTCCCGCTGTCCAGTATATTTTCTTTTCTCCGTTGGGTTCGATTTCCGAACTTTTGAGATGTCGGGAGAAGTTTTTGACCGCCCCAATTTTGAGATCTATCTTCGCCGGACTTTTCTGGATGAAAAATGACCAAGCGAAAGAACGGTAGAGATGCCGATGCAGATGGATGGGCACTGAGCATCGGGGATCACATCCCGTTGACCTCCACCTTGCGCCCGGGTTTCGATAATCATGAAATGGGGATAACAGCTTAGATTCCTGTTCCAAGTCAAAATCTACTTGTGCTCAATTGGTTCTTTTGAAAAACTCGAAGAAAGACTTAGTTGATCTCCTCCACGGATTGACGAATCAGTGGTCATTCAATAATAACAGCAAGCCAGTCCAGCATTCTCTGAAGAGCGAGCCGCATATAAATGCTGAACACTTGGGCTTCGAGTCGTCAAAGATTATCACTCTGAAGGAAAGTTCCCGCGCAATCGATGCGCGAAGCTCGTCAGGAAATTCCAAACCTCTACTTATTACGGATTGTGCCGGGGTTGAAAAGTTGCGGAGGTGCGCGGTACCGAGTGTGAAGGAAGACGTGGAAGACCGCGAGTCTCTAACCATCAACCACTTACGTGATGTCGGCGAAGAGCAGGAGACAGACAACTGGTGGAAGTACTATGGAGTATCGGTACTTGGATTACGACAGCCAGGTGTTTGGGGAAGCATCGATTAAACTTACCACCGTGAAATTCCGTGGGAAAAAGCGCATCAGCACTCCAGGATAACCAGAAGATAGAGGGGACTTAGTATCGAATTCTCCCTGCTATCTGCTTCGGATCAAACCCACCTTATACTAACAACCTGGGCAGCTTGTTGCACGGCCCATTCCCGGCTCCAGCCACGGTGCTCTCCATTGCACACGTCTAAGGAGTCGGAGCCAGAAGAACGAGTGCACATTTGGCAGAACAGGCCCCGAACGCAGCATTGCACACGACAACCGTAGCCGGTGCTGTTGCACCCAGTGTAGCACCCCAAGTAGCCCCAGCGGCGCCATAGCAAGCCATAACTATAGCAGCACAGCCTGATTGGCATATGCCGTATGCTGCAGGTCCGGCTATCGCAGTGGATGTGAAGAGGGAGAGTGTGAAGGGACGCATGTTTGATGGCTCTGGCTCGGTCAATCAGTTGTGTCCATAAGAAGAGATGAGGTTCTGAAGTGGAGGGGAGAGATACTTGGGGAAAGCTATGGATAGCTAGTGCTAAAGAATATTAATAATGGATGGAGGGGAAGGACTGCGGGGTAACCTCTGTTCGATCCGCAGCGGAGAGGTCAATCCCGATGACGTAGCAGGCGGAACACTGCATGGCGAATCTACCGTCCAAGTGCTTCCACTCATGCCAACGTTGAGAAACCGATTCGGGAAGTCTCGGCGAGAGGTGCGCGGAACAAAGTCTTGTCCAGGGTTAGGGGGCAGATGTCATGCTGGGTATCTTCGATAGTCAGCTACTTTAAGGTCAATGATACCAACAGCATCGCAGCACACCCCGTCGGAATACCTACTGCCAATCTTTTCCTTCGTGGCGACTTTCGAGGTTGGAGCATACCAATTCAAATTGTTTCGCTCTTGCTTGGGATGGGAACAGCAATCCCCGTTAGACATCTGCGTGTCGATGTAATGTTGCATCAAAGATTCACCTATACGGCCTTGAGTCATCTCGACGGTCAATGTAGGATCGAACTGAAAAAATCAATATCCTGCGCGTTAAGCTAGGGATCGGCCCTCTTCGGCTTCTAAACCTACCTTACCCGAAGACGTAGACGCGCGCTTCGTAAACTATGCTTGGTCTGGTATGCCAAGGTATCTATCTAAAGAGAATCGTTGTCCTCACCTTGTGAGAGACGATGAAGATTGTGATAATCGACCATCGTGATGATCGTCTGGGTTGTTCAGGTGTAGATGGCGCAGAGGTATAAACTTACATGACCCCGTAGCAATAATGACTTGGTTCCCAATGGCTCTGTGGTGAGCGAGATGTAAAATCGACATGATTCTTCTTCATCCTAGTGCTTGTACCTTATACTGATGATTCCGCTTTGGCCTAATCCTAAGGATGAAGAAAGCCTTTATTCAACGTCGCCAACCGTAGCCGAGGAGCCTGCGTGATCGTGACGGATATTGAAACAAGCTGAGATCGCATGAATTTCTTAGTCAAGATGGCTTTCAGTCATTGAGGGTTTGAGCCAGGGAATCTAGTCGGTATGATACAGATCGTACAAACAAGACTTTTCGAAGACCGCCCCTCATCATTTCGCCTCATCCGCCATCTTCATTGTCAGGTACGCTTCTAAATCGAAGTTCTTGTCGTCGGGATCTGATATAACTGCGTTGTGCGGAAAACATTAGCAAGGGTATTTCTGGTAGAGCCTGGCCAGCAACCCATCCCAGAGTATTGGTGGAAGCCTGCATGGACCAAATCGGAGAATTGTAATATCCAAGATAACAGTGCGATCAAATAGCCGCTCCATATAGCAAGATCGTCTATGCTTCGCTGCACAACGCCCAACCAAGATACGGAACATAGATCGAGAATGAGCACCAGGACTCACCTCCTCCGCCTTGTGTCCGACTCTCCTTGGGCATCGTCTTCTTGACATACTCCGCCTTAGCCTTCTGTACTAAACTCGACTGATGCTGATAATCGCGGTCGACCTGGTTTATCTTCGATTGCGCAGACAGCGTAGCTTGGTGGTAGAGACCGTAGAAAATGCCAGTGGCGAGCGCGCTGTACCGGAGAACCTATGTGTAGAATATTATAAGCATACCGTCGTAGAGGACTGTGACACGGGGGATCCGGTGGGCGGACTGATGGGAGGATCCGTAACTTACATTGACGCCAGAGGACATCTTGCAGCGGCGGTGAGTGAGGACCGAGGGCAATCGGTGGGAACAGGAGCGCCAATTGATTTATTCAGAGGTCAATAGCTCCCGAAGACTACGTACTAACTACGTGATTTTGGTAGAGCATTCTTTAATTTCGAGAACGGGATAAATGGAGGTTGAGCATCACTGCCGAACAGATTCTCGTGCAAATTTTAGATTGGGCATGGGAGCTTCGGCCGTTTGCATAAGCCTGCATAAAATAACCTTCACTCCCAATCCATGTGATCTTGCATTGGAATGATCGCCATAGCGCATCCTCACCTACAGTAAGTAAAGACTAGGATGGACGCATCGCCTACTGTATGTGCTTTGTCGATGCTATAATTCACATTCTACGAGCCAATCGCAACCTTTTGATCCAAACCCCCTAACAGCGCCTACTACCAGCTGGATCCCGATCCCTCTCTCCCAAGCGCAAAACCTGAGGCCCTAGAGAGGCATGGAACGTAAGAATGAAATTGCTGCAAAGAAGGCGAAGCTCGCGGAGCTTCGGCGTCAGCGAGAAGAAAGGGAGCAACGCCAGAAGAACATTCCAAAGGGTGAATCAGGAACAGAAAATGCCTACGAGGTACGAACTTTCCAGCGGATGCAGCAAAAGCGCTGACTCTGACACTGAAAGGTAGCGTCTCCTCCAATTGGGCGTGTAAAGGATCGGCAAGAGCTGGATAGCTTTATCACGACCCTGGTAGGGGAGGGAAAGCGTTCATCTCTAGGACCCGCCGAGGCGGGAACTGCCTCCCCAGCGCGAAGAAGCCGACCGAGCTCTACACTCGGTGCTGGCCGAATACGTACGGACTCGTCAGAGCGAGGTATAGCTACTCCACCAGCAGATCCTTTAGCTCAGACCACTTCAACCGCCACACAAACCATTTCTACCGCCCCAATTTCCACGAACTACGAGTTCGTCCCTGTCACAAACTATGAGACGTTATCGTACAGCAAGGGCATACAGACCGCGGAGACATGGTCACCGCAAGGACGAAGTCGAAACTCAGATGGTTCGTCAGGCTCGGAGTTAGATCGATCGCCGTCGAGGAAGGCAAAGCGGCTGAGTCGGAGGGAACGCGAACGGGAGGAAGAGCTTCGACAGAATCTTAGGCGAGAGATAGAAGAGGAGCTTGAGGCTGTGAAGGAGCCTGTGACGAATGGCGCAGCTGCAGCAGCCCAACCCAAATACCCAGCACGGGCCTTGACAGAGGAAGAATTGAATGCCGTCACTTCATCTGAAGATTTCCTTGACTTTGTGGACCGATCGAGCAAAGTCATTGAGAAAGCTTTGGACCAGGATTACGATGTATTGGTAGACTACGGCATGGATGGCCTTAGGGGCGTAGATGAGGAAGAAGATGAGGGCTACGCTAGCTCGAAGGGCAGGAAAGGAAGACGGATGAAGGAAGTAACCCAATTTTACGACGAGCGATGGAGCAGGAAGCGCATGATCAGTGACCTAGGATACTCGCCAAAGGTAGCTCGCACCATCATGTCATGATACATTACTAAATACTTCTAGTTTCCCGAACTGCTCCTCGCTTCGTATACCAAAAACCCTGCGGCGCCTCAAGATCCATCAGGTCTTGTTCAAGTATGGAACATGCATCTGCACTCGCGCCCCGAGTACATGTTCCACGCTACATCCGACGTTCTCACAGCTCGATTTTCGCCTTTCCACCCCTCGCTCATCCTTGGTGGCTCCTATAGTGGGCAGGTCCTCCTATGGGATACACGCTCCAAGTCGCCCCTACCGGTACAGAAGACACCACTCACCGGCGCTTCGTCGGGCGGTCATACCCATCCCATCTACGCCATCTCCGTCATCGGCACCCAGAACGCAAACAACATCATCTCAGTCTCAACAGATGGCGTTGTATGCGGCTGGACAGTCGACATGCTCAGCCAGCCACAAGAGTATCTCGAGCTCCTCGCACCGCCCCCAAACAAACACGATGACCTCAGCCCTACCTGCATGTCCTTCCCCTCCTCAGATCCGACGTCCTTCCTCGTCGGCACCGAAGAAGGAACCATCTACCCTTGCCATCGCTACGACCGTGCCGGCGCCAAAGCCGGCGTCGATGCTCGGCTCCGCTACAAAGGCCACGCCGCAGCAGTCATGGGCATCGACTTCCATCCCGCGCGCGGCCCCGTCGATCTCGGCGACCTGGTCCTCTCAAGCGCCCTCGACTGGTCCGTCAAGCTCTGGAAGACGCGTGCACCATCGTCAACATCCGTTGCTGCAACAGCATCCTCGACCGGTGGTCACTCGAGCGCCAATGTCGAAGCCATACCGCCATTGCTGGAATTCGCCCGCGAAGAAGTCGTCTACGATGCGCGCTGGTCACCGCACAAGCCGGGCGTTTTCTCGCTAGTCGACGGTGCAGGCAACGTCGAGGTCTGGGATCTGACAGTCGAGACGGAAGTCCCCGTCACGACAGCCGTTCCAGAGATGAACAGCAAGGCGGCACAGGGGGGGTGGTTGCCGAAGAGCCTGAACAAGGTCGTATGGGAGGAGAAGGAGGGGAAGAGACTTGCCGTCGGTGGCGCTTCGGGCGTCGTCAGCGTCTTCGAGGTGGGCCCGGATCTAGCAGGTGAGAGTCGAGCGGAGGAGTGGGCTGCTATGAAGCGGCTGTTGGCCAGGGCTGGAGTCGGGAAGACGTGAGAAGTCATTTTTTCCACAATGAACATGGTCAAATCTGCGGCTTGATTGTTTCTGTCTTAGTGAAAGAGATCCGTAGCATGCAGTTGCCTGTAATTGCATCAAAAGCTAATTCTATAGCCAACTAGTCCTACACTCTACATCTCAACCCAAAGAGTACTACATATAAGCCACGATGCATCAACCATCATATTGCTGCAACAATTCCAGACAGCTATCTTCCTTCAAACCGCACGCACATATCTCATCGAAACCAAACTCCAATCCCAGCAACCCAGCCCAATCCTACACCTGAACCCACAGCAAAGCATGCTCTTGCCTCTCCGTCCAAACTCCAGTCAACGCCGCACACACACCCCTACCCTTTCCCTCCCCACTCCCACACCTAAAGCTTCCCCCTCCCCCACCACCCCCTCCCCGCCCTCTCCCTCTTCTTATCCGCCCTCCCCCTAACTTCCCTCTCCCACCTCGCACTAACCCTCCACCCCTCCCCCCCCTCACTCCTCCCACTCTCATACCCCCTCCACCACC
>JAABUL010005866.1_pt1 | contig 14779 bp, 15 predicted proteins | sample 5559151 | NCBI WGS metagenome assembly JAABUL01 (sample SAMN10711876, study PRJNA513368) | rock metagenome | isolation source: Antarctica rocks | place: Antarctica: Victoria Land, Pudding Butte sud | reverse complement strand
CATGATAGACTTCAATAGACTTGAACATTGATGCATCCGTGTACTCTGCGCATGTTCAGCAGAGTGCATGGTTGTGGAAGCATGCGGGATTTTCTTGACCATACAGAGGCGCCAGTCCCAGCTGCAGACCGACCGAAAGTCGCCTAAACGCTCCCGCCACGTGCACTTCCCATCATGTCAGCGACTGCCTCCTGGTGCATTGCCTTCTAGGTCCGAACCAAACGAAACCTGATTGGAAGACTAGCTATTTCCCCCATCCCAGGATCTTCAAAGGGTGGTAGCAAACCGGGGCGCAGCATAATGATCACCTTGGCTAGCTGAAGGAAAGTGGGCCTTGAAAAGCCATGTCCGTTGTCGCCCCTTTGGGTTGGGGTTGGAGGGCAAAGGATTGGACCCTGACCCACGAGCATATGAGGCCCCCTCTCCCCAGTGAACACATTCCGACCATTGTCGCGAGTTTCTTGTCTCTCTGTGCAACCGCCTCGTCTGTGCTTTACCCAAATAATATTACAGGTTTCAATGGCACAGAATCAGGTCACGATTGCAAAGGAAGCTATTGCTCGGACTCCATTGGACAATGGCCGTAAAACATACTCCCGGCAGCGACAGCAGAGCATTGCCCAGCTAAATCCACACGACATGACGGAGAAGGAGCTCGAAGCAGAGGGAGACGAGAGAGACGTAAGGATGAAGCAGGTATATCTCGCTGGCTGTTATCAGATCACGTATTGTAGCTATGGCTGACACCATATAGACCTTCCATGGGCGATACCTCTTATGGTATGCCACCACCGACGTTCTGTTGATTCGGACGAGTCTTGTTGACCGGCGTGCACAGGCTCGCCTACCAGTCTATCGGAGTCATCTACGGCGACATTGGTACCAGTCCACTATACGTATACTCAGCGACCTTCAGCTCAGAGCCCAGCCACGATGATCTGCTTGGCGCTCTTTCCCTCATCATCTGGACGCTTACATTGATTGTCAGTGTCAAATATATCTTGATTGTCTTGCTCGCAGATGACGAAGGAGAAGGCGGGACGTTCGCTGTTTACTCACTACTTTCACGCTATGTATGAAGTTGCGACCAACCACTGTAAGAGGTTGAGGCTTATGGCGATGTGCAGGCAAATATTGTTAGACGTGACCCTCGAGAAGAAAGAGGTATAAGGATGGAAAGGGTCATGACTGGTGAATTGAAACCATCCAGCAAGCACGCACGAAATTTCTTGGAGCGAAGTGCCTTCATGAAGGTATTCCTCAAGATTGTTGGTGTTCTGGGTGTTTCACTGGTCATGTCAGGTATGACTCGATGGATCTGTTCAGAAGACCTTCGCTGACGAGTTCGCAGATGGAGTTCTCACCCCTGCTCAATCCGTTCTCGGTGCCATACAAGGGTAAGCCTTGCAAAAATCCTTTGCCCATACGGACAGCCTCGATTAACCATAATCTAGTCTACAGGTCGTCAAGCCCGATATCAGTAAATCGACCATCGTTGGAACCACGTGCGCTATTCTCATCCTACTTTTTCTGATCCAGCCTTTTGGGACTTCGAAGATTGGCAGTCTCTTCGCCCCAATCGTAATCATCTGGCTGTTCTTCAACCTCGCTTTTGGTATCTACGTAGGCCTAAGTTCTAAATTAGACCGCATTTTAGAGCTGATTCGGTCCAGAATCTTGTACACTTCGACCACTTCGTCTTGAAGGCATTCTCTCCCTACTATGCTGGCGCCTTTTTCGTACGAAACAAAACGAATGGTTGGAAGTCTTTGGGTGGGATCTTACTTGCCTTTACAGGAGTAGAAGCTTTGTTCGCAGACCTTGGAGCTTTCACTCGGAGGTATGATGGTGTTTGGACACTGCAACGAATATCTGTAATATGCAGTGCGATCCAATTATCTTGGTTATGCTTTGCCTTTCACTGTCTTCTCTTAGCAGTGAGTAACGCTAGATTTACACGTCCGCAGAGCTCGCAAGAAGCTAACGTTCTACAGTACATTGGTCAAGCGGCATACATTAGCCAGAATACGGGTGCCTTCTCCAATCCATTTTTCAACTCCGTTCCGCCCGGCATGTTCTATCCCAGCTTGGTCATTGCGATTCTCGCTGCCATTGTTGCGAGTCAGACCATGATTACGGCAACCTTTCAGGTAGGCTATGTCATCATGAAGTATCGTATGAGGACTGAAACAACGTATGCTGACCGTGATGCAGCTGCTTTCGCAAATCATCAAACTATCATACTTCCCTCAAATTAAAGTGAAACACACTTCGAAGATCTTCCACGGCCAAATATATATTCCTTGGGTGAATTGGCTCCTCATGATTGGCACAATATGTGTGACTGCAGCGTATAGCAACGTAAGCTATTTCAAAACCATTCCGATTGTGTCTCTCTCCGTGCTGATCTACTTGATTCGTAGACAACCAAGCTTGGCGAAGCCTACGGTGTCTGCGTCATCCTAGTCACATTCATCACAACCACTATGGTCTCCATAGTAGCTCTGATTGTATGGCGCCTACACTTCCTCATCGTCCTCTGCGGCTTCCTTGTCTTCGGCACCCTCGATGGCCTTTACCTCTCATCAGCCCTAACCAAAGTGCCAGACGGCGCATGGTTCACCCTCGGTCTGGCAGTCATCCTATCAAGCATCTTCGTCCTCTGGCGCTACGGGAAAGAAAACCAGTGGCAAGCCGAAGGCGAGGATCGAGTCTTCCCATCCCACCTGCTCACCGAGCAGCCGCAAGATACAGCAAAGGACGATAGCACTCCTACCCTACGTCTCTCGCCCGAATTCGGTGGCGCCCCAGTCTCTCGCCTCCGCGGCATCGGCGTCTTCTTCGACAAAACTGGCAGCCCAAACGGCACGCCCACAGTCTTCGTCCACTTCCTGCAGAAATTCCAAGCCACAACCGCAGTCGTCGTCTTCTTCCACATCCGCCCTCTCTCCACCCCCACCGTCGCGCCTGAAGATCGCTTCAGCGTCTCCCGCTGCTTCCCGCTCGCCGGCGCCTCAACGGCCCTGCAGCACATGTACCGCGTCACCATCCGCCACGGCTACACAGACAATGTCTTGACAAGCGACCTCGGTCTCCTCATCTACGACAACCTACGCGACTTCATCATCCGTGAAGGCTCAAACCCAGACATCTATCCCGCAACCGAGCAGAATGCGTCCGAAGACTCCTCCACTTCCTCCCCTCCCACTAACTACCAACATTCCGTCCGCCAGAACCTCGAAATGCTGCAAGCGGAATATGAACACCAAGTCGTCCACATCGTGGGTAAAGAACAGATGCGTATCGGCGCCGTGCACAATCCGCAGGGCTGGGCTCGCAGCGTCGCGCTCGCGGCTTTTCTGTGGATGAGGAGTAACACTGGGAGTAAAGTTGCGAATATGAATTTGGATGTCGAGAAGCTTGTTGAGGTGGGGTTTGTGAAGGTTATTTGAGATGAGGGTTTGTGCGTGTGGCTAGGGATGAGTGGATGGGTGGTGTTTATATCTCTTGGTATGCGCGTTGGATATCTATATTAAAACTGACATTCGTTTTGTATACATTCTCCCAAGGGCGTATGGGGCTCCCATGGAAAGATTGCCATATTTTGTACGCAAACGCTTGGGCTGGTAGAGTATGTATGTGACACCGCTGGCACTAAGCCTTAGACCAGAGCGTCCCACTTTGACATCACCCTCGTCATAACCTATATCCTCTCGGAATTGGTGCCGAGTTTGTGGATGTTGTCAGGGTGTAAGGTGCGGCGTTAGGGGTGTTGGATGGGTTGACTAGGATTGGGTGTGGGTGTGGGTGTGAGTGTGATTTTGGGGTCGTGGAGATAGTTGGGGCTGGAGGAGAGGGTTGGCTCTGGGTGGGAAGGGGAAGGGGGAGGGGGACGGGGAGGGGGAGAGTTATTGGGTCTAAGAAGGGGAGTATAACGCTTTGAAGATATGGGGCAAATGCGCTTCGGTTTGGTAAGGGGAGGGTGTGAGTCTTTGATATATGTTGTAGCGAGCTGGGAGAGTTTTTGGGTTAGGTGGACATGTGGTAGACGAGAGTCCGAGTGTACTTGAGGCTGGGAATGTTGGTCGATTGGGTGATAGATGTTCTCGTGGCTCTTTCAATAGAAGCGATCTTCTGTACTTCTCTCACGTGCTTGGATTGGAGATGGGGTAAATGATTGGGTGTATATTCCCCTGAGTACAATATCAGAAACTGGAGCTCTGTTGAAGAAACTCCGAATGTATAGCAAGCTTGAGCTTCAGACCTCTGTTGAAGAAACTCCGAATGTATAGCAAGCTGACCTTTGTTGAAAAGGCGCTCATCCAAAGCAATATGGACTTAGGTAAAGACTGTGTATGCAGACCAAGATGTCATAGACACTGGTCTGCAAGCGTATGAAATCCACCAAAGGCACGACATCGTTGACCCAATTCACCGTGAAGCGCCACCTAGACGGTAACTGCATACAGTCAGAGCCCGTCCTGATTTGCATGACGACGCCATGCACCGTGGTCCGGGCAACCTTCCCGGAGCCGTGGGGGATCGCGGAGGCAGTTCCAAGGCGGCCCGACAGGACCCTCACATGGCCGCGAAGTCAACACATAACTGCCTCCCGAAGCAAGAATCCCCTGGGATACGGACACCTTCCCGAGATGAAAGATCCCAGAAGAGCTTATTAAGGGAGGGAAGCCATGCACTGTCAGCGAGGCCATGTAAAGGCCCTAACGGGCGGCGCTGAAATCACCTCCGCGAATCCCGACGGCAATGGCTAGAAATGAACGGTCACGTTAACTCGCATAGCGTTTCCAAACGGGGAGGGGGTCGGAGGGGTGGAACGTTACTGCTTTGACACCTCTCGGCCTTCAGGCAGGCACCAAGCCCAGAGTATTCATGACCTGCTTCACAGCATCCATACTGCCGCTATCCAGAAACACAGCTGCCAGTACTGCTTCAACGGTGGCACTCCCGGTGGCGGGCGAAACGGCACCCCATGAGGCCTTGTTTTTATTGATGAATGCCGCAAGACCAGTCGAATGACAGACGCCAGAAAGGTTGGCGTTCGCGCCGACTTCCGATCTCATCTCGTTAAAGCGACCTAGACTCGCTGCTTAATGGATGACTACCTCAACAATAGCTTTGAGCAGAATTCTGGGTACCTCTGGCTTCAGTGCCTTCATACCAGCCTTCAGCAAGGGCAAGCTCGAGCACGCGATCGCCCACGATTGCTAGACGTTTGTTGCCGTCAAGGAGCCTGCGACCGTTGATGGCGTGGACTGGTGAGCCAGCAGCTTGCAGGGCCTCCCACAGGATCAAGGGATCGTTGAAGTTGTAGTTGATAACACCCTGGGCTCCATTGATCATGTTTGTCATCGCAGCTGTAGCCATGATGAGGATCGTTGCGAGGGCGTGGGTAAGGACGTTATGGTGGAAGGGATATAGATTGATGATGAATAGTCTGACACTGGTGGTGATTGAATTAGAATAAGGACGAAGGGACGAGCTTTTTGAGGAGGAAACCGGCCACCGATCTTTCTCCCCCGCCACCTGCGCCACACTTCCATCATAAACCTGCCCCCACACTTGCTCTAAAGCGAAACACGCTAGCTTTATCGAGTGTTGGTTTACATAGTACTCCGTAACTCCGTACGAAGTAGGAATTGGGCAATGCGTTATCCCAGAGATTGGCGCTTTCCTGCTTTCTCTCGTTCGTAAGCTTTGCAAAACATGCAATACCTCACGGTCACAGCATGAGAGAATCGTGCATCCGACTTTTGTGAATTGCTTCGAAGACGCTACCATCTGTAATGCTATGCCGATTCACATCTCAACGCAAGCTATACTTTACCATGTCATTGCTTCATGCCATCGTCTGAACGTCTCCTACAAGAGGCTCCGCTGCGTCAAACAAGAGTAACGCCCCCGTGATGCCCACGACTCTGGTATCCATGCCTCATGAAGCCACCACCACCACCAGTACTTCCAAACATCGTCCCCTAGCGTCATGTAGACCAAGCATATATCTGACTATAAATGAATGATGAGATCACCGTGTACGCAAGCCGCTAGCAGTGGTTGTAGAGGAACAAAGTTTGTGACCCGGATTGCGAACGAACTTCGGGTTCGTGAGAGGTATAAATCTTATATTGCGTGACTGTAAAGATGAGCCGCCTTCGCCGTCGGGATATCATAGCCTTTGCGCCGATGCAATGGTAGACAGCGAGGAAGAAAAATTGTTTTTGAGTGAAACCAAAACCCCGGGTTCCAAGGAGTGTGGTCATGGGAATTGGTTGCAGCATGAACGTCGTCGCGCCATCAAGTATCGGTCGTTGGTTGAGCGAGTGGATTCTGCTGCCAATAAAGCTGGAAGTCGGGCACGACACCCTCGCGGATTTGTTCCTCGTTCACGGTGCCCCAATCTTCAATAGAAAGCTGAACATCTTCATCGGAGCGGATAGTAATGAGATCACCATCGGAATCCTTATAACGCAGTCGAGCGGATCCTTTGGCGATCGACGCTGATGAGACTTTAGCCATTTTGGAGTCAATACGATCGATCAAGGAACGATGTTTGATGATGATGGGAACGACAATGGTGACATGACTCGGGCTTGGATCGAACCAGATGGAGACTTTCAGTTGGGTTGGATACGGTATTCCGCCATCGTCTCCGTCCTCGCTCCCGCCCATACTGTTTTCACGGCTCAACTGCGTTGGCGTGGCCATGTAAGGATCAGAAGTGGGTGGCATCCGCTGACCCTGGCGGTCATAGGTTGTTTGATCTTGGTACTGCCGCATCTGCCGGTCTCTTTGTAATGACGGACATTGATTTGCGCTTCGGATGGGTAATTGGCCATCGACTGGCGAGGTGGTTTGGCTTCGATTGTATGGGGCGCGCATCTGCGCCATGTGTGGTGGTATGGGAGGGACGGGTACAGCCTCAGCTTGGCCATTGCCCTGATGTCGTGCCCCAGGTGCGTTTGGATTATGTATGTCTGGCGTGCTGGCAGACCGTAGACGACTTTGTGTTGCCGCAAGTTGCTGCTGAGGATATTGCGAAGCCGCCATCACAGGTAATGATGGCCGTGTGACTGTTCGGCCATTGATGACATAGCTATTTGGTGGTCCTGGACCTTCACAAGATGGAGCACGTCCGATGGCTGGAGCTGTTCTGTGCTTGTTGACCTCATCGTGAGTCCATCCTCCGCCTGGGGTCTGACTACGAGGAAATGCATACATGCTTTGTTGAGACGTCGACCGCATAGAGACTGGCGAATCATTCGATGGGGAGAAGTACGAGTTACCCGGGAATTCGTTAGGAGACGGTCCGCCTGGAGGAACGTTTGTGTTCAGACTCAATGAAGGAACATAGACGCCATTGGCAGGCTCCTGGGGTGGAAATTTTGGTTGACCCACGCGACCAGGTTGCCCAGCTATTGAGCGTAGACTAGTACTTGATGGATTGCGACTTACTGCGAAATGAGATTTGGCCTGGGTCATATTTTGACTAGACTGCGTCTCATCGTCGTCAGCGTCGTCTTCTTCTCGATATGGGTTTTCGACCGTCGGCTGGCTTCTCAGATAGGAGAATTCTGTAGTTGAAGTGCCAGTCTGTCCCGAGCCTCGCGCTGACTCAGTAAGGGTTTTCTTCTGCCTCTGTACTGTCTCTTGCCATCTCTTCATGCTGCCCTCATCATTGAAACGAATCACAAAATTTTCCACGCCGGGGTCGCCCTTCCAGAAGATCTGGATGGTGTATGATCCTTGTTCTAGAAGACGGTGAGCAGAGGGATTCCTTCCAGATGTTGCCTGGGTCACATTACCTGCTCTCTTGACAGTGACGACGTCCGTCACGTTCTGCATAAAGATACGACCCTTCAACTGTAGCCTGAGCTTCCCTTTCTTGTCGACCAGGGGCTTGTTGGCTCCTAACATCTTGTTTTTGGGTTTGTTTGGGTTGATCTCCTTGCAGCACAGGAGAATTCGCTCGAAGAGGTAGACTTTGTACTAATCGCGCGTAGCCATATTAATTTCTAGGACTTCAGTAAAACCATTTGCCAAACTTTGCAAGCAAAACAAGGATTAGAATTTTGAGGGAAACCTATCCGGGGTTTCTGCAACCGGAAATTTGAGGACCTCGAAGCTGGGTATGAAAGTAATGTGGAATTTGAAGGATTCGACCAGCCCCTCCCTCAGCCTTCTGCTAGGGTCTTGCATTTGCTGTTCAAGAAGATTTCGAGGACAGAAGATGCTCGCTCTCTTAGCATCGATCAGGAATACCAGGGAATTCCGCGATCAGGCTTCTCCGCAGGATGCGCGAGACCACTTCAAGCAAAGTGCAAAAGTGCAAATTGCTCTGGAGAGATAGGTGTGCAATATGGTAGAAAGTAATGCAAAATTGTGCAACAGTGGGCCAACCGCAGTAACGAGTGTCTGAGGAAGCGAAGCAGTTACTTACTTCTCGTTCCACCTCCTTGGCACCCTCGCCTTTTAAAACGGTGTAGCTCCCATACAGCAAGAGATCGCCGAAATGGTCGATTTTATGGCCCTTCCAGTCCTCAACGCGGCCTTGCAATTCGTTGACAGCTTCAAGGCGGGCTTCCTTTCCGAGAGCTTCGTCGGCTCGGCTTAAAATTGATTCGGCTGCTTGGCGACCTTCGACGAGGTCGGCTAGGTGTGCCTCATCGTAATCACCGCCCTTCTCCAGATCCTAGGAGCAAGTCAGCAGAATTCTCGTCTAGCGGAACAAAGCGCTCATTACTGTCAATAGCAATGGATACTTCGACAGACGTTGAAAGGGCTTGATGAGAAAGCCGAGAAGTATAGCTGGCGTCTCCACCATGCCGGAAAGCTCACGCGATATATTTGCTTTTTGAAGCTCTTTCCACCTGCTAATGACAGCATTGCTGCAGCGGTTTTGATTGGCGATGAAGGGCTCGTAGACTCGAAATGAATCTTTATAATGTGAAAACAATTTGCCCCAATTTTGTTCAGATTCCGAGAGGGAATTTTGTTGTTCGATACGAATCAAAAACCTCCGCTGGAAGTCCAGCAAGGCGTTCAAGTTTAGAAAGATGTCGTGGACAGCGTCGCCCGGGATGGCGCCGCTAGTTTGAACTCCGTTCTGGAAATGCTGCAGCATTTCCAGATGCTGGACGTAATCACGTTCAGTCTTGACAATTTCATCTATAATGTGCTGTCTTTTACTGAGTGTTTGTGGTACGGCGTCGGATGGGACTGATCTTGTTGGCCCTCTGTAATGAAGAAGACGTCTATCCTTCAGGATATCCAGGACCTTGTTCACGACCTTCGTCACCTATTAGGTACAATACATGTCAGCCTTGTACATTCCACATCATAGGCATTACATCATGATCTTCCACCCCAAATTACGACGCAATTGGATGGTGTGTCGTCATTGCCAGAGGACAGACTCAAGAGCAAAAATGACTGACCTTTACGAATCCTGTGGTGTCTTCTCCATACAAGTCCGTGATGAGGAAGCATTCACCCGCCTCGAATTTCAGGTCCGACATGCAAGCCTGCAAGAATTTGAAAGTAGCCGCCTTGCCAAGGTCCTTCTCTTTGACCTTTGACGAGTCAACGTCCAAGAGTCTTGCCGGCCTCAGAGCGTTATACACAGTCATCAACGGGTAACCACGTCTCAGACTGTTCCACATCAAAGTGACTGGATCTATAGAGTCTTCGGCCTCCGCCTCTTCTTCATCCATCTCCGCTATGTGGCCCTCAAAGCCAGGAACGGTCGCTAACCGCGATCGAAGGTTCATGCATATCTGGTACAGTGAGCTATCCGCGCCAGCTCTTATATTCATAATGGATTGTTCCGGTTTGGGAAAATCCGGAGGTGGCTGCGGCAACATTGTTTGTGATAGCGGAGGGTAAAGACCTTGTTGCGACTCGCCAGAAAAATCCGATCGCATGGTCGAGCTGGAGCCATATCGAGAGGATAAGCCCGAGGAAAGGAGCGATGCGGTGCTACCGCTCATATGGCCCCGAGAATGGGACGAGGCCATGTTGCTCCGAGCCAAGGGATTCCAAGCGGCCTCAGTTACCAGCATGCCGTGTATTGTACTTCCCCAATATGCCTCCAAACGACCTTGCAAAGCGGCAGAGGGATAAGAATCCGAAAAAGTTTACCTCTTTGAGGCCCAAAGGGGGTGCATGTCTATTAGTGGCGAGGAGGCGGTATAGTTCCACAGACTAATGTTCTATACAGCGAGGAAAGACACTGGTAGAGTATGAGGCCGCCAACGCCGATCCTGACTTTTGCGAGGGAGGAGCCTCGAGGCTGGAAGGGCAGTTGACAAGGGGTGTTCCTGGGAGGTGCATTAGCGAGAGTTCTCCAAGGAATGCAAGCAGCAACAGTACCTGAGAATGAGAGTGCTTGGACGCGTCGAAGATACGGCCTATGTTCCTCTGGACTCGAATAGCGAGGAAGGACCAGCAGATGCGGAGGAGCTCGACTTGTTTCAAAGAGCCAGTCTTCTGAAGCCGCCGGTCGCAATTCGAATGGGCAATCTTGGGCTTAACAAAAGACGGGACTCATACGGTCGTGCTTCAAGTCCTGTGCTTCGGCCAAAAAAGCTTCGAGGTCCACGAAGAGGCTAGGGTATAGGAATGGTAGATGCAGCATGTTGATTTGAGGACTGCAAGGATACTGGAGTGCTGCAGGTGGGGCCTCAAACTTTGGCCTCAGTCCTTACCGCATTGGGACGATTGCTTGGCATTGGCCTCTGACAGATTTTGGTACATCTTATCAGCTCCGAAACGGCTATGTACGTAGATGATAGTGGCAATCTATTTTTTCACACAAACACGATTGCTGCAGTTATAATAAGTTTGTGAGTGCGTATGCCGGGAGCCTGGTCGAACCTGACCACTCAAAGGCTATGATTTGTATTCCAAGGGGGCCATTCCTCACACTCGGAATTCCCGCTTTGTACAAGACCCTGCAGCGGGCTACAACGGTTACTGAAGGCCGGATCTCGACCCAGCCAAGGGACGTATGATATAAAGCCAGTGGCAGCAATGGTTCGGCATCAGTCGGACCGGAAGACCCCGTACTCGAGCAGGGTCAGAAGCGGCCAAGTACCCGGAGAAAGGAGGCGTGTCTGCAATGGCTCTTATAGGAGATTTTGAGATCGTTTATGAATGTACTGTCTGCGTTCAGACTTTCCAGTTCAGTAATTTTCACTCTCAAGGCACAAAACCCATTCATCATCTTCCTCCTTATCTGTCAAATTGGGAAACCAAACACCTTCATATTTGATGACTTTGTAGCACCATTCAAGGCGTTGTTCAGTGACCTCGGGGTTGTTATATATGCTTCGATGGTGTTTGTCTATAGTTGCACGGATAGCATCCATATACGTGGCCACAGTGGAAGCCGGGTCTGCAATAGTCCCTTTACCAAAGGCTTGGTTGCGTACAGGATCTAGCCACTGCGCCCTTTGCACTTCTTGGACAGCGCTTGAATGATGATGGGGCGCCTGGCCATCTTTACCATCGTATGGATAAGATTGATGTAAAAGGCGAAGCCAGTGCGACAAGTGTGCACTAATCTCCATCTCCAAATACTCCTGATCTTGATGCTCTTCGGGGTAGGGCTGTTGGGAGATCCAGAGGCCGCATAGCCATACGGTGAATGCAAAATCTGTACCACCGCGCTCTCTGATTTTGTTAGGATCTCGGCTTTTCATGCCTGTATTGAGCACGCTTCGGAGGTCTTTCAGTAGCCTTTTTGGACACTCCTCCAGAGCATCGTCCAGTCGGATGATATGAACACATTCGACGGCACTCGTATTTCTATTAGATAGCCGGCTCAACCTTCTGGTCAAAGATTCAATAACACGGTCAAGGATATCAAGCTGGTTCTGACGATACCGAGCACCATCCACTTGCTTGATATTCTGGGGACGTTCGGGCAAATCCCGGTCGTGTTTTCGTATGGCCAGCTCTCCCTTCTGCAATATCATGAGGACAGTACAGACCACCTGTAGCTTATTTCGCGAGAGGGGAGCATCCAAAAGATCGAACTTCGACTGCGGACAGAGCGCCGCCTTGGAGCACTCTCGTGGGTTCTCCAAGGCTATTGAAATGTCTTCGAGGAAGTCCCGAGAGAACTCAGGCTCCATATCCCGAATATATACGCAATGGTTCCTGATACTCTCGGGGTTCCCTCGGTCAGGGCTATCTACCAGTGCTTTTAGACGTCCGCCATTCTCTAATGATCGGAGAGCCTTGGTAGCGTTGATATAAGCTGCAATGGCGGGAGTAAAGCCTATACTGAAGTGGTCCGCAGGGTTATCAGGAAGACTAAACCCATAGCCCATGATCACTAAGGGTCTGGTCAGTATGTGTCGGCGAGCCGATAAACTAATCAAAAATCTACCTCACGTTCTTCATTACTTTTCGGACCGTAATTATTTGGGACTTCAGCTTCCCCTGCTAATAGCTCATCGGTCTTGATTGTACAGGCGCTCGCATCCCACAGCCAGGCGACTCGACTCGACGGATGATGGTTCAAGAGATCTAGCCCGGGAATTAGGACAGGGGCCTTCCCATCGGGGTCATCATTGTACGTGGGATAATTGCCTCCAGGTTGACTGAAGACTGCTGGACCAGGGAAACTCCGGGACGTCATGACTGTGGCGGCCCATAAATACAGCTCCCTTGTGGCGGTCAGTACCGCTGTTTGCAGCCAGAAAATTCCCGTCTAAGCTTTCGCTTACCAAGTCCAGAGCTTTCTCTGCTCATCGACCATCCCCTTGAGGAGGACAGTACTTATCGCTTCCTCGAACTCTTTACGCTTCATTGATTTTGGAAGTCAGCAATCCTCTTTTGGGTGGAAAGAGGAGTTCCCAAGACTTGTCTGAGGATCAGAAAGCTCTCAACAAAGGTCGCAAGACTCATTATGATTTCCGGCGTGAGCGATGATCGAACAGAGAAGATACTTACCCAAGCATCTTCTCGCACTTTCCTCGCACGTCCAAGATTGGTTCCTCGGATCCAAGCACAGTCTTCGAAGTCATAGTAGAGAGGAGTACGAAATGTTTCTGGTAGTATCTTGACGTAAGGCCACCATGGAGATTGATCCTTCAGCAGCTTCTGCTTCATGAGGAATAGTCGTGTTGCTACATGCTGCGTACATAGAGGGAGCTGTACGTCTGGGTAATGAAATTTGTGGGCACTCGGCCACGAGAGAGCTAAGCTGTGCGGACATGAAACAATAGTACTGGCCGAAGGAACAGTGTTCTCGGGCATGACACGGAAGAGATTCCCACTGGAAGAGCTTGATGCTAGTTCAATTGAAGGATGTATGTATCCACCGTTTGTAAGAAACCATGTCTCGAAGTCAACAATGGTAGAGCTTGGTTCAATTCGAGGAGACCTGTTCGCAAGGCTGTCGTTTGTAGTTAGCCATGTTGCGAATTCCATCTCCAAATATGTGCTATTCGATTATCGGTGATATGGAGCCGGTTCAGAGGGTCATTGTGCCATATTTTCACCAGTTCCATTTGATTACAAGGGAGGATACACCACAAGGACCCTCGATGGAGACCTTCGCTACCTCGATGTGCCCGGCTGAACGATGTAGACAAAAAGAAAACATGCCTTCGAAACCTGAGGACTCGCTCCGCTCCGTAGGGCTGAGAAATTTGACCGAGAACCCTCCCACCTGCAGAATCTTGACATCACGGCGTTTCTTCGATATGCTTGAGGTAGGGTTATTGCTCCATCATGTTCTCCTTATCCCTCGTAGCTGGCACTTGTGTAATACTGTTTCTGGTCTACAAGTATCTCATATATCCATCATTGTTCTCCCCACTTTCTAAGATCCCTAATGCTCATCCAACCTCTCCTTTCTCACCTTTCTGGATTTTATGGAAAAGGTACAGCGAACAAGAAAACCGATGGATTCATGCCGCTCATGAAAGACATGGGGACATTGTCAGATTGGGCCCGAATGAAGTCAGCGTTGCGTGTGTAGACGAAGGTATCAGAACCATCTACAGCGGAGGCTTCGAGAAATGGGCTTGGTACGAGAACCAATTCGAAAATTATGGGTAATGCTCCACTCTCGCCCTCTTGCTTGTCTTTGCGAAGACCTTTTGCTGAATCTGGTGCAGTGTTCCAAACATGTTTTCCATGACCGGTAGCAAAGCCCATTCCACGCAAAAACGCATGATATCAAACGTCTACTCAAAGTCGTACCTCCAATCATCGCCAGAAGTCCACAAGATCTCGCAGACGATAATCTTTGACCGACTTCTTCCTCTTCTAGACGACGCTGCAGCAAGAAAAGAACCACTAGACGTTCTCGAGCTCAATTACTCCACCACAATGGACTTCATCATCGCCTTCATCTTCGGTCTTCATAATTGTTCCAATTTCCTTCTCAACGTCGAAGCCCGCAAGCACTGGCTGGCTGTCTACAGCAGCAGACGTCCTTACCGATTCTGGATGGGCGAAGCACTCGGGTTCCACACCTTCCTCCGCAAACTCAGCATCTACCTCGTTCCCAAAAAATCCGACGACGCTACCTCAGAAATCGAAGCCTGGACACTCGAAAAATGCAAAGCCGCCAAAACCTCCCTAACAAACCCCCCCTCCCCACCTCCTCCCGACCAAACAACCCCAATAGTCTACGCCCAACTAACCTCCGCCTTCCCCAAATCCCCCTCGCCCACCCCAACCCCCCCAGACCTCCTCACCGCCTCCGAACTCCTCGACCACCTAGCCGCCGGCCACGAAACCTCCG
>JAABUL010005863.1_pt1 | contig 14786 bp, 17 predicted proteins | sample 5559151 | NCBI WGS metagenome assembly JAABUL01 (sample SAMN10711876, study PRJNA513368) | rock metagenome | isolation source: Antarctica rocks | place: Antarctica: Victoria Land, Pudding Butte sud | reverse complement strand
TTTTTGTGGATGCCAGGCACGTACACTGCCACTGGAACTGCTTGCACATGATATGAGCAGACAGCAAATGGTGCAGGACAACTGGTTCTGCCAGCATACCTTCTTCTTCAGTGAGCAGACTGGTTGATTCTGGGCGTTCTTGAGCACGCGCTTTTCTGCCAAGCTGACTGCAGAAGCCTGCATCTTGAAGGCTGGGTTGTTGTTCCCATCCAGAATGTCGAAATCATCCCCACTGAGACTGGCTAGCTTCTCTTTCAGGAAGAACACCTGCCAGAAGAAAGCTTTGTCAGCTCGCTCGGTGTCATTAGCATCACTGTCGCACAATGTTTCTGCCTGCAGCCACCTGTCCACGACCATGCAACCAGCAGGACCATCATTCCCACACATTCCACTGTTTGTTCTTGTGTATTAGGGGAGGAGATGTTGCGTTTGCTGACAGCAACTCTACAGAGTTTGACATCCTCATGGCATCTGCTTTTGCATGTGGCGTGATGAAAAGGGGAGCATGTTGTTCTAAGATAGACATATGCTCAGAGAGACATGCGTTGTACCTGTTCCATTTGGGTGCAGTACTGCGGACTGACCACACCTGATGATGGGCCATTTTGCTGACCAAATCCTCCCTGCATGCCCTGCTGATTCTGACCAAAGCCTTGCTGCCCAGGTATGCCTTGCTGGCTCTGACCAAAACCTTGCTGGTCTTGGTTGAAACCCTGCTGTCCCGGCATACCCTGCCCATACCCCTGCTGACCAGGCATGCTCTGCTGATTCTGGTTGAAATCTACATTGCCCTGTTGTCCATAGCCCTGCTGCCCAGGCATGCCTTGCTTGTTGAAATTCTGCTGACCATAGCCTTGCTGGCCGTAGCCTTGCTGTCCATACCCCTGCTGCCCAGGCATGCCTTGTTGGCTGAAGCTCTGCTGGCCTGGCATGCCTTGCTGACCATAGTTTTGTTGCCCAGGCACGCCTTGCTGGCCATAGCTCTGTTGCCCAGGCATGCCTTGCTGGCCGTAGCTCTGCTGGCCTGGCATGCCTTGCTGACCATAGTTTTGTTGCCCAGGCATGCCTTGCTGGCCGTACGTCTGCTGTCCTGAGAAACCTGTTGAACCGAAGGGTTGCTGTCCTGGCATTGACTGATTGCCGTTATAACTTTGTTGGCCATAAGGCTGACTGCCCATGTCCTGATTGCAACCTTGCTGACCGAAGCCCTGCGGGCTTTGTTGCTGCTGGCCCGGGAAGCCGCCAGAAAACCTGTTTTGCAACATATTTCACGTTCAGCCCCCTAGAATCTTGTCTTTCCATGTTGAGTGCGGGTTTGTCGTGCGCATGTACATGGGGACATCTCTTACCCTCCCACGCCTCCAGGCTGACCGTTCCAGTGATTCTGCATGCTGTACGCTGCTGATTGTGCGCGAACCGATTGTCTACACAGTCCTTGCTGTGCTGGTGGTCGTAATCTGGCTGCGCGGACTGCAGATGCACACTGATCGTCGTTGGATCGTCGTTGGATCGGGATCGGAGCTAGTAGAAGGTGCTGTATCAGATTCGAAGAGCCTGTTCTGGCAAGGCGAAGGTGACGTGTAGCTGCGAAGGTGTGAATCTGCGACGCTGATGAGCACGCAGCATGCAGCATTTAGGATGCTGGCATGCTCAGGTGGGCGCCCAAAGAGGGTCACTCAAACTTGCTTGACTGCATAAATCATCGCAATACCTCTATGATCGAGGCATTTCACTGGGCTCTGCAAATCAGTGCATCCTTGAGGAGGTGTGTATCAGATCCAATTCTTCAAGAAAAGAGGGTTTCTCATGGGCATTGCACTTTTCACTGTATCAGGATCATGAGCTAGGAGACATGTAACACGCTATGTGGGCTTTTGCTTACACATCAATACCCTGTGTAATCAATGCAGCAGCACGCTCACAAATCCAACAAATGTGCCCTTTTGATCAGATCGGGCACAGAACATGCATCGGCAAACTAGGATAGACACAATCTTATTCCCACCCGTATGATACAAACAAAGAAACAACCCTGGGGAACCTGGAGATCAAACAGGATAGTTGCAAGGCATCATATATAAGTACCTTGCTGACTACTGACTCTGATCCACTTCACAGGAAAGATTAAGATTAGTTAGTGATAATCCGATTACGCGATCTGCACGTGGTCTGTAGCTGCTGTGGAAGCTTCTGTATGTACTGTAGGTTATTTATCTGCATGTTAGTCACGGCTCAGAAACCCTATCAAAACCTGGCATTTAGGGTCAGCAGGTAGGGTTGGGTGTGTTAGTCATCTCTGCAGTTCTTAGTCATTTCTCAGTATTACCCTATATTCTTTACATGGATAAAGGGGAGATAATAAGAAGGTAAGGGAGAAGTTGCTACAAAGCTATAGTGATACAGAGAAACTCTATGATTTTGCCATGTTTTTGAAGGGAATCCAAAAGGTTTGTGAGTGGTCTATAGCATTACTAATGAAAGTCAATGATATAATACACCCTCGCCCACCCCCTGCTGACCCACTTCTCTGACTTTTCGGAGGCTGCCGGGAGCCGTGTGAGCCTCCCATACAAGGATTATAAACATTTTACAGCATCTATGCTCTGTAACAGACCGCTTGCAGAGTCTGCAGGGGTCTGCATGCAGTGAATTGCAGGGTTTTGTTATGCTTTCGTGCAGAGTGCAGAGCGCGATTAGTCAGGGTTTTGTCTGTATTTCTTACAATAGACTATCGGAGTTTAATGACCTTATGACGCATGCCTTTTAACGTACTCCGCCGACACACTAGTTGGCAGTATGGCCTATAGTAATATTTGCCCTGACTCGCAAAGCAAGGAATACGGCAAACAGGGTCCTCAGAACAGCAACTTTCATTCGGAGTTCTATTTTGAGGTATCAGAAACAGGTTTTTCTGTCTTAAATGATTGTATCGGAACAAGCGTATCCGGACGATCCCATACACTCGGTTGAGTGGTCCACAGCACGGCTTGAGTGAGCGGTGAACTACTAGTGGCATCGAGCTCCTTGATTCTGGCCCTCAATCTCTCCTTCAGCTCTCCCACATCAAAATCAAACATTTCCTGTACCTTCACCCCATTTAAATATATGTGCGCCTTGTACCTGTTCAGCATGAAGTTGTGCAGAATCTCTGTGTCTACATGTCTGACTCCTCACCTGGTGGCCATGACTAAGCACCGAGTTTCTTGGCTGTGGATGCGTAAGGGCGCTTGCAGTAAGCGCCTGTCTTAGGCTTGACACCTGTTTTGTGCTTGTGGTGCCTTACACCGTGGCTAGAATAACTGTGCTTTCCACCACCTTTCTTGCGGTGAGCCTTAACTTTCTTGTGCTTGATCGCCATCATCCCCTTGCTCCCATGTGGTTTGTAGCCTAGTGCCTTTCCACGCAACATAGCTTTATGCACACCCCTTCCCTTCTTGGTATGCTTAGTATGCTTAAACACGGCGTGGTCCAGCTAGCACCATTGGTTCGTTTGTTGTTGTGTAATGGATGGCACCTGCTGAAGCAGCGCTTGCACCTGTCAGACTATTGTTTGTATTTTTGTATATTCCTTGAGCCTTTTGTGAGCGCACGTCGAGTTTGAACTGGGCCCTTGTCTGGACCATATCTCTTACACGTAATTAATCGTCAAAAGAGCAGTCAGCTACTTCACCAACGTCAGTGCCTGCTTCGACTAACTGGACCCTCTCAACCTTAACAGATATTTTGCATTTGGTGTCAGCAGAGAAATACAGAGAATTCAAGCTCAATATCAACCTGACTTTGCTGCCTGTAGGAATGCCAGCGTGGTCTAGGTGGTGACCATGTTGAATAGGTGGTGACCATGTTGGACTGTGACAACTACAGCTGCTCAGATCTGCCGGCTGCAGAAGCATTTGCCAAGGTGAAAGAGGTTGTGTTGGTGCCACTACTAGCTTTCATCACAGCCAAGACGGGAAAGGTGGTGTCCCTTGATGAGTTGTGTGTAGAGTCAGCATGCCGCAAGCAGAAGCCTGTAAACAACCTCTCAAGATGGAAGCAATCGTTTCACGTTTACTTTCCGTCCATATGCATTACAGCCAATCGCATAGAGCATCTGTTGGACCACCTCCAGATTCCCTCAGAATATGCTGACAGAGCTCCATGGAAAGGTGAGCAACAACATCGAGACGGTGATCGCACTTAACAATGCAAGGCATAGGCCTTTCTGAATTCGTCTGATTGTCATGGAACAGACTCAGGGAAAAAACTCATGAGGCTAATTGGCTGTTGCAAAGACAACATAGAAGATGTGCTCATTCGGTTTGTGCCTAGCACAGCAGCACCGACGCAACATCCACTGCACCACCACATCTTGACTTTCCTGACTGGAGACGAATTGGACATTACAGCATCCGTGCCGGTATCAGATGATAGACCAACTCAAAGGCAACGACTGCAAGCAGACGCGGCCGTCATGTCAGCCGACAGCGACAGGATTTTCAGCATCGCACCGTGGTTGAGTGCAGATGACGAGAATCATTACGTGAGTATGATCACAGAGTTGCTCAGCAAACGGCGCATTAGAGGAGGCTTCCAGCTTGGTAGACTCAATGGCAGTCATTTCTACGGTGTCACCAACACAACGACATATGGTCACAAACACCAGTCCAATAACTTCTACGTGGACTTGCAGCGCAGTGGTGACGTTGTCTACCATTGTTACGGATCAGAGTGTCGCGGCCAGCAGCCCTTGGTGTTGGGTCAGTGGTGCACCGAGTTTGATGACATGCTTTACAGCACCACGATGTGGAAACCAGGATGCAAGATTGATGCGTCGTTGTTGCATAACCTGCAAGTCCAAGCTGAATTGCGCACGCCAAAGAAGCAAAAGCAACACCATCAATCATGGTGGCCTCAACTAGAACAGGTGGTTGTCAGATACATGAGCAACTACTTTGTGTTCGTCAGCACGCCTTCAGTGTATGTGTATCAAACGTTGGACTCAGAAGGCGACGTGCAATCGTACGTCCGTTACGACGGGTCCAAGCTGGCCAACCTGGTGATGCCTTACAAGTGGGCATTCAAGATATGGAACGAGTCTCACTTGCGTGAGACCATGGCAACAAAAGTCAAGTTTGTTGGCCAACCACATGACGATAGGGTGGCCCCCGATCAGTACAATCTATGTGCTGGCATGATGCCATTGCTCAAGCATCACAAGCGCAGCTTGTCTTCTGCTGACTTGGAGGAGCTCCAGCCTATCCTGGACCACATCAAGAACAGCATTTGTGCTGGCAATGATGTCGACTACAACAATTTGCTAGCATGGATGGCTGCAGTTGTGCAAGACCCTGCTGAAAAGACGGGATGGTGCCCGGTAAGTGAAGTTGCTGAGGCGCTTTTTTGTTGTTTGGGTTATATAGCTTTTTGGTGCAAGTTTGGTCTTGCCTACAAGTCATCATCTCAGAGCAAGGCGTGGGCAAAGGGATGATTTTCAGCTCTTTGATCGGAGGCATGTTCCAAGAGCTAGGACTTCATGTGACAAACTTTGATTCTGTTGTGAATAGGTACATCAAATGGATGAATTGCTTAGCATCATGCGTCATCTAACACTGTTGTCTCTACAGATTCAACGACGAGTTGTCCATGAAGAGCTATGTGGTGATAGAAGAGGGGATGTTCTTTGGAAACAAGGTGAGCCAACACATCTTTGAGCAGCGTCGTTTTATGCCTGGTGCATGTCATTGTAATCACCTTGCTTTATGCAGGGTGACGCAGAAAGGATGAAGACGCTCATCACCGAAGACAAGGCTCGGTTCGAGCAAAAATACCAGAGCCCGGAGGTGTTGCCTAGCTTCCACAATTTCGCTGTCCTCAACAACAATGAAAAGGCCGTCCAAGTGCCCAACGAAGAGCGCAGATTATTCTTGCTAAGGGCGTCGCGCATCTTGTACAGCACATCAGCTAGCTCAGCGACGCATAAAAAGCACATGGCACATCTATGGAATTGCGTCAAGGATCCAACATTCCAAGAGCTGTTTTACCAGTTCTTGTTAGGCGTCGATACCAGCAACATCGTGAAAGGCCAGGCTCCTCATACATCCTTCAAGCAACGCATTCAGGCGCAACAGGCACCAGTGGCGATCAAATTCTTGGTCGATGCTCTTGATGATGTCAGCATCATGGCCAAGCCCATGGCGGACTTGAGCGGACTACGACAGGCAGAACCTGATGGCAGAGATTCAGGAAAAGCAACGTTTCAACCTCAAGCACCACCCAGCTGCAGATCAGCCCTACTTCCCCAATCTGATCGGAGAAGAATGGGAAGAGGCAATGTTGAAGCAGGATCTAGACAGGCGGTCGACAGTCAAGGAGCTGATTCCTCACAGGCACGTGGTTCACCAAGTCATAGCTCATTTCAGAGGCGAGAGCTATCATAAGCTGACTGCTGAGGACATCAATTCCGCATTGGAGCGGCTCGGTCTGACCAAGAACCACCAGATCAACCAGATCCCAGCGTGGCAGCACAACCAGACGTTGCTATGCATTTCCAAGCGTGGAAGGCCTGCGGTACATGCTGACGAAGCAGCACTGGCTGGGCGACGAAGAAGAGATGATCAGTCATTATTAGTCATCATAGTCACAAAAATTCCCACAAACCGCATGAATTTTGCTCAACTTCTTATGTAAAGACCGTTTTTGCGGAAGTTTTTCATCTGTATTTTTACCCTGTTTTCTTGGGGTTTTGGGGTTACCCGTAATTACGGTCTTGAAAGCAGTGGGGGAGGGGGTGTTACGCCGTAATACGCCGTATCTACTTGGGGTTACGCCGTAACTACTTGGGGTTTCCAGGGTCTTCTTGCTGTTTATGACTGTAGATTACTGCTATATATTACTATTATACTATATATATATATATATATATATATACACACATACCTAGAGAAATCTCTGCAAAACTAAGACCACAAAACCACAAGAACCCATGGTAGACAAACTGCTGATGGAATGCGGAAAAAGCGAAATTATAGTAGAAGTTGGCCGACTAATTCGGGGTTTGTGAGATGTTATCTAAAGAAGTGAGCCACCCCCCACCTGCTCAGTAACCAATGCAGCTGCAAATGAACGTTGCTTGCATGAGAGTCGTCCACTTGAAGTTCCTCCACCATCCCTTTCAAATCCTCGCCTCCCATCACTGACCCAACAATGCAAGGGTCAGCCTTGACCTATCCCGATGGCTAATCACCCTGTTCCCTGCTATCGACACTTTTTTACAAACATTTCTCAGGCTCCTACAGACAATACTTTCTTCGGTAACATGTATCTTTGTAGTACCATTATTATTCTACTCTTATGTTTCTCAAAAAAATAGAAAAAAATATAGAGAAACTACAAAGGATAGGTTGTATACTCTGTGACTGTTTTTGTAGAAAGTCTACTGTTTTGCCACACATTTTTGGGGTTTGAGAGTTTGTTGGATGTAACAACTGCCACATGGTCACAATAAACGTTGCTCTCAGTACTTTCGTTGCTTGCCTGTATGACGTTCACCTCCACCACCATCAATCCACCACTAACCCCTGTCTTTAACCATTACTAATGCCACCTGCAACCATCAAACACTTTCATCTGCCTCACTTTCTTATGTTACCCACTGTTCCCAGTTACTGGTTGCAAGGTTGGAAAGTTGCGCTATTACAGGCCCCAATGACTGCCCAGAAGACACGCATCAAGGCAAGGCAGGCAATGGAGGCAATCAGATTCATGAAAGCGTTGCTGGATGAGCCAGCATTGTTGCAGAAGATCATGACGGATCTAAGTGACAGCGAACACATAGCAATTCGTGATGAGTTCGAATCAAAGGGACGGTCTTGATCAAGTCCCGTCCCAATGTTGAGTCACCGGCCTTTGCTAATCTGGCGGAAGAAGCTGAATGGGAACGCTTTCAACCAGGGAGGGACTTGCAGTAGAACAGCCCCATGAAGGAGCTGGTTCCAACCAAGCACGTGATCCAATGCATAATGCAGCATTTCAGAGGCGAATCGTACATGCGCATCACAACTGATGATGTCAACACATCACAAGAGGGGCTTGGTCTGACGAAGCATCACAACCCGCGCATCCCTGCTAGGGCTAGCAACAGAGGTTGCTACGCATTCCCAAGCGTGCAGGGTGGGGGGTGTCCCATGTCTACCCTTTGTCTATCTTGTTGTTGTTGTTCATCTATGTTTTCTCTATTGTTGTTACTATATCTACATACACTATACTAAAATAATAGAGAAACAGAGCAGTAGACAGATAGACCATATAATGGGCTTTTGAAAGAGTTTGAAGAGCAACGAAAAGTAACGCATGTACAGTGAAGTTATAAAAGGCTTGTCTTTGTAGCTTGTGTCGTATCTAGGGCAGCGGTTGCTGTTGGCTGACCAGTACCAATACCCTACGTGGCCTGCCTGTATACGTATGACGTCCACCACCACCAATCCCACCACTGACCCCTGCCTGCTTGGGGGTTGCCGCATGGCAACCCCCTTCAAGTTGTAACAATATGTGCACTGAGTTTGAGGGCTGGCACGGGGACTCGCTGGCGTGAACAGCTTGAAGCGATCTAACTCATCACGGCGACGCGATTTTTTTTGACCGTGGCGCATGTTGCGCCGCGTAATCAAGCAGCTGTGAGCTGTGCGATGGCTGAAGCGTTTGAAGCTGACAGTAGGTTAAGCTGACAGAAGTGCTGCCGGCCACGAGGCCAAGCACAAAGCACGTGAGCCCAATCCGGGAGGTTGTTTCAGTGGGGATACCTATACAAGCAGAGCAAAGGGCCTTCAGAGTGTGAGCTTGAAGCGAGTGGTCTTGGTTTGGACAAGCATCGACCACATCAGCTGCCTGCTGCAAACTTCTTATAAACCTCTGATCTTGCTCCATGTCATTGCCCATCACAATGTGTATGTTGGTGGCACGCCAATCCTTGCTTAGCCCTATCAAAGCCAACACTACCCTTGAATGTGGTCATGGTGTTGCGGCCCTTGTGAAAACCGACGACTTCATCTGTTGAATACTGTGGGTCGTGTGCCCACTTGTTTTTTTAATAGAGTCTTGTGTGCAAGAGGATCGCCATAAGCAGCTTGAGCGCCAAACAAGAGTGCAGTTTCATATGCACAAAGACCTCCCGTTGTTTGTTTAACAAATGCATGCTGACGGCAAATGCATGGCGCACAGTCTTTTTTCGTGGACGCTCTTGTGGCAACCATCCTTACACGTAAACAAGTTCGTTTGAAATGGTGGTCTCGAGCATGATATACTATGACTAATTGACCTAACTTGCCAGCACCCAACACTACGGGGTGCATATACACTGGTGGCTCTTCATATGGACAGGATATTGCGTTCCTGATGTGGTTGAACAAGCTTGTTAAGTGCCTCAGCACCATTTCCTTCCTCTTCTGTTTCTGAGACTTCATCATTACTTCTGTGCTGGAGCAGCTTCCAGGTTAGACTTGTTGGCCTTGCAGCCAATGAATGACGTGTTCCGCGATATCTGGCTTTTCTGATTCGGTTTAGTTGTTGTTGCGTGATAGCCATCTGTTCAACAGGCGTGCCTCTGGCCACGATCAGAAGCCCAACTCATAGGAAAATGTTGGTTGTATGTGGATCCTTATACCTAGGTTTGATTTCAGCACAGCCTATAAATCATGGGGATACCAGTTTGTCAATGACTGGATAGTAGTCATGTCTGTCACAAAGTGACAATAAAAAGTGTTCACACCGTGAAGTAAGAATAGACCGTAGGCGCCGGCAAAACTGCCGGTGTTGTGTCTGTCTGTATCGGCGGAGGATGTATCAACCCATCTACAGACTGCACTTGAATCCACGCAATTTTCATTAGTTGTGCAACAGTACCATGGTTTGTGTTCAGCGTCTGATCCATGTTCACCGCCAAGGTGATGTCCGAACCTTTCTCCAACCAAACGCCACTGTGTTGACACTGAGAATCGCGTGGTCATATCTTCTCTCAGAGTCTAGAGTCTAGCCAGGTCAGCACCAGCGAATTCCTGATGTCTATATTTATATACGCAACTTTGGTGGTACCACCTCCGGCTTGTATGGTGTAATTGACATTGATGCTGGCCGAGATACGGTGCAGGCCTGACGGAGGAATGATGACTATGGGATATGCATTTAGCAGTCTTGGCTGTGCCATCTTTCGAGATAGGGGGGAATTTATTATTAAATCCGACCTGCCTAGTAGAAGCATGGTCCCAACAGAAGTAAATCCAACCATTGTTTTAAGTGCCTGCTGCTACATGACTGCTTAGCTGTACAGGGTAGTGTCGGAGGCGCCGTTGACACTGCGCTCTTTTCCCATAGTGGAGCAGCTTCAGATAGGAATCCTAACGGGCTCAGCAGTGCTGGCAAAACGGCATCTTATAGAGAGTCTTATGAAGTATGCAGCCGTTGCTCTATCCTTCTATCTTGAACAATCCTGTGCTAACCGTACCTGCTGACTTTGGAGGTCCACATGGATTGTCTGCGTACCCCGTTCACTACAAGTATGCCAGATACAATTGCGTTGGTGTCATGTGGGATATAAGGGATTTTGTCAATCACAACCTAGATTTCAGAAGCAACGATTGTATGCCACGAGCGGTGCCTAATCCTTCTACCCGGTAGTACCATCTCATTCTTCCAATAGTACATATATATACAATATGTGTACATATATATTAAAATAATATTCTACCAAAGGGCGGCATACGCCTTGTGAATCCTAATGGCATTGCCAACTGTTTTAACCCTCCACATGAAGGACATGGGCTACCACCAATGCAATCTTCAGAATACTTTTTTCTGCAGCAATGTAGGGTCAGCCATGCCTGCCAAATTAGGGTTGCCGTTGCCTGACAAGCTGTTGATTTCAGGATGATATGTTGGGTCTTACACAGATGAAGTCTGTTCGGCCAGCACTACTCAACTGTCGGAAAGTCCATTCACAACAGAGATCGTCATATCAACGTATATCGAAAGGGTAGTGGTCATGTTGGTGAACACCGTGGCCTCAAGTTGTTTCCACACATGTGGATCAGGTTTGAGCTCCATGTGCCATCTGCAGTGTTCAGGTCAGCACAGAAGGTAATAGGCTTCAAAGAACCTGTGGTGTTGAGCCCAAAGATCAGGTGGTCATTTCCAACTTCGTCAAAATGGTGATCCAGCCCAACACCAAACAGGAACAATGTCTGTGTATACTGATCCAGTGGCTGCACGTTTGACCCAGTGCCAGAGCATTTGCATCAAACATGTTCCTGATCATGTGCCATCTGTCTTGTGCATCTACAAGAAACTGCGGGTTTAGGGTTTGCTGTCAATATTCATGTGGAAATTGGTGCTGAATATCCCGTTAGGCGCAAACTGATCGTTGACTGGCTTCTCTCCAGAAAGGAAGATGTAGTACCACGAATCACGCCGCCATCTAGAAGGAGGCATGCAAGACTTGTGCTTGTAGGGTTGCTGCTGCCCTGCTGTGGGATGTACCAATTAGTGTTGCTGACAGTGCTAGCAATAGTCTGAGGAGTACTCAGGCTGAAACACCGTCGAATCGTAGTCCGCAGGTCCAATGGTAGTTGGGATTACATTTAGGGACTCTGTACCGATAATGAATTGCTGATTGATGTTGGTCACCTGGGTAGAACTCAAATCCAGCCCAGTTGTAAAATAGGACTGAGGTTGGCGAGTCGCCATTCTCTGCTCTACCATCGCTCTGTATGATCTGTCTCCAAAACTGACGCTGTCCACTTGCAAGCTGAACCCCTTCAATACCCCTTCGATACTTGGGGTTACTTGCATTATCGCTAGGAATGATGGTGCCGGGGTGCAAGCATCATCCTGATCTCAATATCATGCATGATGTCGGTGTCCAAGAACCTCATGAAGGTGCCAGAAGCAACGCCCAACCAAGAGGTGACGCTGAATGGCTGCCATGGTGTTACGTTCTGAGTAGGGAATGCTATTGTTGCAGGCTTAAGCACAAAAAAAGAAGGCGGAGAAGAGCATGTTGCAAGAGGAGTGAAGTTGATGCAATTAGCATTGTCAGTGACATCCAGGTCTGCTGAGAACCTGTTGATGGGAATCTTGTGCGCTCCCACAAGACTGTAAAGAGCACCGTAATCATGCCAGCTACAACATCCAAGCTGCATGCGACCACTAGTCCACTCCTTGCGACGGAAGAAAGCCTGGGTAAATCTTGGGAAATTACACTTTATGCCAGCAGTGTCTGATCCACCGTAAACAATCATTCCAACAAACTCAAGAGTGAGCGTGTGCAGATCCAAGATACTATTGGTTGGCAACCTAAACACGACGGTATCACCAAGATTGTACTGGGGTCTTGTTTGAGGCTGGATAGATATGGTATTCTTACTATATCCAGCCACGCGCTGCAGATGGTAATCAACATTCCTGGACCATGCCCCTTCTCCATTGGGCATCATGGCATTGGTGTTTGCAATGGTGAACGCCATGATGACTGCTATTCATTGAATAGTATTCAAAGAGCATAAAGCATCACTTCTTCTTTTTCATGTGCTTCTGCTGCAGAGTCATCTTCATGATCTGGATCATCTCATTATCGTTGCTCACTTGTTTCTTACCCTTGTCAAGCAATATCTTATCGGTGTCTTCATCTCCTCCATCGTCACCACAAGAACCAATTAGTCACACGGTCTATCTAATTGAACAGCTTATCAATCAACTACACATTCAGTGATGAAGCAACATTGCATCCATGCTGGTAAATAGCGTTGCCTCCTTGATCATCCTTGTAATTGAGCATCGCCAGCGGAGGCTGATCCACTGGGAGCAACACAGTGACGCCGTTACTTGTGTTGTTGCCACTGTTATAGCAGTAGTTGTCAGTTGGCACGTTCGTGCTGATCAGTATGTCCAATAGAGGACTGCAATCAATGAGTTGCGGGGACATGGCTACGTCAAAAGGAGTTTTGGGGCAATTATCATAGGCGTTTAAACGAGCTGATGCATCAGTGCCTGCATTCGCTGCTCCTCTATGGTCTGGCATTATCTTGTACACTTGCTTAGCTTTTGTAATCGAAGCAATGATTTGCGGGACCAGTCCCGACATCCTTCGCAAAATACAGGTAGACATAATACTGCGCCGACGATGTTGCAGCTGTAGCAACGAAATTGATGTACATCATTCCATTGCGCAAGGTAGCGTGCAACGACGCATAGCCAGTCGCTGCGTCGACAAGTAACTATCACGAAGTTGCATATAGCCACCGAACATCCAAAAGGCAACGTTCCTGGTGTCCATGCTCCAGGAACAGCAACGCTCGTAGGTGGTGCAGGCTGAGCCTGAGAAGTAGGCAGCACACACCAAAAGAACTGACACTTGGAACTGGTTACATAAAACAACTGTTCTGCAGGTGCACACGGCTGATGTACACCTTGAAAACAAGGTCTTTATCAAAGGTGTTGCTTGAAGGCAGGTCTATGCTAAAATTGCCTGTCGTCCCAGTGGCTGCATCGGCAGATTGCAGGAAAACTGTTTTCTTTGTCAACAGCCTTATGATGCCTGCTAACCATAACTGACAAACACAGAAGTCCTACAGTAGATCAATCTTTCTATGATTCGTTGTCTTTTATTCTATTCTGCGCCTCATGCTTTGGTCTACAGGCCTCTGTGCACGCAAAGGCCACTCCTCTCTGCGGGTCTCTGCTCTAGGCGCATCAGGTGGGAGGCCGCAGAAGCATCGCCCAAAGTATCTGAACACCAGACAGCTGCTCGCACGCACCATCTTGTCGCTCATATGAAGCTGTTGAACATGTCCGCTAGCGTCCTGTTTAACAATAGCAGATCATATTGTGTGGGAATATGAACCAGTGGCGCTGGCCTACATCACCTCTGCCCATCATCACATTACCACGCGTATGAGACCCGTATAATGTATCTGTCACGTCATACGTTGTCAGAGTCTTGTTGTACTCTAAGTACTGGGCGATAATTCCACTGACGATTGGACATGCCATGCTGGTGCATGTGATCCTCTGATAAGAACTAGCTATGTTTGCACAGTATACCTGCGTCCCAGGAGCATACAAGTTTATGCACTTTCTCGTACTGGTATACGGAGCAATAATATTTTCGATCTGCGCTGCTCCAACCGTTCCTACGTACGCTGAGCTGCCTAGTGAAGCGCTGCATGCATCGATGTTGATATCAACAGCGTCGCACGCGCACGCCCTGATGGCGTGAAGAGTGGCGTTGGGGGCGCTGCCGATTGTTATACCGGCGGCAAGGCTTGCGGTTGCGGTTCCATGGCCTTCGCAGTCTTCAGTATTGTTTGTTCCGTCATATGAGTACCCACCACTAACGACTTTGCTTGTACTGCTGTCTGCAGTCAGAAATTCTTTGTGGTCGCTCTGTATGCCTGTGTCTACCATGTCAATATGAACACCGACGCCTGAGTACGTCGCTTTATAGTAGCCATCCAAAAGGCAACGTTCTTTGATTGCTGCTATCCAGATGCCAAGGCGGGTCTGTTTCAACAAACTGGTTCGCTGCTGTGGTCACATTGCGCTCTGAGTAATCAAGCCTCATCAGGTGATCACCTGCAAATTTTGGTTTGCTGCATTCAGGGCGGGGTCGATCGAAAAAGCAGTGACCTGTAGGATCTCTCATAACTGCCAGCTGTTTGACGTACAGCTGCCGTCAAAAGTCTGCTTACAGTAATGGCACTGCTTCAGCAGAAACCTTAGAGTGAATGCTGTGCGCAATGCAAATGGCGGTGAGGCCA
>JAABUL010005860.1_pt1 | contig 14791 bp, 17 predicted proteins | sample 5559151 | NCBI WGS metagenome assembly JAABUL01 (sample SAMN10711876, study PRJNA513368) | rock metagenome | isolation source: Antarctica rocks | place: Antarctica: Victoria Land, Pudding Butte sud | reverse complement strand
ATTCAAGGATCCGTTAAAGACCTGCTTTACTCCGTACATTACATACTTGTCCCTTCAACCTTGTGCTCAGATCATTCCAAGACCCCCTGTCCTAGCGATAAGTAGCCTATTCCCCGCTGTCAAACCTCCTGCAGCGGTATGCCGCCTATTGCTACCTTACCTTACGCATAACCTTGAACCCGTAAGTCTTTTCGCTTTTCGCTTTCGGTGCCTATGACCCCGCCGTTGGATATCAAAATCCAAGGTCGAGTTGTGCATTGGCATTGACGTCTGGAACATGGTTGTTGAGGCATTTCTTGTCTCCACAAGTCTTCCCATAGGCCGAATGCCTAGTCACATGACCCGAGTCAGTAATAGCCACTGTACGGAATACCTAGCTTCCCACTGTCCCGATTATGACCATGGCGCCTTCTCATTTCCGGTTACGGATGGTCTATTCCGTACTCGAGGACAGTCGAGGTCACTGTTGAGCTTATTCTGAACTAGAATAGGTGTTTCCGAAGCATTTGATTCAGTTATAAAATTGGCGCTAGATACGCGAGTCGCGTTGTTCTTTGCTTTTCGGTGAACACCAAAGTAAATCGGAGAGTTTGCGCAACTCTATCAAGAGCAAATTCGAGGACAAGCACAGCATAGGCTTGGTTCATCTCCGATAGACAGGCTGTGAGAGAGTGGAAGAATGTTAGTCCAACCACCGGGAAGGCTACTTACAAATTCTGACATATCCAAGAGCGAAGGGGCGAAGTGGCAGTGAATATCGACTTTTTCCCGGGAAGCTCTTTCCTTCCTCCAACCATCACCCCAAATCTGGGATCCATCCACAAGCCAAAAGGAGTCATCCAGCGTCTCTCTTGCAACCGATTCCCCAGTCTCGAGTTTCACAGCATAATCCACCCATTTCCGGATTCATTGAGTCGTTCCCTCCCACGCTCAAAGGCGCAACACTCGACCAGAGTACCCCGTCACACGAAATTTGCACAACACCGACTCGCGCATCGGGTTCCCAGTCCACGAATTTCTACTGCTGTGGAATCCAAGGTAGTGCATAACAAGCCGGCGTGGAAAACATCGACGAGAGTTGACGTTGGTAAAAGGTAAGAAAGAATCCCCAAGGCCGGGAAGTCGCAAAAGAGTCGTATGGCAAGGTAGAGTCAGTCACCGGCCCTGAACCATGTCGACGACGCTTGCGCAAGCTTAAACGGCTTTCAAGCGTTGGGACTTCATGGCTTCATGCCCATGCCCATGCCCATGCCCATGCCCATGCCCATGTTCTTCTTCTTGTTCGCATGCGCGAGGCAGTGGTGGTTATGTCACCAAAGGCTCGGAGGCTTACTACAGTAGTACTCAAACTACCCTACCTTATAATATTCTACTGACCGCGTTTGCATGACTGCTGTCTAGATCGAGATATCATTTCTTCTCGGGGGTTCAGCGAACATCATCTTACTGGTCAGTCCATCTCTTTTTGGTGTCTGCGTGCTGCACTCCAGTCTCCACCTCCACCTCTACTGCTGGATTACCATGTACTACTGCAAGTTTGCACCCCCGCTTCTTGCTGTCGTTCTTGCTTTTGCATTTGTAATATAGGCAAGTCCTTTAGCCACTTGGCAAGGGAGTGTCTCGGCACTCGATCAGCCCATGCATGCATGCCTGCACGCATGCGCGACGCATGGGTGTGGGTGGGTACTGGACGGGGATCCGGATTTACCAGCCGAGGTTTGATTTCCCACCACGACCGTGCAGGCATCATCCCAGTCGATTCAACGGTCGGGATTGGCAGCCAATCGCAGCTGTGCGCAATCATACTGTGTACTCTGTCTGTTCGTCTTCTTCTCTTCTGGCAGGCAGCTGCAGGCAGATGATGATGGCTGGTCTTGCAGACGAAACAAAAATACCTCACTCCTGTACGGAACACATCATCCCGTACTCGCTGTGTGTTTTCGAGTCAGAGAGTGTTACACTCTCACTCACCCTCTCACTCTCGTGATGTTTTCCTCAACTGGTTCGGAAATGCCATGGGCATGGAGACCCCACAACCTCCCTACTCGGTGTAGCACTGCACGTTTCATCGGTACCGTTATCACGTGTTCCGTCCGTGGCAAATGCCAAGCGCGTGTTCTTGAACTCCGTCAAACCGGAAAGGTCTTAGCGGGTGAAATCGTTGCTGATTGGTTCCCAGTCCGTCTCCTATCGAGTGCGACTGCAGCAGTGCCCACTCCAGATCGACCTATCACACCCACGCCTGTCCACGTCGCACGCACCCGAAAGTCCCCCAACCGACATTTGGTGGCGCCTCGACAGACATTCGAAACAGCATCCACCATCTTCTGATATCAAGTTAATTTCGAGGTGATTACTCTAGCTGACGTATGAAGCGACATGAAGGGTGTTTGGGTGGTGGCTGACTGGGTCTCTTAAGGTACCACAACAGATAACAGGTTTTACCTGTAGCGGTTGGGGCCAGACCACACGCTACCATTGTGATTCTGATTATTGTTATTATTATTCCTGCGACTTTAATTGCAGGACATCAACAGTAATAACAAAAGTCTCACACCGGGAAAATCGCTTGTCGAATCAACAATCACGACCCGTTATCTGCACCCAAGGCCACGTTGATACTTACTTAGGTAGCCAGCCTCATTTGTGTCAGATAACACCTTCTTAGTGTTGTCTGCTCTGCTACGGACAATTCATCGCAGGCGGCTGCCTGCCCACGGTGAAGATCAAAATCCGAGTGTGCCTTTGGTCATTCGCTCGTTCGCTCATTGAAGGGTTTCACTTATCATTATTGTTCCAAAACCACAACTGGTCGGAGTTCGACGGACAGAGAAAAGGTAACGTGTTTCCGTTTATGCATTAGACGCAATAGCAGGCTCGTGTGGAGCAGCCCATGTACTCTGTTGGGCGTGCGTACTGTATTGCTGTGGTAATCAGGAACGAATTGGTTGTCCACTGCGTCTGTGATTTTGATAGTATCGGATAAAGTCGACTAACTTCGAAGTTTTGGGTTGCAGCAGTAGTCTGTTCTCCGCCAGAATTATCGCGATTACGTGGTTCGTTAGGTTGTTTCGAGTCGCAGGAAGCAGCTTAAGCAAGGCCCAGGGTTGACCCATCTGCAGCCTGCACAACTGCGCCCGCACGGACGGTTGACAGAACCGCGATTGTCAACAAACGTTGGAGTTGTTCTACCACTACGACGCTTCCACCAAGGTACTGCCACTGAGCAGATGCAAAGCATGGCTCACCAGCAGGGAGTGTATAAGGAAGACCCGGCGCCTGTAGCGGGCGATCCTGTAAGTACCGCCAGATCCTTACCTTTTCTTCATCATTTCCTTCCCTCAAACCCTACAGTACTTACCATCATCATCATCATTGTTGTTGTATTTTTTGCTGTTGCCGTCTTGAGCTCTTTGTCCGTGCTCGATATCACGATATTGCACTCCACACCATCCCGTGTGGTAGAGGGTTTTCTTTTGCTGCTTACATGAGATTGGCCGTTGGGTGCCCAATGCGAATTACATGGTATGCCACAGTTGCCGAGACACTACCGCAGCCCATCTTCCTTGTCGCCCAAACACCCCAGCCTGCTTTTCACTTCTACCTTACTACCTTACCTGCTTGGACCTCCCCCCCTGTCTCGCGCTCGAAGCTGCAACCTCTCTTTGCAAACTTTATACTCAACGGCCATACCCCTCCATGTTCTTCACCTTCCCGTTGTCACTGCAAACGTCTCCTCCGTTATTGCCCTCTTGTATCGTTGCCTGTGGTCGTTGAAAACCTATCTCTCAGACCGTCGCTGAGGACTGTGCACCGTCGCATATGAAGTCGTTTATCTTTGTGTAGTACCTTGTAATGCCCCTTCTCCTAGTCCATGTCATCAAATAAGGCTTATCTACCCTCGCCTCGCTTGTTCAATCAACGTACCAAGCATTCCCCCCCCGTCTTTTCCACCGGTTCAGGGTGATCTGCCATCCCTATTTGTATCCTTGTCCTGTTGTGTCAATACTCGTTTACCTCGATTGTTGAATCGGTTGTGCGTGAAGAAGGAAAGGTCACTGATGCTAGCTCGTGTTGCAATAGCATCATCCCCATCATATCCAGCAGGGCCCTGTTCAGCAATTGCAGCATCCTCGTCCATCTAGTATTGTTCATCAACAACCGCACCCGAACTCTCCACATCAGCCAGCGCAACCCCAGCATCCAGGCGCATTTCCTTCTCCGCACTCTTCATCTCACGGATTACCACTCCAGCAACATCAGTCACCTTACACCCAGTCAGGCCCTGGACCGAACGGCCAACCTCCTCCAGAAGTCGCATACTACCATCCCAGCCCTTACGGCACGCCAGCATCAGGGCAGTACTCTTCGTCAGGTAAGATTTTTTCCAGCGCAGGATTATCGAACTTTCTAGAGTCTTGCGATGGGCCTGTGCGCCACGCAGAAGTTATGCTGATCTCGGACATAGAACCGCCAGACCTGATGGCAACAGCGCATATGCAGCGTCCATACCCACCAGTATACCACACCCCTCAATCCAATTCGCCTGCGTCAGTAGCTTCCTCACAGAGCCACGATCAACATGCCCGTATGTACGGTCAACCACCGCAACTAGCCCAACAAATGCCCTACTATGCTCAGTATCCACCGCCGCCAGTAAATCAAATCCACCCTTCCGCATATCCTCAGCATCCGGGGCAACAGCCGCAACACCCCAACATGACCTCTCAACCTGGCCTGCTCATGTCACATCAGCAAGGCCAACCAAATTTACAGCATCAACAGCCGCAAGCCCAAACTCCAGGCATGGCCAACAGTCCGCGACCCAAGCTAGAACCTTCGCAACAAAGACCCATGGATCAAGCTGCACTACAGAGGGCTCCTTCGGGCCCCCTGGTTCAGAATCACAATCCAAATCACAATCCACCAGGAGGCCCACCGAGCAACGGGAGCGGACTGCATCCGGGTCCGCCTGGGGGTGGAGGGGTGAATCCGAACGCAGCGCCGGGACCGATACCAGCAACCACTCCTCTTGTCGTACGTCAGGACAACAACGGGGTCCAGTGGATTGCTTTTGAGTATTCACGAGATCGAGTAAAGATGGAGTACACCATCCGATGTGATGTGGAATCGGTCAATGTCGACGGTCTGAGTGCAGACTTTAAAACGGAGAATTGCGTGTACCCTCGTGCATGTTGCCAGAAGGATCAGTACCGTGGCAATCGCCTTGTTTACGAAACCGAGTGCAATACGGTGGGCTGGGCTTTGGCGGAACTAAACCCGTGCCTGCGAGGAAAGAGAGGGTTGATCCAGAGAGCAGTGGATAGCTGGAGAAATAGCAACCAAGATCCACGATTGCGTAGTCGAAGAGTACGGAGGATGGCCAAAATCAACAATCGCAAACACGTGCAAGCAAGTCATCCCACCCACCTGGCAGGTCCAGGTGGTCCTGGTGGCGCTGCAGGGGTGGCTCCTGGTGCCAACCCAATGGCTGCACCCGCGCAAAGGCCCCAACCAAGCAACATCAGCATGGGAGGCCCCCAGTTGCATCACCACCATGCTCATCCGGATGGAAGTGTACCTGGCAGTACGGAGGATGTTAGCGGTATGTTTCACTGAAATGTAAACTGCATTGTGCCCGAATATATTGCTTCGACCTGGCTGTCGTTTGCTTTTTCCACGAATAACCCGTACACGATCGTTGCTCTGTGCCACAAACTTTCATGTACCATACTTGGCGTGTTTTAGACGTTCTCTGCAACACACATATACAGGCCGTGTATTAGAAGGCTAACTTGTCATGCTTGTTCTTTCTTGGCAGTGAATGGTGATTACGATGCTCAGCGTCCACAAATAACCAAAGCTCATCCTACCAACCCACCTGGCGACGTCCGGCAAAGCCAGGTCTTTCACGGGTACCCGAACTTCCCCAGCAACCCTGCCGTAGGTACTGCAATAGCCCCACCACTCCATGACGGTATGGAAGGAGCTATGGTTGGTCACGGTGTATCGAATCCGACCGCTGTTGCAGCCGCTGTTCCAAAAACCGAAGACGAAGAACGCAACACCGCTCTCTTCGGAGACCTACCCGAAGCCAAGCGGCGGAAGTTCATCCTCGTTGACGATCCCGATCGCAACTCTCGTGTCCGCGTACGTGTCATGCTCGAGCATGTCGATATGAACGAGCTACCCGATGCTTACCGCAAGGCTAACTCTGTTTACCCACGCTCCTACTTTCCGATTCAGATGCAATCGCCGCCTGGCAAGGCCAGGGGGAATCGATTCTTCGACGATGATGACCTAGAAGGGGGAAGTAAAGATGACGGTCTGGCTGTGAGAGGAAGGACGTTAGTTCCTGTTCCGATGCTTGACGGAAACGAGGGAGAAGTTGCGGTGCCTAAGATTGGGAGGTCGAAAAGAGGAAAGGAGATTTTGCTAAACGATCTGGGATACCGAATGAGCTGGAGTCAAAGCCGGGTGTTTGCAGGAAGGACCATGTTTTTGCAACGAGCGCGCAAGTTTTCCCGAGCAACCATGTCATGCTGGTTTGTTACTAATGGTTGGAGTAGTAGACGCTTACAGAAACAAGATGAGAAGCACCATGACGGCCGGCGGCCAAGATGTCTCGTCGGTAGCGCCGCACTTTGAATCCAGAGTCGGCAAGAGGAAGTTTCTGGAGAGGAAGCGTAAGACGAAGCGTGAGGCCACACCGTCATGAACTCCCCCCCCAACCCGAAAAGCCAACTCTCAAGTACATTGCTCCTGCTGCGGCCTGAACTCGCAAAACCTCCGAACACCATCAAAGCCTCCGCTTCCAACCTTGCAGCCCAATAAATACTTATCTCGTCCATATGAACACTTGCTCCACCTCTAAAATCTCTGATACGCGCACATGCTCAAGATCCGCTTGCTTCAGAAGTCTCTGAAGCATATACATAGGCCATCAGCAACATAGGCCCTCCATTTTTGCTCAAATACGAACTTGGCGTTTAGGAGTGGAAGAAGATCGATGCTAGGAAAGGGTTGTACTAAAAGATGGAAACGATAAGGGAAAAGTAGTTGGTGGATGTACACAATCAAGTACGTACCAAGTACAGCCAAAAGCAAAGAGATTTTCGGGTTTGACTTCTTGCGCTGGCTAGTAGGCATTCGTACGCAAAGTTGGCTCTCTGGCCTGACTGCCTACATTCTCGTCTTTGCTTGGATTGAATCACTGGGCTTTGTGCAAAAAATAACACGTTGATGCCTTTGTCCTCGGGCTTTCTGTGTGCGATCCAAAAGATGTAGATGAGGGATAGTTTCTTAGCTTTAGCTTAATATTCACCCCCTTTTGCTCTGTTGTTGTTGTTATACTCGTATCAATCAATCCCTCACCGTAGTCACTAGTAAGTAGTGAGAACAGAACGTCTCGTGCCCTCTTGTTTTTCCCCCATGCATGAGAAGAATATATCTCTCATCTCGATCAGACAAAAGGCGATGACACGCATCATAAAAAAAAGTTCCCAGCAGGTATGATATGATTCTCTCTCTCTCTCTCTCCCCCACCTTCTCACAAAGAAAATCCGGGTCAGTCAATACAACACAACACAAACCCGATTCCAACGTCCTGGCTGTCATAAATAACTTTATTTCTCATGTCTGTTTGTGAGTTTGTTTATCATTTGTGGGGTTTTGCGTAGGGTGGGAATGTTTATCTTTCTGTGTATTTTTCTGATTTATTTATTTATGTGTAGGGTAGGGTAGGTAGGGTAGGGTAGGTAGGGTAGTGTAGGGTAGTGAAGTGAAGTGGAGTGAAGTGGAGTGGAGTGGAGTGGAGTGGAGTGGAGTGGAGTGGAGTGGAGGGTAGGGTAGGGTAGTGGAGTGGAGTGAAGTGGAGTGGAGGGCTGGGCTGGGCTGGGATGGGATGGGAGGGCGTTTGCATGCGTTTGCGTCGATTTATCCAGTTGTTTAAACCCCCTTCTCTCTTCCCTCTTCCCTCTTCCCTCTTCCCTCTTCCCTCTTCCCTCCTCCCTCAAATCCTCCAGCCTACCCTGACTTTACCCTCTTATATCGATATCTATATCTAGGTAATTGAGTTATTAAGCTGGTAGAGGCGAGGAGGGTAGAGGCGAGGGTAGAGGCGAGGATATAGAGGCCGTATGACGGAGGTAGAGTGGGGGGAGGTTTGGGATGGGGGGTTGGGGGAAATCGAGGGGGTTGGGTGGTGAGTTGGAGATGGCGGGGGTTTGGGGGAGTTGTGATAATGGAGGGAGGGATAGGGAGGGGTTGAAAGAAGAGGGAGAGAGGGAGAGAGGGAACAGGATCCTAGGGCCATACCAGTAGAATACCTTGGCAGTTGTGGAGGATATGAGCTGTGTAAAGCACTTGCTAGCTGCCTAGCTTTCTAGCTCACTTTCCCTCCCTCACATCCCTCATTGACAGACCTACAACAGCCTCTCAATCCAACAAACTCATCTCATCCCCCTTCCCCTCCACCTCCCCCTCCCCCGCCTTAAACGCCCCCTTCCACACTCCCCTTACCATCTCACCATCCCCATTGTCAATCTTCCGCATCAGCCTAAACGCCCTCCCATCACTAGCCCCACAGTTCCCAAACAACGCCTTCTCTGCCTCCTCATCCGCCTTTTCCAGCTGCGCTTTCGCCAACGCGTCCGTCATTAGAGTCTCCTGGATAGCATCAGACCGCACGTGTCCGCCTTGGGCGAAGTCGCGGTAGGCTTGGGTTTCGGGGGCGTCAATGAGGCGGAAGTCGAGGTCGGTGGACATGCCTCGCTTGGGTGGAGAGCCTCTGGCTGGTGAGGCTTGCTTGATTGGGGAGGTTCCTCGTTTTGAAGAGCTATAATTTGGTGAGCCTCCGCTAGGGGGAGGCTTCTTGGGTAAGCCGTTGCCGTGCGGGCTATTACCGGGTAGAGGACGAGGCGGTGGCTTGGGTTCAGATGACCGCTGGTAGGTGGGACCTTTGCCCTTGGTGCAGATGCAGCGGCAGAAGGCGGTGTCGCAGGATTCGAGGCAGGGATGGCCGCACGGGAGGGATTTCTTGCAGGGTTTGCGGCAGATGACGGTGCTGTGAGCGAACGCGTGGCAGTTCAACGGACAGATGTGGCCACATGGGAGTTTTTCTTGGCAAGGCATTCTGCAGCCGCCAACGAGGTCTGAGAAGGATTCCGCACAGGTGGCTTCAACCACCCGCGAATGATTCTCACAGGTGAGAGGCAGTGGATTCCCAATTCGGAGCGGATCATTTCTCATAATCTTGGCTACATTCAACCACAAGTCGCTGTTCTTGCACAGGAGTTGCCCGTCGCCGAAGATATAGAATCCACGCTGAGCTCGAGACAGAGCCACGCAGACCCGATTTTCGACTGATAGGAAGCCGATGCTGTTCTTAGTATTACTCCGCACGAGCGAAAGTAGCACAATTCCGTTTTCTTCACCTTGATAGGAATCCACAGTCACGACTTTGAAGAAGCAGCCTTGCAAATTAGGATGCCTACGCAATCCTTTCAGAATTAACTTTCTCTGCCCGTTGTAAAATGTCAGAACGGTAATATCCTTGACGTCCATCCCATTGTGTACTAGGTAATTAAAAAAGGCGACTATCATGTCTGCCTCCTGCTCGTTGATCTTTGACATGAGCTGGTCGGTAGTTTCTGGCCAATGATGGCTAAAGAAGAAGCTATTGACTCCGCCCATACCAGGGACACGGAGTTTCTCGAGAACAGAAGGATGATCTTCCAAGTCATCGTAGATTGGGGCCAAAAGCTTCCGAATCTCGGGGATCATGCGGCGTTGTCGGCTTAACCGAGAGAAGTCGATCTGGTTGCGGACTAAGCGCTCAAACATTGAGACATCGAGGTAGTAAGGATAGCCCTCTAAATCTTTCACTGAACAGTGACCTCGAAGTTGCTGATGGTCGCCTACAAGAATAAGGTGCTCCAGTGAGTCAAAACAAGCAGCGGTAACGTAAGACTCGAATGTTTCGGCGGCTTCCTCGATTAGGACAACTTTTGGCTTTAGACCTTGAACTAGACCCCGGTATTTGCTGAGACCTGTAGTAGTCATACCGATGACTCGAGCTTTTTTCAAGTAATTCAAGTCGACTTCCCAACGACCAACTTTTGCCTGAACTACAAGTCCTGCGTACTGTTTGGCCAGTTCACGAAACGTCTTCCGTATAGCCTCTTTCGCCTTTTGCTGCATATATCGGTAGACTGGCCCTCGATGAGCCTCTTCTATCTCCCATAGGTCTTGCTTCTTCAAAACCTCCCTAATCTTCTCTTCATCGTTGTGCCCGGCGTCAGCTGTGAAGGGTTCGGAGAAAGTTATATGCGGTCCTTTCAAGGTGTCAAAGTCGTCGTCGTCATCGAGCTTGGTTTCGGCTTCTAATTCCTTTAGCTGCTCAAACTCCAAATCGACCTCCTCAAAGTCAAACCCGAGATTTTCTGGCATGATATTCCGTTTTGCGATGATCATGTCCTTCCCGAGCCACATTGCCATATCGCCTGGTGTTTGTAAGGCGTCGGCTCTAAACCATTCCGCAGCTCCTTTGACTAGAGACTCGTGTTGGGCCTCTGTGATTATACCAAGGCTTCTGAAGAATTCGGACCCAAGAGGTTCCGAACCCTCGCTCAAGGGTTTCAACAAATCCAGCATTTCCTTGTGTAACTGGGTCATCCTCTTAGAAGTTATTCCTTTCAATCCTCCTTGAACAATGCCTGGGGAACCTCCACCCTTGACTGCAAATAGTGTCCGTGGCTTGATGATCTCTATATCCGATGTCCTCCCTCCAAGGCGGATGAAGTCTGGTTCAAATTTTGCAACATGACGTAGCAACTGATCGAGTGCATGGTTGGTTTGACAAGCGATTATGATTGGCGGACTCCCTAAACGCATGTTCTCCAGAAGAATTCGTAAGGCAACGACAGACACGTAGGTTTTGCCTGTTCCTGGTGGACCTTGAACGACGGCCAAGCGTTTTGTTAGGATCCGATTTAACGCAGCCAGTTGAGATGGATCCAGCTCTGATGTAGCATTTTGTGGCCAATCTTTGAGAATGTTGACGTTGAAGAACTCATTCCCATCGGACGGAAAAGCGAGTGAGATGTTTTGCATGGGCTGTTGGATAAGATAGTCCGGCGGCCCAACTTCCCTTTGTAGACTGATAATATGTTCAGAAAGTGGGAACCTATGAGGTGTCAGCCGCGCTAATCCTCCTTGTCAACCGACCATGTTGCGTACTTTTCATGTGCGAGCTTCTGTAAACTACAAAGCGGGTGACGATATGCTTCATAGTATCCATTTCGCGCTTCGACCATCACCCACTCTTGTTGGGGATCAATCTCAATCTCCTCTGGCCCTCCGAAATATATGTCGATCTCAGGTGGGTTCTGCTGCACCGCTTCGAGGGGTCGTGCAGCTACGACAGCAATCCGACAGATTGTTTTGAACATGTCATTCACCGGTGTCAACGCAACCAGCGACCCTGTGATCAAACGTTTCGACTGCTCCCACACAATCTTCTTTCCTGCTCTCCTCATAGAGAAAGTAATTCTTGCAGCTGCACCGCCAGTGGTTAATCTGTAGCCTAGAATGTAGACCTGCTGTAATCAGTACCTGATACTTAGAAGAGGCCTGATCGAGGTACCTTCTCGTAGATTGCAGCATTTTCCTGAGAATCTTTCTCCTCGATTTGAGGCACTGCAAGCATTTCGGACACCACATTGCGCAGCGGTGTTACTGCCTCTTCTCGGAGAAGCCCATAATGAGCTTCAAGGTATTCCTCTTTAGACGACCAAGGTTTCGAGATCTCATTGACTGGTACCTCAATCTCATCATCTTCGCCATTGCTGGCAAGGTCACCGCGGATTTCCTGCGACGTAGGAATCTCGCGCTGTTGACGCCACAATGGAAAGTCACCAGTGTCCTGAGCCCCTTTCTCGTATTCTCTTATGCTGAGGTCGAGCGTCAACTTGGGCCTTGTATTCGTGGACCGAAGGTCACGAGGTTGCTGGATAGCGTTTCCGCGACCGAAGCGCTCCTGGAGGTGCTGGTTCATGTCTGCTTGATCTGTTGAGAATCATAGAATCAGCATAAAACTAAGATGGATCGTATCTTGCATGAGACTCAGGTCGCGGAGGACTTCAAAGTGGAAAATGAATATGGCGTGTATATTACATGTCCAGTGAACGTTTGGTCATTGATATACAAGATGTGACTGGTAAGGACTGAGGTTACGAGACAGAACAATAAAAAGACCACAACATCAGAATTAGCCGCGTACTTTCACCATCCATTGCGTTGTGCAATGCTTGAATGTGAAGATCATGTACAGGTAGTGTAGAGGCAGGCGATGGCTGTTGTACTGTTGATGGCCTTTGGTCAGCATTGATCCTGAATGACGAGACATCAGTACTCAGTACGTCTCTTACTTGGGGGTTGGGTGGATCGTCCAGAAGCTTTAGGTTGCCTCCTGGAGGTGACCGTCGTCCAGGCTTGATCCGCAGTGCCTAACGAGTCCAGCGGTTGCTGTCCAGAGCCCATTCTGTGGGTGGTAGAAGAATTGCAATGATCGAATTGTTGACATGGAAGTAGTCAACTCTGTGGTGAATGTATCAAAGAAGAGATTTGAAAATTGATAATCAGAGGAGAATACGCCAAGGATAGACTAGGCTAGTCTACCCAAGGCGAGGTGTTACAAAGTCCACTTATTTACCAGCTCCATGAGATATGGGATTAACGGTCAGCTCAGAAATGGAAATTAGAAAACAGCGCCATTTAGGAAATTACATAAGTACATAGAAACTTATAGATCTATGCAAGGATCCGAGAGAGTCCAGAAAGGTTGCTAGAACACAAGCGTATCCTTTACCTACCTGTGGTATTCGACATGAATCGATACCGGGGTCCTTTTTTCGGAAGCCCTTCATTTGGGGGTCCTTTGCTCTGAGGATGGACGCCAGCCACATGCCAGTCCATGACTTTGTCCAGAAGATATGAAGATACTGGTCAGATAATGTGGATCGCTCTGGATGCACGATTCAAGTAAACACCGGATGACAAACAAATCACCAAGGCAGTTCGACACCCATAGAAAGGAAAAACTGAGGCCTTAATGGAGATGTTTGTGACAGCAAATTTCTCTGCTCCCAAGGAGCACAGTCAAGACAAGGCTGTGTACTTCTGGTTCTCGGCAACCAGCTAATACAGTACCTGCTTGGTATAAGGGATATAAGATGAAAGCCGTGATTTAAGTGCTTTTCAATAGGCAAAAGGTTCCAATTGTTCTAGGATGTTTGTGCGGCAGGGAGCGGCTAGTTGAGCGTTTGGGTCATGTGATCACGGATGACCAATAAGAAAGTTCCGGTAGGGCTACACGAAACCTGGGGCATTCCAAAACCGAACGACCTTGGACATATCACGACCAGTGGACATAATTTTAAGGATTTAAATGGTAGGATTACCTAGGGTCGGCCACGGCGATGGGTTTTCGAAGTCAGCTTATGATCTTCGTCAACCACTGCCGAAGACTCGTCATATCAAATAGAGTAAACGCAGGCCATACACAGACTCAATCACTGCCAAAAACTTGTTACATATCTAGTAGAGTAAAGGCAGGCTCTACGCAGACTGGAAGCCAACAGGCTATTTAATGTCTGATATGCAATCGTTTGGCGGGGACGAAGATGACAGAGATAGCGCAGGTTTGATACTCTCGATGCTCCGGTTCTATATCAAACTTAACTTAGTGCAGGTTCAGCAGATGGCAGCTCAGACAACGAGCAAGACGGGCAAATGGATGATTTAGATGTGGATGGGGATGGCGACATCGAGATTGACGAGGACAACGAAGAACATGACGATGATGACGATGAGCAAGACCAAGAGGAATCTCAGGATTCGTTTGGCGATCCATCTAGTCGGGGCCTGACCAAGCCTGCAGCTATCTCTCATAATTCTTTACTGAGCAGCAGATCTGAATCAATCCGTGACTCGAATGGCTTTGGGGGACCTGTTCTATCTGCACCTACGTCACATCCAAATCCGACCGTCCTTCTCACTGCCCCTTCGCCGAAAGAGAGCTCATCGAATTTGAGCGTCCCCGCCATTGAGACTCCAAAGATACGGCCAGAGGTATTGACGGCTTCTGTCTATGATATAATTCCCACCATTGCAGCGCCGCACTCCACTTCAATAAATTCCATAACGGCAACGCCAGATCTGCGCTGGGTGTTCAGTGGGGGCGCTGATGGCTATATCAGGAAATTCAATTGGGTTGAGACGGCTAATGGCAAAGCTATGCTGACTGTAGCGCAACGGCATCCTTTTGTCGACAGTGTCACAAAGGCTGGAGTATTGATGAGCTATTGGGAAAACGAAGACACGAATGGTAAATGAATCTCCATTCTTAGTGGTTGCGAGCTGACCATAATTGAGCGATAGTGAAACCAACTAACACTGAAGATGGTCCTATTCTTTCACCTGTGTATTCACTCGCTGTGCAGCATGAAGGTCTGTGGCTTTTGTCCGGACTTGAATCGGGCGGCATTAATTTACAGTCGGTTCGTCATGATGAAGGTAAATTAATTACCTGCCTTCGTAAGCATACATCGGCTGTATCTGTCTTGAATCTTGCTCAAGATGAGAGATCGCTCTTGTCAGGAAGCTGGGACAAAAGCGTAATCGACTGGGATCTAAATACGGGGCAAATAAAGCGCACCTTCGAAGGCAGTGGGGGTCAGATCTCAGCGCTTGAGATCCGGCCTTTGTCGAGTCTGCCAGTACCTGAGGCCTT
>JAABUL010005859.1_pt1 | contig 14792 bp, 27 predicted proteins | sample 5559151 | NCBI WGS metagenome assembly JAABUL01 (sample SAMN10711876, study PRJNA513368) | rock metagenome | isolation source: Antarctica rocks | place: Antarctica: Victoria Land, Pudding Butte sud | reverse complement strand
CCCCCCCTCCTGATGCAATCGAGGCCTGTCGCTGATTCCCCCGCAGAGCCTCGTCTCGCGGTCAAGCACCGCAGAAGGGCCTTGCAGTGTTATCCAAGAGCCGGGCCACACCTCCAAAAAGCCGCCCGCGGCCCCGATGAGCGGGATGAGGTCCGCGTGCCCACCCTGCAGCAGCGACTTCTGGCTGGGCATGTACGCCGCCTCGTGCCCGTCCCGCTTTGCGTTCGTTTGCGCCACGCCCTGCACAGATCATGTGTGAATGAGCGCCTGACATAACGCAGATGCAGGCAGAGGCCCTTCGGTTCCAGAAGCACTGCTGTTTCTGCGCAGCCCTGCTTGGTTCCGGTGCTGCAGCTGGTTGTTGGGTGTGGTGCTGCTGCTGGATGTATCCATGCGGTGTGGATGCAGTGTGATTGCACTCATGCCTGCTCAATCGATTCCGCATGCAGCGTCACCTGCAGGATGGGGCGCAGGTAGTCAAGCAGCATGCGGCGGCGCCCAATGTCCAGCAGCCCAGGCGGCGGGTTGATGTGCATTACCTGTGACAGTCAGCAGCAGCATCAGATGTGTCGCACTTGGTGCACATACGAGATGCTGCTTCTGCGACCCCCGGCCTGGTGCACTCGCTGCAGTTCATGGGCATAGGCGTACGGCATGAACTTGCTTTGCTTTGCCGATGCCCGATGTCAGTCATTTCCACAGTTACACTGACAAGTCACCACAGCTGCCCATGCCATCAGACGCGTCAGGTGTGTCCGGTTCAGGACTCAGACAGCTTGGACGCCCACCTGCTCGCGCGGGATGGATTCACTTCACGATAGCTCACCTGCTCACGCGCGTCCAGACGCTGCACGATGGGCGGCACAAATGGGATCAAGTGCACCTCCGCTGCGACTTGCGCATATTCCGGCGCCAGCCCATCGTTGTGCACCCGCACCAGCGCGCCGCCCGGCGCGCCCTCGTCCGGCAGCATGACCTGCAGAGGTCGGAAAGACTCGCTCCTCAGAATGCCACTGCCGCCGATGGTTGGAGTCCCAGCGGCTGCTATTGTTGTCGTGCCTTGATACGGAACGAGCCGAGAAACCTTGCAGAGATCAAAAGACTGAGGCGCAAGCGCATCATCGCAATCTCTGTTGCTGTGTGCAACGGTGGACGCGGTGCTTGAGCTGAGGGCGCTGTCGTGGCTGTGCCGCAGCTGCTGGGTGGCATTCTTGACATTCTAATCAGCTAATGTAATCCATTCCACCAGCCAGGCGTGGGTGGTTCCTCGCCTCTCGGACGTAGCCAATGTCGCAGTTCTCGTTGACATCCACGACCCGCCAGCCGATGACGGCCATGACGTCTGGGGGCGGCTCAGCGGGCGGCTGCGTTCTGCGCCGGCGGCCTGGCTGCTGCCTCGCCCTTCTGTCGTCCCGTTCCTGGTATGGCGGCGCTGGCCTGCGTGTGCTGCTCGCTTTGACTGACTGGCGCGGCCTGCTGCATGGGCTGTGCGCCGCTGCGCTGTCTGATACAACAATGCGCTGAGTTGCTGGACGGCTGAGCGCAGAGGCAGGCTCATGGTATGTGATCGACCTTGTAGGAGCCAGGCATTGCCTGCATGTGCGACTGGCCACAGTCTGCGCGGCTTGAGGCTGAGTCGATGTTCGCATGCCGTTTCGATTTTGGGCAAGGCTGCCCAGGGTGCGCAGCGACACGAAGGGCTGCACCAGCAGCGGCCAACCCGCTGGTCCTGCAGTCATTGACATGACGAGCTGCCTGCAAATGGGATCTGAACCGCCATTCAGTCTTGAGGCGGAAGGCAAGGAAGCACAACTCAAAACAGCGCACGTGCAGGTCGTGGTTTTGCGGCTCAAAAGCTCAAAATTGAGTTTGCAATTGCATAGTCAAGATTCAATCGTCCAGGAAAATACCGAAAGATGGTTTCTGCACAGGCCGATGCCGAGCCGAGGCTCTTTGCGCCAACAAAGATACGCCGAAAGAACGCAAGTGCAGGCCAGCGTGCCGCGGGGTCGAAGGACACACAGCCGACAGCCGTGCGCAACGTAACAATTGCAGAGCAGCAGTCCACGCCCACGCCGGCTGGGCTTGCCTCATCACCATCCGACCGAGACCGGCCTGCAGATGCTGCAGGCGGCTTGGGACCCTCGACCGCCGTGCGCAGCTCAGCCAGCGGCCGTTCAGAGGCGTCAGATGCGCCCGATCTGGACGGCACCGCGACAGAAGCCGGCGCTAATGTTTCACCAGCTGCAGTTGCGGACGCCGCCGCCGCAACAGAGGAGCCGCCCGCGACGCTGCCCGTGGCGGACACCACCTTCCGCGAGCTGGGCGTCAGCGAGTGGCTGGACCGCGTGTGCCGCTCACTGGGCATGACGAAGCCGACGCAGGTGCAGGCGGGCTGCATCCCGGCCATCCTGGCGGGCCGCAACGCCATTGGCACCGCGCACACCGGCAGCGGCAAGACGGCGGCGTTTGCGCTGCCCATCCTGCAGCTGTTGGCGGCGGACCCTTACGGTGTCTTCGCCCTCGTGCTGACCCCCACCAGGTGAGCATCTCGTCAGCCTCTTCACGCGGAGGCGACCACACCATGCATTGCTGCAGAAACCTGAATGACATGGTGCGGCACTGGGCTCCCAGCGAACTGCTCATATGTAAACGATCTCGGAACTGCACTGCCTGTCCCAGCCCTGGCGCACCTACAAGTACTCTCTGCTCATTGTCGATAAGCTAATCTCCCAATTGCTGCTCGCTGCAGGGAACTGGCGTTCCAGCTGGCGGAGCAGTTCCGGGCGCTGGGCGCAGGCATGGCGCTCAAAGACGCCGTCATTGTCGGCGGCCTGGATATGCAGGTGAGCCGTTTGTGGTCTTTGATGTCAAAATCGCGCTCATCAGCCATCTGATACTATGCCTTCTATTGTTCTACTTTGCCATACCATAACGTGGCGGTGCTTTTCACCTTACCGGCGATGTCCTGGACGTGCAGGCGCAGGCGATGCAGCTGGCCGCGCGCCCGCACGTAATCATCGCCACGCCCGGCCGCCTGCGGGTGCGCTACTTCCTGCCCTATCAGACGGCGGCGAGTTGCATGCCATTCTGCCAATGTCGGCAGATGGGCTGTCTGCTTCTGACGCCTGTTGCACTGTTTCAAGTCAAGCAGCATGAATGAGACAGGCCGGCTGACTGGCTGCAGGGGCTGCTGACGGCCGACCCGGGCCTGGCAAAGGACCTTGCAAAGACGCGCTTTCTGGTGCTGGATGAGGCAGACCGGCTGCTGGAGCCCACGTTCGAGGTGCGTTGAAGGATTAGAATGCACAAGGAATAATGACAAAGGATCCCTCAGGACACCCTCAGGACAAATTAACCTTTCGCATTACTGTGTCCAGCTGGTTGCCGCTTGCCCATGACAGCCAAAGGCACTTCGATGCTTGCGTGCTTGACAATTTGACCATTCCCTGCCTGGCGGCGCCCTGCAGACGGAGATGCGGGGTGATCGTCGAGGCGCTGCCAGCATTGCGGCAGACGCTGCTGTTTCAAGTAGACTGACCAGTAAAGTCTCAAATAATTCATCCTCGCTTTCTGCAGACGGAAATGCGGGTGATTGCGGAGGCGCTGCCGGCGACGCGGCAGACGCTGCTATTCTCGGCCACCATGACGGCGTCCTTGGTGGCGATGCAGAAGCACGCGCTGCAAAATGCCTTCCACTTCCAGGTGCTTCATGCAGCCAGCATGAAGCCAGAATCACAGCCATTCTGGTCCAGATTTGCACACGCTAGCCCAATTTAGATTCCACTAATAAGCTAAGGGGGTTTTCAGCGCCTGTGCAGGAGCATGCACCCCAGCCAGGGCGCTGCGCGCCCACCGGCAGCAGTGCTGCCGGTGGCAGCTGATTTCTGATGGGTTGTTCTTGCTGTCTGGCTGCCGACCCCTGCTGTGTTTCTAGTGGTCCATCTGCACTGGGCAAGGCCCAGGACAATCACACTCTCATTGCTGGCGGCCCTGCTTTGGGAGTCCTGCTGAGAAGTAGATTGTGCTTCGAGCAACCATGCCCCTGTGAACCTGCAGTGCAGAGCTGCGATCTGGTGTCACATATAGCTGGACATGCAAACGCAGGCCTTTGTTGCACTTGGGCTAATTCATCAACAAATGCTGGGCTGGAATGGGCTGGAATGCGAACCGGTGCCAACTCCTGTATGCCCATATTTACGTGCACCAGGCGAGGGGCTGCAGAACCTTACCAAGCTGCGGCAGGAGTAAGTGTTCATCCATCGTTCCAAACAGTTCAGACTAGAAGCTCTGAACCAACGACTGTGCGGCTCTGTACAGGTGTACGAGGGGCTGCAAATGGTGTTCAAGATGCTTCATGACCAAGTGCCAACAGTTCCACACCCACATGACACTCGTCTGTGACACTTTGCCCCTGATTTTGCGCCCAGGCGTACGAGGGGCTGCAGACGGTGGCCAAGCTGCGGCAGGAGTATGTGTTCATACCCGCCAAGGTCAAAGAGGTGTACCTGTTCCACCTGCTGGGGCAGCTCAAGGAGCTGGGCGTGCGCTCCGCCATCATCTTCGCCTCCACCTGCAAGGCGCGGCGCTCTGCAAGAGCCAATATCAGTAGGGAAGCGACCGAACATATGTACAAACCTGATCAAACTAGGGCACCTCAGGGAGCACTCTTTACGCCTCCACCTGCAAGTGAGCGTCGCCTGCCACATGTTGTGAAGCCGTGTAGTCGTGGATGTGAGTACTGCACATCAGTCATGAACAACATGCGCGAGCGCCTGCAGCAGCACATGCTCATACTGCTTGAGCTTCAGCCCATCGTATGAACAAAGTGGACGGCAGTCCTCAGTATGATTGACTTTACATGTGCTGCAGGGTGCGCACATGCTGGGGTATGTGCCTGAGGAGCTGGGGCTGCAGACATAGCACGCAATTGCTCTCCCACACTAGACTTGCAAATTCACAAGGCTTTTGCATCCACTGCCCTGCTTGATTCGAAGCCATATTATGCTGTAGGGTGCCCACATGCTGGGGTATGTGCTGGAGGAGCTGGGGCTGCAGGTGGCGCCGCTGCACTCACACCTCAACCAACGCCGCCGCCTGGCCGCCCTCCACCGCTTCAAGTCCGGTGGGTACCAAGGGCCGAATCGCCCTTGCTCTGTGTTTCCCTGCAGTCTGGTCGCACAAGACAGAGTTGTGCATCGAGGTCCGGACAGTTGCAGAAGGTCATTGGGCTCTGTGTGCCAGCCTCCCGGCCTGCCGGTCCCACTTCTTGGCGCTATGGTGCACACGCCAGTATGCAACAGTGCCTGATTGGTATATGACTGCTGCAGGCGTGGTGCCGCTCCTGCCGGCAACGGACGTAGCGAGCTGTGGGCTGGACATCCCGACCAGGAAAGCAGATCTTGTATCCACAAGAAAAGCTTCTTGCTGCCGCAGGCGTGGTGCCGATCCTGCTGGCGACGGACGTGGCGAGCCGCGGGCTGGACATCCCCAGTGTGGACCTGGTCGTCAACTTCGACCTGCCGGTCGCGCCGCGCGACTACGTGCACCGCGTGGGGCGTACCGCCCGCGCTGGCCGCGGGGTGCGCTGCCTTTAGAAAATGTTACATCTGTTTCTGGACATTTGCGTGCCTCGCTTGGTGGATGCTCTACCTGGCTGCGGCAATACAAGCTTCTGGTGGTCCTTTTGCGGGGCCTCTGCGCATGTCAGGTCTTGTGCTCCCGCACACTGAGAAAGACGCAATTTCCTGCCCTTTCGCTACAGGGCTGGTCGCTGAGCATGGTGACGCAGTACGATGTGGAGCTGGTGCACCAGGTGGAGGCTGTTGTCGGCACCACGCTCGCCGCTTACGACATGCCTGAAAAGGAGGTCCTCAAGGGCATCACCAAGGTGGGCGTGAACAGTCGCCCACTTTTGTCCTGGAGCGCTGGTCCTTTCCTACGCCATCGCCTGGCGGGGCGGTTGTGTTCAGGATGAAAGACCCAACCGATTGACTTGCCAGCGCACCGGCCGTGTGGCCGTGAGGGAGGACAATCAGCAGTCGTGCTGCACCGAAACCGATGGTAACAGTGTCACAAAAGCTGTTGCTGTGCGCCCGCAGGTGTTCACGGCAAAGCGCGCGGCGGCGATGCGGGTGGCGGAGGAGCAGGGCACGGACCGGGAGCGGCCGCAGCGGCTCAGCCACGACGCCAAGGTCCGCAAGCGGCAGCGCGAGGCTGCTGCTGACGGCGCGGCGGCGTAGGACGGCCGCCGATGATATTGTCGAGTTTACGACTACTTTTTGCGGTCAAACAATCGAGCGCAAAGTCACCCAGGTAGAAGCTGAAAAGTTTGAATGAATTGCACATGAAGTTTTGCGCCAACAAATTGCAGACCAATTTCATGAGACACTCGCATTTGCAATCTTTTCACTAAATCCACACATGTTCATCAGGCGCAGCGCAAAATCGCATGCACGTGCACGTCGGAGATGGCAAGAGTGCATTTCGTATCCCCCAGCCTGCACAGTGATCTTCGTTGCCGCCTACGCGCGCACGCCGGAGATGGCGCGGTCCATGCCCTCCACGAGCACCGCCTTCACTATGCCCATGACGTCCTGCATGCCGAACTCCATCTCCTCCCGTTCTGCCTTCGTGAAGTCCTGTAAGTACAGGAAAGTCAGATCAACACTGTTCAGGTTCACCGTGCCATTTTAGGTTCACCAGCTTTGCCAGTGCATGCTCGAGCTAGAATTACTTTTGGGAGCTGCCTGCCATGTTTTACAGAGCATGATGCGATTCTTACCTCCAGTACGTAGTCAGCAATGTTCATCTTGCCAGCAGGCCGCCCAATGCCTGCAGCACAAAATGAGAATGTATTTCTGCTGTGCGCGCCGTCCCACCCTGCTGTTCCAGGTGTCACACTCTGTGGCTCTTCAATACCATCTGCACCACATGCCAACAGTCATGGCCTGCAGCAAAGAATACGCCATGCGACAATGCCTGTGACGATGCAAGGTCATGCAGAACTCTGCATTGTCGTGCCCTTGAGTCGCACCGACGCGGAGGCGGGCAAAGTCCTGGCTGTCGCCAAGCATGGCGACGATGCTGCGCATGCCGTTGTGGCCGCCGTGGCCGCCCTTGGGCCGCAGCCGCGTCTTTGCCGTCGGCGTGTCCAGGTCGTCGTATATCACCAGCACATGGTCCTGCTGCACCTGCCGTTTGCACAGCGCTGGCGTCAGTGGCTGCACTCTCTGCCCATGGGAGCAAGGTGGCACCCTGCGCATGTGGCTCTTTCGAACATAACGCAGCAGCACAGCAGTGTTCGATGCTATGCTGCGCATCCTTGGCGCTGGAGGCTTTTTGTTAGCACGGCGGGACCCACCTTGTAAAAGTCCACGAGCTTGCGGACGGCCTTGCCGCTGTTGTTCATGAACGTCGTTGGCTTCGCCAGCAGCACCTTGGCGTCCCACAGCCGCCCGCGCCCCACCAGCGCATTGTGCTGCTTCTTGTCCACCGGAATGCCCGCGGCCGCGCCCAGCCGGTCGACGATTTGGAAGCCTATCTGCAAAACGCAGGAGGGCGAGTGTCAGACCCATGTAGTATGTCAGACTCTGTGCACCCCAGGGCATGGGTTGTCCGCCGGAATGCCAACGACCGCGCCCAGTCGGTCGATGATCTGGAAGCCTATCTGCACAACGCAGGAGAGCGCAGTTCGTCATACGTGAAGCCCTGTGCATCGTGCAGATGAGGCGGCTTCCATATCACAGAACTTGCGGCTGTGCACGCCGACACTAGCATGGTGCCCTGGTGCGCCGCAGCCATTCGGCGGCATACTGTGGAACGAGAATCGGTGCATGCATGAAGTCCGAACGACATTGCTAGGAGCTCACGTTGTGCCGCGTGTCCTCATACTGCGCGCCGGGGTTGCCCAGGCCGACGAGCAGCCAAAGGTCGCCGCTCTCCGGGGCGTCGCCATTTGACGACGCGGCGGCGACGGCTGAAGATGCGCTGCGCTTGCTGCCGGGCGTGCGGCCCCGGCAGGCGCTGAGTGTGGCCCCCAGCGTGCTTTGGCGCAGGTCTCCGCCGCTGCTGAATGCAAGGCTGTGAGCCGCGATGCGTGGCGGCCGCAGTGGCTGGTGCGGGAACGCGGTCAGCGGCTGCGTGCAGACCGATCGCAGATGGCTGCTTGTGCAGGCCAACGCACGCATGTATCAGCAGCGCTCAGGAAGCTTCCTCTTGAACACTTGCACCTCAAAAGAGTCCGGCTGCTCGACAGTGGCCGTCCGAGGAGCGCAACTGCAGCGATGAGCGGAATGAGCCACGGCAGGGATGAAAGGCTAACAGCTATTGTATTTCAAAATGCAGAACAAAGCATAAAATGACGCTGGCTGGCCTGATCTGTGCCTGTTCCACTGCAGGCACGTGCACCTCTCAGCACGAGTGCATAAACGCATGTTCGGCCGGCTACAAACGCTTTTACACCTCTCTTTCGAAGCGTGAGCAACTGATCTCTGGCACAGCTTTCCGACGCGCTGCAGTAAGGAGATTCGACAGACACCGGACACTGAAACCGAGGTCTCAGTTGTCAGACCGCTTGCCCTGCTGTAGCAGCTCCCTCGGCTTGAACGCTTGCCAAAGCAGCGCTCAGCGAGATGTAGGGGCATGTAGGCTGCACTGGCTGGCGCGGTCTGCGCCTTGAACACGCCTATTCTCCGCCATGGACGCGCCCGCGCTGCCGCTGCTGGTGCCCCGGCCTGCTGCTGTGGAGCTGTCGGCTGTGAGGTGACGGGCCAGCAGCAGATTTCGCGACGCTGCACGCTGTGTGCTGGCAACGCACAGCTGCATGCAGGTCTTGGGCGCTGCCGCATGTCACAGCGGCCTTGCAGTTGCAACACTGCCGTGCAATGCCGCTGCCACCGAGCTGGCGCATCAGTGCGGCACACACACATTGTCACCGCATTGTCTGACCTCTGCAGTGCACTGGAACCTGCAGGGCGCGCAAGTCGGTGTTGCTGAGCAAGGCGGGGCTGGGCGCCAAGGGGCTGCGCCACAAGTGGCTGCGCCTGGACTCGGAGGGCGACACCCTGGTGCTCACCACCGGCAAGTCCAGCCTCACCGCGCGCCTGGGCGTGCAGGTGCAGTGCCTCGGACAGTCCCAACACTCGCCTTCCCAACAGGATGGGCCTGCAACCTTCTAACGATCAAGACTTCGCCAGACAGCGGCTTTGCATGCGCGGTGTTGCACCTGCCACACAACTACATGAGGATGCAGTCAAACCACAGGGTGTGTTTGGCTGTCCTCAGGCGCGGGACCTGCGGCTGCTGGACGCGGCGCCGGCGAGCTCGCCGCCGGCGGTGCTGGCGCGCGACAAGGCCATCATCGTCAACCTGGAGTTCATCAAGTGCATCATCACCACCGGTGCGCAGATTCAGTATGCTGGACCAGCTGTGACCGTGGAGCGCTGACTGTCAGGCATCAGTCACATGTTGCCGCCCGCGAAGTGGAAATGATTGCATGCTCAACCTGTAGTTCATCAAGTGCATCATCACCAGCGGTGCATGAGAGTGTGCTTTCGTTTGCAGAACCACCTATGGAGAGGCATGCCGACATGTTGCGCGTGACAGACACATGGCTGCACAATAAGTGCTTGATGCAGCTGCGGTCATCTGCTCTGCCATCATTTTTTTGGCGGCGGGACACATGGAGGAGCTCCAGAATCTGCAGTGGCATGTATGTCTCTTTGCGCGCAGATCATGCGCTAATCCTAGACTCGGGGGAGGAGCGGTTGCTGGCCTTTGTTGAGGAGCTGCGGCGGCGCCTGCGGGTGAGCGCTGCACCCAGTCACTCCTTGTTGACGCATTGCAATAATTGCACACTCTGAAACCCGCAGCCTTGAGCTTAATTACTGTGTCCCTGGCGTCCACAGAACCCCTGCATTGGTCACTTGGTCCACAGGGCACCCAGGGCGGCAGCAGCATGTTTGGCGGCGGCGATGGCCCCAGCAGTAGCAACGCCGAGGCGCTGAATGAACTGATGGAGGGCGAGGCGCAGCGCGGCGCGCTACTGGAGAAGGCGTTTGCGCCGTCCGACGCCGGCAATGACGCCGGCAGCGACGCCGGCAGCGGGTACGGCAGATGCTCTCTATACGGATGCAATTGAAGGCTTGTGGTCATTCGTCAGCGGCAATCAGGGTATCTGTCGCAAATATTGGAAGGCGGCGCGCTGCTGCAGCAGGCTTTTACGCCGTCCATCGCCGACAGCAACGCCGGCAGCAGGTGCGGCACAACCCTTGAAGACACATGCAGCAACTGCGCACGCTTGGGCACGTCCGTGAACTACTTTTGGACATCTCAGTAGCGGCTCCAGCGGCTGGCGCCGGCAGCCACTGAGGTGGCACTCTGCCAATGCCGTCAGAAGACCTCCTCACCATGCGCAGCGCAGTGACCCTCCATGCAGTCATGAATATCCTGCGGCGCATGCGGAGTACGCTGATCACATATGGGAACATCATTATTGAAAGTGCCCTCTGTCCCGTACAGCCGGCAGGAGTCCCCGCGGTTTGCGCCGCGCATCGTAGGACGCCTCGAGCTGGCGGACATTGCGGAGGAGATGCCCTTCGAGATGCGAGTCCTTGAGGCCGCCCTCGACTTTGTGCGCGGTTTAATCCTCTAGCTGCTCTGCATGTGTCACACTGCTGGATTTCGGTCCGATGCGTCTCTTAGTGCTGAGCCAAGGCTTGAATTCCTGCGACGGACGCTCACCATTGCCTTCAACCCGTGCATCGAACGTCGACTAGGTGATTCGAGAAAGTTCTGATTCCTCCTGCTCTGCAGGTCACAGCGTATATGGAGCACCTCACATCGGACCTGGAGCGGGCCGCCCACCCCGCGCTGGACGCCATCATCAGCAAGGTGGGCTTGAGCCGCCCATTCCTGGTGGCGGCTGCGGCACAGTGTGACTGCTCCTCGCAAGCGGCAGCTGCCGGCTGCGCGACATTGCCGGGTTTGTGTATGCCCCGCCCAGCCCGAAAGTCGGGAACGCTCTCTGAGATGAGAAAGTATCCTACCCGCAGGTGACTGAGCGGCGGCTGGACCGGCTGCGCACGATCAAGAGCCGCATGGTGCGCCTCAACACGCGCGTGGAGACGGTGCGCATCGACTAAACCGTTCTCTGCAAAGTTGTGGTCGGACCAGACACCCTCAAGCTGCATGCACAAGTCTTGGATCTCAGCTGCGGTGAAGAATTCGGGAGGGTTCCACCAGGAGCTCCTTTGCCACGCCCGACAGCATGCCCAAGGCTGTGAGACGGTGCCTCCCACTCCTGGGATTCTGAACACCATAACTTACCGCAGATTCGGGAGCTGCTGGAGAAGCTGCTGGATGACGATGACGACATGCGCGACATGAACCTCGCGGCCAAGTGCGTGATTTTTGTAAATCTCTATTTGCGAGCTGACGTCTGTCTATGCTTGCCAGTCACTGGATCGACTTCGCGCAGAGCGCTTATTGCAATATCGCCTGCAACCGCGCCCCCAATGTATTGGTTTCCGCCCGCACAGGGTGCGGCAGGAGGAGCGGCAGCAGTCGATGCGGCGGATGTCGGCGGCGCTGTCCGGCGGCGCCGGCGGCGACCGGCCCAGCGAGGCGCCCGAGCCCTTTGACAAAGAGGAGGAGGACGAAAGGGACAAGGACCAGGTGCTGCTTTCTTGTGTTCAAGCTTTCATTCCGACTGAATCGGCAACGCGGCGAGGCGTCAGAGCCTTCACTGCCTGCAGGTGCTACAGCTGCGGGACATGTGTTCGGACAAACTGGACAACTGCCAACTGTGATATTCTGGTATGAGTTATCGGATTCTGATGGCCAAAACCTCATACATGTCTGCAGGCGGAGCAGCTGCTTGAGACTCAGTTCATGTGTTTGGACAGCTTGTGACCACAGAAACTCTCATACCCATGGTAATCAATTCCCGACTTTCGAATTCTGCACTATCTGCAGGTGGAGCAGCTGCTGGAGACGTACTTCATGAACCTGGACAACACGTGGAACCGACTGCAGACGCTGGCCGAGTATGTCGATGACACGGAGGACTACATCAAGTTCGACATCGACACCAAGCGCAACCAGTTTATCGAGGTATTGTCTTACTTCCGACTTCATCGCAGGCACGTGTGGAGGCTGTGGCTTTGTGACATTAAGTTCATTGTTTGGCGGCATGCGCCGCATGTCATGTGCAAAGCGAGTCTTGGACAGACCTGATGAAGAAAGGGGGCTGCACCGCCTTCGATGCTTCGAACTGGCTCCAGACTCACTTTGCATTTGCCCGCCCTGCAGTACCGGCTGCTGATCATCATCGTCACCTTCGGCGTCACGATCTACTCCACCCTATTTAACATCTTCGGCATGAACCTCGGCATCAATGCGGGCTGGCGCAACAGCTTTGGCGTGTTCAACGAGGTGGTGTGGATTGGGCTGGCGGGCTCGACCGTGATTGTGGCGGGCATCCTGTTATGGGCGCGCCGCAAGAAGCTGCTGCTGTACTGAATTTCGGCAGCGACAATGGATACTCCTGCAGCAGGTGCATGAGGCTTCAGTGAACATCTCTGAGAAAACCGTTCAGTATGCACCTGTCCATGCGTTTGTAACTGCAGCACATACATCTTCATCATGGCGGTTTTTCCAGTCGCAATCACCGCTGCAGCCGCATGACATCCACTGGACAACAGCAGCAAGGGATCATTGCCATAGCCAGACTGACATGTATGGCCAACATGCCCGCCGGCAACGAAGGCATCGATCCTCAACCCCCAGAGAGCGGCTCAGCCCTGGGCAGCATGCAGGTTGATGCCCTTGGCGAAGCCATAGGGCCTTGCTCGACATGCCAGCCTGGCACTTCTCCATGCTGGCAAGGATATTGTTGACCTGCATCCAGAGAGTCAGCTGCCTCACATGAAGAAATCGCACAATAGATGTCTACTGGAAACTTGTCCATGAAAGTGCGCTGGAGTGCTTCACCGCTGGACATCAGAAGGGTGAACTTGTGTTACAATGAAGGAAAGTTGTGGGGTTGCACCAAATTAGCAGCGAAAGCAGGGAGCGCAGAATGCACCCCAGAGTGGCGAGCACGAGATGCACTAATTCAAGGACGCGCCCGGTACTGCCAGCCGGCTCAAGGCAAACATTATCCTCTGGGTGTTTAGCGGTGAGCATCGCACCCAGCTCTGCGTGTGAGGGCACCGGCCGCAGCAGCGGAGGCGGTCCGGCCGATCGGCTATGGGCCTTTGCCTGTGCCCACTCGTCCGCCGCTGCCCTGGCTGCACAGCAAAACAGTAACTATTTTCGTCAGCGCAGACATCCGGCCTGCTCGAGATTCCAAGACAGTGCATATGTGACGATGCTTTGGTACACCTTAACTGATGATTGCTGTGGGAGGAATTCGGGATATGGATCAAACAGCCTCCTGAACAGTGTTTGGAGCTGGGTGAGGAGGCTGCTTAGAATCATGATGAACAGAATGCGCACCTGCTCTGTCGGCAAGCTTGAAGGCCTTGTGCCTCCCACTCGCTGCGGGCCACTGCATTATCGAGGTCTGTCCTGTAGTCTCCTGCCATAGTCAGAATTGCTGTGACGAAGAGTTCAAACCCAGTCATTCGTCGGCGGTGGCGAGGACAAAGTTGACGCCAAGGCAATAATAATTGGCGCAAGACGGCAAGCTGCGTGGGGGACAGCTTGGTGACACGCACCTTCTCAGCAAGCCGTGATGCACGATCAGCCGTTCACAGTGACGATATATATCTGCTCTGGGAGATGTTGCATGCATGCCAAGCTGCACAATCCTACGTCTGACGCTGAGTGTTTGACCAGCATGCTGCTCGAGGACGGCTCATCGTTCTGCTTTGCATGCTGGGTGTTTCCGCTCAAAAAGCCATTGATCGACTCCTTGCATTTCCGACCGGCAAAGCACCTAGTTGAAAGCTGGCTACTTCCATTAGATTGGACGACTGACATGATGCTGCACGGCGGCATGTCTGCTGGCCGCCATTTACAAAAGTGGCGCCGCAGCGGCAGCGCGCCTCATGCCGCAGGTTGCATGTAAAGACCGCATGCTGGGTAGTGGTTGACTCCATCACTCCATTTAGTGCACATGTTCACCGATCTCACAGCATTTGCGAGTTATGATCCATGCGCGCGTGCCGGTCCGCCGATGAGATGGCGGTCTGCATGCTGGAACTCGGAGGGGATGGCTCAGCGGCATGGCTGCGCATGAACGGAAATGCCTAAGAATCGAAGCATCGGGAGATATCGACAACTTCGGTTCTGGCGCTTTGCCCCATGCCAACATGCAAAAGCGTCGAAGTCCCAGACTGTACTGATGTGCCCTAATCCAAAGGACAGCTGACTTGGCTCTGGCACGCCCTGCTGAAATCTGATGCTGCGGCTGACGCGGGATGCTCCCCGCACCAGCACATCCCGAGGCCGAGGAGGCCCGCCAGGGGAGCAGACCGGCCAATGCCTTGCACACTTGCCGGCAGCGCGCAGGCTGCAAGGTGCCTCGGAGCAACCTCATCCGATATCCACCTCTTGGCCGCGCAGCAGGAGGCTGTACTCCTGCGGGGCTGCCGAACCCTTCCCCCACAGCAGGGCGTAAGAGCCGATGGTAAGTCTATGCCGCGGCGCACGCCGACAAGAGCACTAGCAGGCAGATGCCGATTTCGGCGGGCCACTGCGGCAACTTGAAGTACGCTACGGCGGCCGCTGTAACCAGGAACACGTAGGTGCTCCAGAGCCGCACTCCTGAGGATCTGCAGCGGGGG
>JAABUL010005857.1_pt1 | contig 14801 bp, 15 predicted proteins | sample 5559151 | NCBI WGS metagenome assembly JAABUL01 (sample SAMN10711876, study PRJNA513368) | rock metagenome | isolation source: Antarctica rocks | place: Antarctica: Victoria Land, Pudding Butte sud | reverse complement strand
TCATTAGGTGTCTAGACGCGGCGGCAATTGGCATGTGCTGCACAGCCAGACAACATGGCGCTTGGTGGCGCAATTGCCCCGGCGGCCACACTACTGCCTGAGCGGCGGTGCCTGGTGCAGGCCCGGCAGAACTAGTTTAGCGCACCCCGCGAAACCCACACCTCGAACGCTAAATGTTTAAACATGCACGCTAAACACAACTTGCGCTAAACTCGGGTTTAAGCACGTACCCTTCAATATGATATTGAATATGCCATGCACATCGACAGAGCCGCACAGGATCGTGCCCAAGTCTGTGTCATCGACTCACGTGCGATATTGGCGTCCAGGCCGTCTCGTCGTGTGACAATCTGCCGCGCGAAAGCTTTCACTGCTGTCTGCGTGAGCGTCGGCACCCCAGTGTCGCCAGACAACGAGGCCGCTGCAGCCGTGTCATGACGCAGCGTCGCGCCTCTAGCGACGCTCCTGCTGTCCGACAGTAGCTGTTGCATTTACGGTATATCACAGGAGCTGTCTCCATAGCTGCTGCACCCACATCAATACGCCCTGACCCTGCCTGACCTTCCGGAAAACACAGATGTGCAAAGCTTGCGGCAGGACGACGCTGACCAGCCAGGCGCACCAAGCACTCACCACAGTTCCGGTTGCACGTGTACCATCTGACCATGTCGTTGGAGGATGAACCGAAGTCCAGAAATCGCTAGCATCACATGATACCATTTCCCCGCCCTGTAGAGAAATGCTCGCAGAAAATCCGGAGCGACACGATGTCTGCGGGCTCAACATTTTGCCTTCGCGCAGCCGCGGCAGGTCCCACCCATCGCATCTGGGGGGCCTGCCAATCAGAATCGCAAGCTTCCAGCTGCGCTAGTTCTGTAAGTGACCCCCTCGGCTGCGTCAGCTTCTCCGTCGGAGCCACGACCTCGACAGCAAGGCGATATGGCAGCGCGGCTGCTGCGCAGCCCGAGCCGCCGCCTGGCGTCCAGCCCAGTCAGCCGCTCTGCATGCGCGGCGCCGGTGCGATGCGGAATCAGCAGCGCTCAGGCCCCGTATCGGCAGCCAGCAGCCAGAAACCCGCAACCTCAGCAAGCGGCTCGCGCCCATCGCATGCAGCCCCCCTCGGTGAGCAGGAATGCTGTGCATCTGCATGGGGGTGCTCACGGTTGGCACGCCAGCGGGGGCGCCGCCGTCGTTGGGAGGCGAAGCAAGGGCTTTCCGGGACGATAGGGCAAATCGCTTGATCGTGCCTCGCAATGACGGCTGGGCTAGAGGGTGGGCTTGAATGACCCAGAGGTGTGTGCATACCAGCACGCCCCCCTCCACCCGGCTGTGGGTCCTGCGATCCATGTGGCGCTGCTTTGACCTCCGAGTTCGCACCAGCGGGGGATGGGACCAATTCGCAGTATGGAGCGCGATGGGTCAAGCAGCTGCCTCTTCCTTCTGGGCCGTCAGCAAATGCAAGTCCTAGGAGCCCGCCGTCAGCAGCCAGCAGCGACCTTGTGTGAACCCGTCGCCGCCCTGCTGTCCTGCACCAGCGGCCGCCACCTGGACTTCGAGTTCAGTTCATCGCACGGGCGCGTGTCGGCATCACTTATCTGCAGGTGACCGTGCAACACCTGGGCTGTAGGCTTGCATCAACCTAGCATCAACCTCCGCTGTGGGGCTCTAGGTCTGCGGCAGCGAAGGCTAGCGTCCCACTTCCACAGACAGCAACGCCTCTTGCATTCGCAAGGTTTTCTTCCCCGCTCAACGTTTTCGTCGTTCGGGACTCGCAGGCAGTCGCACAGCCGCAGCAACACAGGCCGCAGCAGCCAGCGCCGGCGCCGGCGTCTCTCGCAGCGCTCCGCCACGAGGCGCTACTGTGCCAGCGCTTCAAGGCGCACACCTCAGCCGTCAACACAGCCCTCGTGCTGACAGACACAGGTGCGCTGCGCTGTGCTCCCGTCGATCCCTGTTGCAGTGTATCTGCACCCTCTGGCGTTCATGCTCTGCCCCAAGCCATACTTCGTTCAGCGCCGCTCCTGCTAGTTGATTGTCATGGTGCTCGTGCCAGTGTGCAACAGTAAGACGCCCCATCTGCCAGAATAGTGCATGAAACTTATGAAGCAGTGTTTTCAGCACACAGCGCCGCGCTTGCAGGTGATCACCAGGCGATCATCACAGCGTCCATGGACAAGTCGGTCGCCCTGTGGTCAGCCCGGGTGCGTCCTCTACTCCACACAATCCAGCCCCTGACTGCTGGTCGTGCCTGCTTTCTTTCATGTCAGCACACCACAAGTTATCCGCATATCTATGCTCTGTCCGTGCCTGTCACATTTTCCAACAGCTTTCCAAGCTCGGCAACTGCCAACAGTGTTTGGGATTCTCGTCTGCGCAGGGCTCGGCGCAGCTGCCGGACAGCAGCGTGGACGGCAGCGCGCAAGTCTGCCTCGGCGGCCTGGAGGGCGGCCTGCGGCTGGGCGTGCCCGGCGCCCCGGTCTTCTCGCTTGCGCTCGACAGCGAGGCCTGCGGCTCCGGCCTTCGGCAGGTTTTCCTGGGCACAGCGGCGAAGGAGATCCTCGCGTGGGAGCCGCCACAGCCGGAGCTGGTGGCCAATGTGCAGCTGGGCGGGCACACCGGCTGGGTGCGGGCGCTCGCGCAGCACGGCCGCTGGCTATTCAGGTACGTCCTTTCGGAGCCTTCACATGCTGATCCCGCCGTTGGTCATGATGACCAGCAACATGCTGATCTGCAGTCGCGTCTGAGATGCATGCGCCACACAGCACGTGAAGATCACGCATGCATCAGGGCAGCCGCATCTGGCTGCGCCTCCATCACCCCTGCTGTGCAGACTCGGTGCTGTGCCACTATTTAGGGTTTAAGGGTGCCTGCACTGTGAAGTCGCCTGCCTTCCTGTGTGCGCAGCTGCTCCTGCAACACGGTGCAGCAGTGGGACATGTCGCGGGCTGTGCCGCGCCACGTCAGCACCGTCAGCTCCTTCACGGGAGACATACTCGCCGCTTGCACCGGCAACAGCACGCTCTTCACCGCCGGCGCCAACGGCGCCCTGCGGTGCGCACCTTGCTGTCCGCTGAACTCCATAGTCTGGAACCTCACAGTCTGGAACCTCATAGTCTGGAACTTCATAGTATGGTCGATCTTGCGACATGACAGCCGCCTCTTTCTGGCTATGTCGAAAGCGCCCTGTGCCGCAGGTCCTGTGCCACTTCAGATGGTTCGGCGCGCGCCGCCATGGCAGCAGACTCGCAAAATGTACGGCAATCTGACTCGACCGATTGTTTCCCTATGGTCTGTCCGCAGGTCCTGGGCCATCAGCAAGGGTGGCGAGCTCACGTCCGCGCACGCCAATGAGGCGGCGCACGCGGACCGCATCTCGGCGGCCGCCTGGCACGGCGGTTTTCTGTACACCGCGTCCGCCGACGGCTGCGTCAAGATGTGGGACGCGTCGCTGGAGCTGGTGAGCTCCACTTTCTCCGGCTCAGTATATCTGGCTCGGTGATTCAGTCGCATGCTTCCTGTACATGGCATCGGCCCTAAACCCTAAACCCAACGGCCATGTCAAGATGTGGGTCGCATCACTCGAGCTGGTGAGGGCGCCTCTGGCCACCGTCCTTTGATCGTTGTGGTGTGAAGCCACGAACGGCAAGCAGGGCGCATCAGGATCGACTCTCCATCCGGAGGCAAGGAGACCTATCCAGTCGAGCAAGCGGAAAACGAAGGCAAGAAGGAAGAGAGAAGGCTTCCATGCACAGCGGGCATAGCATGACTGTTGCTGGTGTCGGCGTAGGTGACGTGCGTGCGCGCGGCGCACGGCGGCGGCAAGGTGCACTGCCTGGCGGTGGGCCCCGATGGCCTCATCTACACCGGCGGCGAGGACAAGGTGGGTGCAGTCCTTTCTGCCGTCATTCGTCTGCCTTGGGATCCTTGGTCTGCCTTGGGATGCTTGCTGGATTCTTCGCATCTGGCGTGAATGTCCTGAGGCGTTTGCCTGCAGTTGAACAGCACATCTGGACGGTGACTGCCGTTCCAGACACATTCCTGCCTGCCTGCGTTCCGTCCACGGTTCGTGCTGTCCTGTGACGGTACCTCACAACCTGACACTCCTTCACCGCTCGGGCAGCGGATGCTGTGTGCAGCTCTCGCCCTGATTCTGCATGCCATCGTGAATGCAGCTGATCCGCCGCTGGTGCGCGGGCATATCGTCGGCGGGCCTTCTGGCGGAGGCGGCGCCGCCGCTGTTCTGCCACCACGCGCCAGTGCGCACGCTCGCCGCGGGACCCAAGCACACGCTTGTGTCGGGAGATTCTCGCGGCGACGTCGCCGTCTGGCGCGTCTGAGCAGCGGACGGTTCGGTGGCCGCCTCCCGGGCTGGCGCGGCAGCGGCTGCCGTGAAGCCGCCCTGACGCCGCAGAAGTTGGCGGCGGCCGCCGCATGGTGGAATCTGTCGCTGCCGCAGCAAACGGCGGGAAGGACGGAGGGCCGTAAAGGGTGGTCTGCAGCGGGTGAAGCGTGGGCGGGCGGCCGTCGTTCCGGTCGGCCCGTGCCACAGCTTTTGAGGGAATGCGATTTGAGGGAACGCGTGTGTGTTTCCGGTGGAGGGTGGGTTCTGGGGGCGCCTGCGGGCGCGCAGGGATTGCGAGACTGTTGAGCAGCGTCTGCGGGGGGTACATGGGGAAGCGATGTGGCGCAGGGAAAGGAAAAAACGTATCTACCAGGGGCAGGCGCGAGGCAGGCGGCGCCTTCTGTTGCGCGGCTGTCGGCTGCCAGGCTTTGGTTGGAAGCTGCTACATGTTTGTGAGCCACTGGCCAGCGGTGAACTCTGGGAAACGTGTTCTCAGCATTCATTCTGGCCGGGCGAGCCGTTGAACGGCTTCCTCCTAGGCCGGTGGCGGGCAGCCGCGTTGCTTTGGGTGCCGCTGCGCCGAGCGCTGAACGCAGTGCGATTCGGCGGTGACCGAGGGCCGCATACCTGTTGGCGAGGGTTTGTGGTAACATCTGACGTGCTGCCACGCACATACATGGCGCGTGCAGCGGTTTGCAGCGCCGGCATCGCAGCGCTGGCATTGACTGGAAATCTCTCTAGTGTGATGTGATAAGGAGGCGGGTTCCTCCGTTATAATGCGCCCGTGCGCCGCTGCGCTTTGGTTCTGGGCAGAGGCTGCGGAGCGGCAGCCTTGTGTACAGTGTTTTGCTGTGGCTTTTCTGCAAGCAGCACCCTGTAAGCACGCACGCTTTGTTTCACCGTCTGTTTTGGCCATGTCTCACCAAGAAACTCACACCTGATGCACTCGCCAGAATCATCAACCGCAAGTGGGTATCCCTCCCATGCACAAACCCAGGGTGATGCTATGGCCACCCTGGTGATGCTACGGCCATCCAAACTCAAATTGTGAGGGCTCAGAATGGATGCCGTTCCACGCCGCCTGTGGCCAAAGTTTGATTGGGTTCCCGAACCGGGAGTGTGCATGTGCTGGCCAGGCAGCGGCGCCGCCGGGCCAGCTCGGAATTGCACCTCCGCTGGCGACGGCAGACGGCACCGCCAGAGACGGTGCGCACGCCTTTATGAGACAGGTAGGCTGCACCGTGCCAGGGCTGCTCAGTGAGTGACGTGCACGCTGCAAGAGCTGACATGCGCGCCTGCGGCAGTTGCGCGGCGGGCGGCGGCGGCGCAGGTCCGCCACTGGAGCTGCCCCCGGAAGACGGGGGACCGCTGCATGCCCGTCGGAAAGCTGCCCCACAGCGTGAAGACATTCTCGTCGTCCCAGAGATTTCCGCGTCCGATGCGGAATTCTGACGAGTCGTCAGTAGCGCTCGGAACGCTTGGATTATGAAATGGAGTAGGAGGTCCTCCTCTGTTGTTTTTCATTTTGAAAACGTCTAGGCGGCACTGGGTTTTCACTGTAAACACTTTTTCGTCCGCATTGTTTGAAAACATGAAAGAACAAAGGAGGCCGGTGACACCAGATAGGTTTTGCAGATTTAAAACCAGCGCCACGGGCCTTCTTTGTTCTTTCGTTTTTTCAAACAGTGCGGAACAGTGCGGCTCCCTTTCGAAAAAGTGGTTACGGTGAAAACCCGGGTACCGCCTAGACGTGTTCAAAAATAAAAAACCAGAGGAGGGCCTCCTGCTTCATTTCTATAAGCCAAGCGTTCAGAGCGCTACTGACGGACCCGCCTTCCGGGCTGACGGCGGCGGCGACGGCGAGGACTCTTCCAGCCCATGGAGCTTTTGTGGTTCACGCGTCGTCACCGAGTTGCAGCCTCTGATGAGGGGTCGCTCCCTCACATCCTCCTACGGTCAGCTCGAGCCTCTGCTCGTGACTCTTGTGGCCGCTATCAAACTGGAAGCTGAAGGTAAAAGTTGACCCAAGCATTGGTCCTAGCTAAGCCTACAAGCACGACTCGGCTTTACTCGTGCTGTGCAGCACCTCAATAGATACGACACCCACCGCCGCGGGCAAGCACATGGTGCCTTGTGTCATCACCAGGGGCATGTTTTTCGAGTGAAACGTTTCACTAGTGTAGTGGGTGATTGCAACTAACGGAAGTACTTGTTTGAACGGGAAGTAGCTGAAGCTGCCGGGATGTCAGGGTCAGAAAACCTAATATCCGCAGATAAACCAACGGAAAGAACCACCAGACATCCTGACGTCCTGGCGGCAGGATGACTGATGGCTAGCGCACAAAGCTGCCTTACGTATGAGCGTTATGCAGGCCCGTCCTGCTGCTGCGCTCAGCTGCGCGCGGTGCTGAGTGCGTTGCAGTTCTTGTGAGGGAAGGACGCCCAGGCCGCTGGCGCCAGGTGGTGCAGAGCCCAGGGTCGCCGATGAAATCCAGCAGAAGGGTCTAAACATTGGCCCCCGCATTCACATTGTAGACGAACTCCGTGAGTCAGCAGCCAGCTTTGCCGAGATCGCAGCCCCCGCCGCGTTGTAGACACAATCCAGCAGTCGTGTGAGCCGGCAGCCCGTGGTCGCAGCCTTCCTGCCACAGTCGTCGAGGCACACAGACCCGGATAAGTTTGCACCTTCGTACCGAGTGCTATCGGGCGTGGGTTTGTCACTGCAGCGGTGCGATCAAGCAGCTCGCGGATCACATGGCGTCTCGCTGTCCGACCATCTGAGCGCGCGCGCTGCAAGCCGCAACGGGCCTGCCTGCCAGCGTTCGCAGACTGCCATTGGCCAGTGCACCGGACAGCGAAACCGCCGGCTGCTGTCGCGCCAAGCCGGCATGCAGGCCGACGCGGTCATGCATGAGGATGCAGCACGCGCGTCTATGGTGCCAGCGGCTGTGGTGGCAGCGGCGGTGTCGCAGCCAGTAGAGGTGATCTCACGGCACCAGCTGCACTCTCTCTGGGGTGTGCCACAAACACCCGCGAGGTTGCATTTCACCAGATTTTGGGCATGACTGATGAGTTTGCCTGTGCAGGTGACACACGTGAGTTGTGGCAGTTCCCACTCGCTCGCCATCCTAAGTGAGTCTCGCCTGCAAGTACATTCACCTCTTCGAGTAGCCGCTGCCTTGACGGCCTCGAAGCTGTTTTGTCCTTGAAGCTTGTTCCGGTTCTCTATCATGTTTTGTCAGACAGTATACATGCGGCCACGCAGATTGCGACCTACTGGTGGCGTGGGGCCGCGGAGAGGACGGCCAGCTAGGTGAGCGGCTTGTTGCGTGTCGTTGGATCGACATATGTAGCGAAGCTTCAGTCACCCCCATTGTGCAAGCCTGCTGGCGGCGTTCAAGCGCACTTTCTTCTCTTGAGCGGCGGCTCAACATTGGCGTTGGTTGCGGCAGCGCTACGAGATGAACAATGGCCCTGCACCCGTTTCCGAGACTCAGACCTCACCCAGGGCCGCAGCGCTCATTCGAAGAGCATGCTTCTCGCAATAGCACCAGCCGCTGAAGGGCTGGATGCCCTGTATAGCTGAGCTGGCGGCGGCAAGCATCGCCACACCCTCATGACCTCACAGCCAAAGGAGAAGAGTACATGTTCTCTGACAGTGCGGGCAACACATGTCTTTGAAAGGGCTGTCGCCTGCGAGCTTGACAGCGCCGCCGGAGCTGGGGAGCTGAAACACAAGAATGACCGACTTCCGACTTTACGGAATCGATGTGAGACGGCTCCGACATGAGGACGTTTCTGCAAGCAGGTCTGGGCGATGCAGAGGACCGGCTGGCGCCGACGAGCGTTGCGGCGCTGGCGGGGGCCGGCGTGTCCGCCATCGCGTGCGGCGCCGAGTACACGCTCGCCCTCTCGCGCACCCAGCAGCGCGTCTACAGCTGGGGCTGGTGCGTGCACCTACTCATTACCAGCCGGAAACACCGACCCCAGCCATCGGAACCGGAAAGTCAATGCTCCACAGAAAGCCGCGCCCTGTCGCGCACCCGACACCGCGTCCACAGCTGGCGCTGGTGCTGGCGCTGCATGAGATCGATTTGAACACAGGCTTCGGGCCAAGGTGCACGGGCTGTGGTGCATGAAGGAGCCACACTGCGTGGGCGACGGTGCGTTGGACAGGGTGCAAATGACAGGGTGTGCTGCTCGCCGTTGCACACGCAGCAGCAGCAGCAGCGCGTGCACAGCTGCGAATCTGGATCCACAGTCTGGCTGAAACCCCAAAGCCTCACGATGCTGCATTTCCTCCTGTTCAGGGGCGACTTTGGGCGGCTGGGCCACGGCGACTGCGGCGATGTGTTTCTGCCCAAGCCCATCTCTGGGCTGAACGACATAAACATCGTTGCGTGCGCTTGCGGCGACACGCACTCGCTGTGCGTGTCGTCCGACGGCGCGCTGTACGCCTTTGGCCGCAACTCCAACGGGCAGCTGGGCAACGGCACGAGTGAGGACTCGACGATGCCGCAGCGGGTCGCCGCGCTACAGGTGGGTTCAAGCAGCGTTCTGAGAGAACTAGTTTGTGCACCTCCAACGGGCAGCTGCGAAGCGGCACGAGTGGCGACTTGACGATGCCGCGGCGGGAGGCTGCTGTGCATGTGGGACAGCCGAAGCTCGATGTCGTAGTCGTTGTGAAGGTGATCCAGAGAAGACGGATTATGTCAATGTGGATGGGGAACCAGGCTGCGCATGCACCTCCCTGCGCCGGCCTGCACAGTTGCATGGGCAGGAGGAAAGGGGTCAATCGGGCAGTGAACGCTGTCGGCAGCATCCCGCGGCAGCCTACCGCAGCAGCGCAGAAGCGGCCCTCCTTGTTTATGTTGCCAGCTGCTGCGGCGACAACAGCTGCTGCGGCGACAAAAGCTGCTGCGGCGACAACAGCTGCTGCCGCTGGCCACAGCTCCTCGAGGACCCAGCTGTCTGCATGTGCTCTGCTGACACACTTTCACCTGGTGCGCTCTGACCTGTATGTCTACCGCTGTGATGCAGGGCCACAAAGTCACATCCGTGTCGTGTGGAGCAGAGCACTCGGTGGTGTCCACAGGTGCCGGCGAGGTGCGGACTGCCAGCTCACATACTGCGTTTCTTTGACAGAGTCACATTTTTATGGTCAACGCCAGTTTGTTCAGGGTGCTCAACTGCGCGTGGGGATCATGTACTTAGTCATGCTGCATTTTCTCTGCTATGTCGGGCAAAACCGCACCATTGATTGCGCTGATCACTCGCTTTACGCAGGTGTATGCCTGGGGGTGGGGGCGCTATGGCAACGTGGGCGACGGCGAGCGCGTCGACAGGTGCGCTGGCATGGCCAATCACAACACGTGCTGCTGCAATGACGAAGTGCAGTCTTCGCAGCACCACCGTATGATGAGAAGCTGGTGTTGCCAGCTGGCTGGTTTCGTTGTCAATTACGTCTCTGCTGCATGCCTGCCTCGTCCACATGATCGGAGGCTCGAGCATCCGACAGTGGCAGTGCTGCGTACTGCCGCTGCCGGTGTATCGTTGTCCTCCGTTCATGCGTCCTCATGCAGGGTACCAGGGCCGGCGGCGGTGCTGAGGGGCAGCGCGACATCTCTGAACACATCGTGTAGAGGGCTACTCGACTGACTTCGTCAGACGTTCGAAACCGTGCTTACAGCTGACGCAGACAGCAGTGCTGGAGGGGCGATCCTGTTGCCGCTCTTGTGTCCTTGACATCGTGCAGAAACCAAACCTAGGCTCGAAACTGCTGCGCAGGCTGACGCCAACGCGGGCGGCGGTGCCAGAGGGGCGGCACATCACCAGCGTGGCGTCTTGACACTGTGAAATGTTGTCGGAACAAGCGTTTCAAGCGTTTTCGCTCGACCATGCAGGCTGACGCCGACGCGGGCGGCGGTGCCAGAGGGGCGGCACATCACCAGCGTGGCATCGGGGTGGCGCCACTCGCTCGCGCTGGACGTCCAAGGCCGCGTGCTGTCCTGGGGCTGGGGCAGTTACGGGCAGCTGGGCCATGGCCTGCGGCAGTGCGTTCTCGCCTGCGGCCCCTACCTATTGTCCTGCCTTTTGTGAGTCCGAAACGGCATTGGGCACCGCCGGCCGCATGCAGTCCTGGGGCTGGGGCAGCTGTGGGCAGCTGGGCCGTGGCCTGCGGTATTGCGCCTTTGCAACGCGAACGTTATGATGTGTCTGCGCGCCGACGGGCTCACGCGTGCACCCTGGCTGATGCTCGAGAAGCTTTCGACTCCAGCTAGTGCCTGCGCGCTGGCTTGGGCTCACTCGCGTGGTCGCGCCGCGCGCGGCGGCGGCATGGCAGCCACTTGCCGCTCGCTGCTGTTCCGGGGCGGCTGGTCCCCGGCTATTTAGGGTTTAGGGTTTACCGGGGCGGCTGGTCCCCGGCATGGCCCAGGCTGGCGCGCCGCACCCCGATCCAACCCGGAATAGAACCATCAATTGCCGCTGCGCTGCGTGGCCTCTGGCGCTGCGGCATGTCCTTTCACGATGGCTTTGCAGCATCCGCAAGGCTGCGGCGCTGCAGGCAGAGGCGCTGGCGGGCGCTGCAATATCCTGGCATCAGTACCAAACACATGTTTTCACAGCCAAAATTGCCAGGCGTGCTGGCTGGCGCCGCGCCAGTTGGAAGCACAGGAGTGGACCTCACTAGACCCACCAGGGTTTAACTGAGTGGTGCAGGTTCTAATTGACCTAACTGAGTGGTGCATGTTCTAATTGACCTGCATCCCGCAAGCAGGGACGAGGCGGCGCCGCGGCAGGCGGAAGCGCCTGCGGGACGTCGCATTGGCAGATCGCGTCCAACTTCCACATTTTAGTGCTCGCTTCCCTGCCGTGTGCCCAGCGTGTGCTTGTTTCTGTTCCCAGGGACGAGGCGGCGCCGCGGCAGGTGGAGGCGCTGGCCGGGCGCCGCGTCCGCAAGATCGCTGGCGGCTGGCGGCACACCCTTGCGGCCGACAAGGACGGCCGCCTCTGGGCGTGGGGCTGGAACAAGGTGGGGCACTGGGATAGGGCACTGGGATAGGGGATAGGGCACTGGGATAGGGCACTGGGATAGGGCACTGGGATAGGGGATAGGGCACTGGGATAGGGCACTGGGATAGGGCACTGGGATAGGGCAATGTCTGTGACAGAACCAACGTAGATTGAGAAAGACTCCGCAAAGTCTCAGAGGACGGCCGCCTTCTGGGCCTGGGGCTGCAGCAAGGTGGGGTGACGGAATCTGTGACATGGGAAATCCATTGGATGAGAGAACGTCTGCTGCTGTGTCATCAGAGGGCGCTGCTCTTCGCCAGGGCTGAAACACAGTGGGATTTCGTGTTCATGGCGCGCTTATGACGAGCGCGTCAGTGACATGGAGAGCTGCAGAAGAAGGTGCTGCATACGAAGGAGCATCTGGCACGCGGCGGCAGGAAGCCTGGCGGGCCAGCCAGGCCAGGCGTGAGCGTCAGGCTCTCATCTGCTGATTGCGTGCTGCGGCGCATTCAGTGGCTGCGGCAGCGGACGCTTCGAGTCCTCTCCAAACTGCAATCAACACTTTGCACCTGGTACTTATGTAAACCTGGGGGGCTCAGGCAGTCCCAGTCCCGATGGCGATCTGCTCTCCACCATCCGAGCATGCTGCGCAAGGCTGAAGCCGCTCTATATATTGGAGCATAATGCTCCAAGCCACAGCCTCGGCAGCCGGGGCACAGGTGCGGCCGGCTGGAGCCAAAGGCGGCCTCTGAGCACAGGAGCAGCTTGCGCTGCCCACAAGCAGAAACCCTAAACCCTAGACCCTGACCCTCGAATTTCGATTGACGTCTGTTCCGCGCCCTGTTGCTGCAGATTGGGCAGCTGGGCTGGGGCGCACGCTGCACCGGCTGGCGCCGACGCCCCAACTTCGGCTGCACCCCGGCCTTTGACAGCTACCTTGGTTACCTTAGCAGCAGCTGTGGTGTTTTTCGCAGTTTGGGCAGCTGGGGCTGGGGCAGGGGTCGGACCGACTGGAGCCGACGCTTGTGGAGGCGCTGGCAGGGGAGCAGGTGCGGTGCCGCTGACACTCGGCTGGCCTTCAGGCTTTCACGAGCATCCAGTCTGTCTTGTGGCGGCTGGTGTGTCTGCAGACGCCTTTGGGTCATCGTTGGATGCGCAGCTGTGTCGCAACAGTGTGGACCGCTGCTGTGCTCCGGAGGCTAAACCCTAAACCCTGCCAGCTGCTCACGCCCAGGCTCGTTCACCGTCATGGGACACAACGTCAATCCAAGCAAATCAGGTATTCTCTGGACCCACCCACAATCGATTCGCACAGGTGCGGGAGCTGGCAGCAGGGTGGCGACACTCCACCGCTGTCACCGGCGGCGGCGGCTTTTACGCCTGGGGCCGCGGCTGCTCCGGGCAGCTGGGCGCCGGCGGCAACAGCGACTCGTGCGTCCCTTTGATCACATGTGCATCGTATCTGAGCATGCCAGATCCTTCATATTGTGCATTGGCAGCGGCCAGCCGGGCACATTCATGTTGAGCAATCAAGTGTGTGCATTGGCCGTGGCTGCTACCGCCAGCTGGGCGCCAGCGGCAACTCCGACTCGAGCGCCTATTCCCTGTGAATGTTCTGCTCAGCAAATTAGGCTATATTAGGCTATATTCTGGCCCGCTAAGCCAGCATATAGCGAAGGCAGCGCCTCCCATAGTGCACCCGTTTCTCAGCTGCTGCACTCTGTGCTGCACTGCACTGCACTGCACTATGCTGTGCCTTGCTGCTGCAATGACCAGACGCAGCGTGCACTGGGTTGCATGTCGCTTGCCGAGCAACAACAACTTGACCGAGCAACAACATGAACCACCGCGCGCGTGGTGTGTCCATCATTGCAGACATGCAAAGTGATGGTCAATTTCGGAACACAACCGCCTTGCTCTTTTCATCGTTCAGCATACCATGTTCATCGTTCAGCATACCATGTGTTTGTCCATCTGCAGGGACGTGCCGCGGGCGGTGCCAGCGCTCAGCCGCGGCAGCATCGACGCCGCAGCTCTGTGCGACGACTCCGCCGCGGCCGCCGCCTTTGTCGCGCCCGCGGACCGATACGCAGTCGTGCCCGACCGGCGCTCGGACGACAACGGCACCGGCGCCGTGCCGCAGTCACCCGCGCTGGCCAAGCGGCAAAAGGTGTAACGGAAAGCGAGGCGCCGCTGCGAGAGGCGGGGGCGCGGCAGCGGCGATCGCGCGCCGCGCCGCAGTCGCCCGCGCTGGTCAAGCGGCGGAAGGCCTGAGGCGGCGGTCGGGCGCCCGGCCGCTGGCGGCGCCGGCGCGCCGCGGCCGCCTGAGCTCACCAGGCGGCCAAAGCTCCGAGGCGGCAGCAGCGGCTGCGGCACGGCAAACGCTAAAAAAACCCCTGCCGCTGGCGGCGGCAACGTGCTTCAGCCGCCCGCGCTCGCCAGGCGACGACGAGTCCGCAGACGCTTCACCTGCAGCGTTTGTAGAGCGGCTGCTGGAAGACAGCGGCGCCGGCGTGGCCCTGGGCAACAAAAATGGTCTGAGGCAGCAGATAGCCTCCAAAAACGCGCTCAGCCCGCCGCTGAATGCGTGGTCGCAAGGCAGCCGCCGAGGGCGGCTGCAGCGCTCCAGCGTTTCTGGCGGACTGCTGCGACGGAATCGTCCGGCAACAGCGGCGCGGCATGATGAGTGGGTGGCTTCACGACTGGGCTGACGGCGGGGCGTCTGTCGCAGCATGCAACCCGGCGGCGCATGCATGCAGTCAGAACCAGATCATGCGCAGCAGCAGCTGTCAGGAGGCTTCGCACCAAGCGCATAGAAAGATCTTAAAAACGGGGGTGCTGCGCTGCCCCTCACACTCATCAAGGTTGATGAGTCTGGAATCAATGTCTGGTTTGGCGTACGTTCATGGACGTTGTCCATTGCTGCAGAACGCAGCTTCATGGACGCTGTCCATTGCTGCAGAATGCAGCGACAACCTGCAATGGTGTGTTTCGTGCATCTTGCCCTCTGTTTCCAAGCCTGCGCAAGTTTTGGACACCTGCTGGCCGGCATGCATGTTGTCTCAGCATTGTCTTATCATGGTTTGATCGGCTTGACGGGCTGCGCTTCCAGATGAGCTTGATCGAATAACAGCTTGGCAGCTTTGAGAACACACGTATTTTCGTGTCGATGGGAGTGTGCAGTACCTCTGTGAACGTCTCGCCAGCTTCTCTGCAGCAACTGGGTATGCGCGCCGTGCAGATGTCCAGCTGAAGTCGAGTCAATCGACTGTGCTGCAATTGGCTTCCAAAACGGTGCGCCGCACACTGTGCGGCAAGGTCGCAAGAGATACGTACGTATATCTTGCTCTGCACACGCGTGTGCAGAGACACATAGGCCGTCAGGCAATGTGCTGCCTGCCGCTGCGACCACTGCACAACTACAGCCGCTTCAGAAACAACTTCC